>Ga0214921_10005041_pt1 | contig 18936 bp, 37 predicted proteins | sample LL1505_MetaG_FD_177992 | JGI IMG/M metagenome (GOLD analysis project Ga0214921, IMG submission 177992) | Freshwater microbial communities from Lake Lanier, Atlanta, Georgia, United States - LL-1505 | ecosystem: Environmental > Aquatic > Freshwater > Lake | place: USA: Georgia | collected... | reverse complement strand
ATAAAGAAGATGGATTTTTAGATGACCAAATGTTATATAAAGCGCTTCAACACAAAGGATTGGAAACTAAAATATTCTTGCAAGTTGGTAAAAAGATTTCAACTCATGCTAACTTTATTTTCTTGTTGGATTTTAGCGGCAGTATGTCAGGTTCCAAACTAATGCTCTTAATAAAGACTATGATTATTTTAAATGAAGTCTTAAATAAAATCGGCATTAAGTTCATGATCTACTCTTTCTCTGGATCAGGCAGTTCATTTACATTGCCAAGCGAAAACATGCACAGATTGATTAAGTCTCCATATTTAAACAGACAAGGTAACTCTTACTATCTAAAAGAAAATATTTCTTCAGATCACTATCCATTTGTCTATCTCTTAAAGAAACTGGAAGAAAAACAATCTATTCCTTTAAAAGCTTTTCTAGGCAATATCATCAGCAACAGAGGTGATTTCAATTGTCTAAGAGTTCTCTCTAAGATGGGATTTTCAATAGGTGCTTCCACTAAAGAGTATCAAGCAATGGTTTACTTGACAAAGAAATATGACCATATGAAAAACAAAAATATGATTATAGTAAATGACGGACACTATGATCAATTTGCTAATGATGAAATCATTTCTTCAAGCAACTCTTCATATGAAGAAAGAGATAGCATAGTTAACGCAGTCTCTTGTACTCAAGATCAAGTCTTATTTGATTTCTTATATGAGAGAACAATAAAGTTGAATAAGATTTCATATGATATGTTTTCAAAAATGGTTAAAGATTTTTGTCTTTTAAAAATGGAAAAAGATAGTTTTTTAAGAGACAATGAAAGCCAAATGTTAGTGGAATATGGAATGGATCTCTCTATGGAATTCAGAAATGAATTTGAATATTTCTCTAAAAAAGATTTTATTAAATGTAAATATTTTGATATCACTCTTAAAAAGAGTAACGACTATATTTACATGAAACTAAAATCAAAAGATTCTTTTACAAATATGTTCACAGTGAAAGCAGAACAAATAGAATATTACAGTTACATGAAAAATGGAAATGTTCTTTTTCAAAAGAATGATATGAAAGTGCTATACAATATCATCTTGGAAAAACTTAACTACAGAAGTAAATCATCACTCTTTAGTGTTTCAAAAGATTCAGTGAGACTAACTGGAGTTTACTCCAATTTTAACTCAATGAATTCTTTTGGCGATCAACTGTATAAAAACAAAATCAATCTGTTGAGAAAAAGAAACTGGGGAATTTATGGCATAGGCATACAAGATTCTTCTCAAGCCGCTTACATCGGTGATAAGAATTCCTCAGTGATTATGAAAACAGAAAACTTAACAAAAGAAATCAGCAAAATTCTACATTAAAAAAATGCTGTCGAAAGGCAGCAGATTTTTCTCAGTGTTATTATTTTAAAGCAAATAAGGTATAATATTATCATAACAAAAAGAGCTAACTACGAAGGAGACAAACATGGAAAAATGCACAATGAAACAGCTTAACAATCTTTTTGAAACAATAGGAATGTCAATCACAGATGTACCAGGCAAAAAATATGGTGAATACGTAATCAAACAAAACGATGTGGAAACTCCTTTCGCTTGGAAAGCAAGCAAAGCTGATTTATATATGGCATTACAAGCACTCATCAATTCAAATACATTGGAAGACGTAAACGTCAGTAACGTCATTTCAATGATAAAAAATAACAAACAAGCACCAACAACAGTAAAAAATAACGTAGCAAAAACAACAATGACAAAAGAAAAAAGATTAACGCTTTCAAAAGAGAGAGAAGAATTAGTAGGTGACGATCACAGTTATCCACTCTTGCCTAAAGTTATTGAAGGCTTTTATATGCCAGACTTCGCTGACTCATTAGTTGCTAGAGTAAGATATAAAAGAAACGTTCTTGTAGTTGGACCGACCGGGTGTTTAGATTATGATACATTAGTTGACATAGAATGTTCAGATGAGTTATTAAACGAAATAAAAAAATTACAATAATAGTGATTTTTTTCTGATCCTACAGGATATGGATAGAAATATATCTTGTAGGAGAGTTTTTTATGTTCGTAAAAAAATGTGAATCTTGTCAATGTGATATACAATATAAAACAAAAATTACTTTGTATAGGTCAATTAAAAATAAAACTAAATGTTCAAAATGTAAAAATAATTCGATTAAATCATTATCTGAAGAAGAAAGAAAGAAAAAATTTGGAAAATCTGGTGAAAAAAATCCAATGTATGGTAAAACATTTTATCAAGCTTGGATTAATAAATATGGCAAGGATGAAGCAGATAAAAGATTAAATGATTTTAAAAATAAATGTTCAATAGCATCGACCAATAATGTATCAAAGCTTTCTAAAGATGAAAGAAATAAAAGACATGGAAGTCAAGGTGAAAAAAATCCAATGTATGGTAAAACAGTTTATCAAGCTTGGACTAATAAATATGGTAAAGATGAAGCTGATAAAAGATTAAATGATTTTAAAAATAAAATTAGTGTAAGTACTTCAGGCGAAAAAAATCCAATGTATGGTAAACCTTCTCCACAAGGAAGCGGTAATGGTTGGAGTGGATGGTATAATGGATTTTTCTTTAGAAGCTTAATAGAATTATCTTATTTAGTTTATTTAAATAGATTTAAAATAAATTATAAAAATGGAGAATTTATAAAAATACAATATCAAGATTATTTAGGAAATAACAAAAATTATTTTCCAGATTTAATTATTGAAAATAAATATTTAGTAGAAATAAAACCTAGAAGTTTGATTAAATCTAAAACTGTTGAATTTAAAACAGAAGCAGGAAAAAAATGGTCACAAGCTAATGGATTTATTTACAAAATAATAAGTCCAAAAAAGCTTAGTTTTGAGAAAATAAAAAAACTTCATGATAGCAATGAAATAATTTTTACAGAAAGATATGAAGAAAAATTCAAGTGTTTTAAAAATAAAAAAAAATAGTATAATTTTCTTATACTAATGAAGAGGTGAATATGAATAAAATTACATGTAAAATTGGCGACTTATTTAAAGCTGTTGAAAATTTATCGCAAAAGAAAATTGAAATGGAAAATTTTTATAAGGTAGATGATTCTCATCTCTTAAAAATTAAAAATGAAAAAAATGATTTTATAAAAATCAAAAGTCTTCTTTTAAAAAATGGTCAAAAAACTAAACTATCTTTTGATAATAAAACAGAGTTAAAATGTTCAGATACTCATAAGGTATGTGTAAATAAAAATGATGGACAGTTTGTTTTAGCTAAAGATTTAAAAATTAATGATGAAGTTGAAACTATAAATGGAAAAACAAAAGTAATTAATATTGAATCATCACATGATAAAGATGTTTTTTATGATATTGAAGTTGATTCTGATTTACACCTCTATCAAACTTATAATGGTTTAATTCATCATAACTGCGGTAAGAGTGACATGATTGAAAAAATGGCTAAAGCTTATGAAATCCCTTGTGTACGAATCAACTTCTCATCTGGCACAAGCGAAGGCGATCTCTTAGGTAAGTTTGTTATTAAGAATGGTGAAACTGTTTTTGCTGATGGCTATATTCCTTTAGCTATGAAAAATGGTTGGTGGGTGATACTGGATGAAGTTGACTATGCTCAACCTGAACATATCTCTTGTCTTCAAGCAGTATTAGAAGGTAAAGCGTTAGTTAATATCAAAAATGAAGGTGAAATAGTAGATCCTCATGCCAGATTCAGAGTATTTGCAACTGCTAACACAAAAGGTAGAGGTGACATGACAGACAGTTATAATGGCACTAACTTTCTAAATATTGCTTTCTTGGATCGTTGGACTATCTTCGAGATGAATTATACAAAGAAAGAAAAGGATATCGCTAAAGCAATCATCGGTGATGATATTATGGCTGGTAAACTAATTGATCTTTTTGGTCTTTTAAGACAAAGTGTTAAGAACAATGATCTTAATAATGCTTCATTTTCAACCAGAAGATTGATACAGACATGTGAAGCTTTAAAAATGGGTGACACTTTAAATGATGCCATTCAATATGAAATCTTGAACAGATATCATGAAGAAGAAGTTAATATCATCACTGAGTATATCAATGATGTGTTTGACAATACCTTTTATATCAAAGGAAATTGGAAACTTGGGATGGATCACTTCAAGCCACAACAAGCTTCCAATGGTGCAGTTGCTAGCACAGATAGCATGAAAGACATAATTTAAGCTCATCACTTTTCCCCTTCCAGCAAGCTCCAACCTCAAAAAAAGAGGTTGGAGTTTTTTTTGTGTTTACAAAAATAAAAAATAGGTTATAATAATTATTATGCAATCTAAGTATATTTTAATTATGAGATTTGAAGTTTATGGTTTAGATAATTTTCTTTTATATGATGAGGCAAAATGTATAATGTTTTGTGGCTCAAATATGATATGTGATGATCATAAAAATATGATAAAAGAAGAATATGAAAAATTATATTGTTCAAGCAATAAATTTCAAAAATTTAAAATATCAGAAGAAATATTCAGAGAATGTTTAATGTTAGATTTTCATAAATTAGTCTATATGAAAATGAAAGATATTTTTCCTTTAATAGGATTAAATGAATATGCAATCTAAATATCGTTTATTTATTAGCTTCAATGAAAAAAATGAAATGCAATGTTTTATGCTTCATGACATTGAAAAAGAAAAAATATATAATGGTGCTTCATTGATAATGGATGATCATTCCGATTATTCTGATTATGAACGTGTTATAGGATTTGAAAGTGTTAGAAATGATGGAATGATTATTCCTATTTCTAAAAATGTTTTTGATAAAAGCATGTTTTTAGATTTCAATGAAATAAGTAAAATGACAAAGAAACAAATTTTAGATATGATAGAGCTTGAAGAATATGCGATCTAAATATTATTTTTAAATTAATTAATATAGAAGAGTATGTCATTTAACGGGAGAATAATTAATCATGATTAGATTAGGTTTATGTTGCCTTTTAGGTGATATCAAAGATGTTCCTAAATTTGGTTACAAAACAATGACTAAAACTAAATGGGAAAAAACAAAAAACTATGAAGAACTGTATTCAATCTGGTTAGACAATATTAAAAAGACAAAATGGCTTTTGAATTATTTAGCCGACAAACCAGATCGTTTTCATTTTTTGAGAATGACTAGCGATCTCTTGCCATTAGTAAATCTACCCAGTGTATGGGATTTCTATTTGGACAAACGAGAAGAGTTACAAAAGGAAATAAAATCTATTGGAGATGATCTCATCGCAAGAAGCAAAAAGTTCAGAATGGTTATGCATCCTGGTCAATTTACACTTCTTAATTCCACGAGAGATGATGTCAATGCGAAAGCTATTCTTGACTTACAATATCATTATGACATGGTGAGTGCTTTTGGTTTTCCTTATTCCATTAATATTCATCTTGGTGCGGGTCCAACTAAAGATGACAAACAGAGTTACATTGACAGATTTATCAATAACTACAATCAGTTGCCAGATTATTTGAAACATTGTCTCTCCATAGAGAATGACGAGAAAGTTTGCGATCTCTCGCTATTGATAAAAATATATGAAAAAGTTAAAATACTTATTTGCTATGATCATCATCACCAAGCGTGTTTTCTAGCTAACAAAGACAGAAAGGGTGTGTATGAGTATTATGATATTAATGATGATGAACTGGGTGTGATTAAAGAATCTTGGCAAAGAATTGATATAAATCCTACCACTCATCTTTCGAATGCTAAGAGTAAAGATGGTAGTTGGAAAGATTATTTTTCTCATAGTGATTATTTATATGACGCTGATTTTAATAAGAAGGTTGTTGATGTTTCAATGCGAAATAATTTTGATATTGAATGTGAGGCAAAGGCTAAGTTACCAGCAATAGAGACATTTTATAAAGCTTATTTTTAGATTTATTTTTCGTCATTTTCAGTGTTCCTAAAAAAGATATATAGGGTAGAATATATAAAAGAGGGAAAAACATGTATAATATACAAAACTATTTTTCAGTGAAAGATATCAAGCTTAAATATTATATGTTCAAATATCTTTGGAACAACAAAGAAAATGTTTTTTTTATTTTAAGCAATAATGAATCCACAGCTATTAAATCTTTTATAAAAGAATCAGAGAAAGCTGGTTTTGATATTAAAACCTCTGATATTGTATTGATTCAAGAATTAAGTTTAGCAAATCCAAATTAAACTTAAACTTAAGGAAGACTATCATGAAGATAATTTTATTATGTATGCTTTTTCTTATTAATTGCTATCAACCTTTAGAGATTGATAATGGTTTACTACTTAGTTTGGTTTTATTAGAAAAAAGTGGTAAAGAAAGTAAATGTCAAGAAATAACTGAAAGAGTTAGAGATGACAATGATACCATTTCTGTCATCACTATACAAGGTGAAAAATGTTTAGAGGGTGAAAAAACTTTAAAAACAAAAACCTGGATGAAATGTGATTATGGAGAAAATTGGATTAATGGCGTTTGTCAGAAAACAGAAGACATCGCTAATCAATCAATAGGATCTTTAAAAACAAAATGTGATAGTCTTAACCAGATTAATTTTAAAAATAAAAAAAATTGGAGATATGCAACCTATCAAGATTTCAATTATTTTTTCTCCTGTGAAGATAGCAGATATCACCAAAATTGCACATTTAAAAATGTTAATCTCTTCAATGTCTATCTTAAATTTTATTTAACCACAGATAATGGTCTTTATGAGACAATAACTTTTTATAATGAGAGTATGAATGTTGAATTGACTTCAGAACAATATATAAAATCCAATTATAAAATAAAATGTGTGGCTGATGATTTTTAAGTGTTCTTTTTGAACATGTTTAAAGGTAAGATGTTTCCATAGCCAAAGCAAATTGGTTGCTTTGGTTAAATCCAGTGGCTCTAAAAAATCAAGTGTTTTAGAAATTCACATAATAAGGTAAAATAAAAACATAACGAAGGAGATTAAAGACTATGAAATCAAACAGAACAATTACAACTAGAATCTATCAAGCAATTGACGGTAAACAATTTTCTGACAGACAAGAGTGTCTAGCTTATGAAAGAAAATTAGCAACAGTTTCCAAGATTAAAGAATCTTTAGCCACTGTTTTTGACAACTGTGACGATGTTTATGAGTCTTTAATTGATGGGCTTTCAGCAATGACTTTGGAAGATAGAAAGACAGCTCTTAATGGTCTTTTGGCTCTTACTGTTGAAAGAAAGAAACCGGTAAGAAAAGTAAAAACAACTGTAGCAGAAGAAGTGGTAGAAGAAACAGCTCAATAGACTGTTTCTGTTTCCCGCCTTTATTGTGCCTACTGTCGACCGACAGGTTCCACTGACGAGCATGGCCGAAACAATTGAGAGTTCCTCTCAGTTGTCTGGAAATCTAAATGAAACAGATATTTTTTTCAAGTGATCATCATTTTCTACACAACAATGTAATTAAGTATTGCAATCGCCCATACGAAAATCATGAGGTGATGAATGAAGATCTAATCAAAAAATGGAACGCTAAAGTAGGAAAAAAGGATTTAGTTTATTATTTAGGTGATTTTGCTATTGATAAACATAAGCCTCAAAAAGTTCACGCGGATTTGGATTCTATTTTGAACAGATTACATGGCGAAAAAATTTTGGTGTATGGCAATCATGATGAAGTCTATCTTGATTTCTATCAGCCTTATTTCATACAAATTGAAAAATATATGGATTTAAAAATTAATGATTTAAAACTTTCTTTGTTTCACTATCCAATTGAAGAGTGGCGAGATCAATCTAAAGGATGCATTCATCTACACGGTCACTGTCATGGTCAAAGTAAATCAACATTATTTAACAGATATGATGTTGGTGTTGACTGTAATGATTATGAACCAAAAACTTTAGATGAAATTTTATTAAAAATCAAATCGCGCGATGAAGAGATCAAAAAAGAATTTGATATCGGAGAATGACATGGACGAAATAAAAAAAGAAGATTTGGCTTTATTATATATTGATAGAAAAGATTATGATCGAGTCGATGAATCTTGGAACTCTGCACATTTTAATTTAAAATGGTGGAAAGTAGCATATCTCGCAATTTTTGATAAACGTTTCAGATGGTTTTTAAAAGATACTTTATTGTATGCAATACGTTGGGAAAACACTATTAGAGGTAACAATAGTTCTGAAGCTTTTTTATTTATGAGTTATTATTCTAGCGAAGTTTTTGAAGTGAAGAAAAATATTGATTAATAAAAAATAAAAAAAAGAAAAAAATAATATTTTTTTTATTTTTTATTAAATATATTAATAAGGATAAATATTATTTTTTTATATTAATGAAAACATTAAAGTTTAAACTGCATAAATTAAATAAAAAACAATATCTTTATTTAAGAGATATGTCTCATTATAGTAATAATTTATACAATTATGCTTTATTCATTGTTAAAAAATATTTTGAAGAAACCAATAAATACATAGGTTATAATAAGTTAGAAAAAGAAGTTAAGAGTAATGATAATTATAAATTATTGCCTGCTCAAAGTGCTCAACAAATACTAAAACTATTAGATAAAGACATGAGATCTTTCTTCTCTCTCCTAAAAAGAAAACATAATGGCTCTTATGCTGGCAATGTTAATTTACCCAGATTTAAAAAGAAAGGTGGAGCATTCAATATAATCTACACATATCAAAACTGCACAATCAAAAATAATAAAATTAATTTATATATAAGTAAAGAATATAAAAAAATAAATAGTGAAAAAATAGAAATCCCATTCACATATCCTTTAGATGGTAAACTAAAGCAAATTATAGTTAAGCCATTTAATGGTGGTGATTTTTTTGAAATTTATATACAATATGAGGAGAACAAAAAAGAAAAAGAAAAATTAAACAAAGATAAATATTTATCAATAGATTTAGGATTAAATAATTTGGCTACTATTGTGGATACAAGCGGACATCAATTTATATTGAATGGTAAACCATTAAAATCATATAACGCTTTTTATAATAAGAAGAAGGCTCAAATTAAATCAGAACTTAAATTAAAAAACAACAAAAATTGGTCTAAGAAATTATCAAAAATAGAAAACAAAAGAAAATGGTTCATTGATAATATTTTTAATCAATATGTTTCTTTCATAGTTAAACATTGTAAAAAAAATGATATAGGTAATGTCATAATTGGTTACAATGAAACATGGAAACAAAATATTAATTTAGGTAAAAAGAATAATCAAAAATTTATGGATATACCTTTTTATAAATTTAAAATGAAATTAAAAAATAAATGTGAACAAAATAACATTTCATTTGAATTACAAGAGGAATCATATACGAGTAAGTGTGATGCTTTAGGTAAAGAAAAAATAAAGAAGCATGACATGTATATGGGTAAAAGAATAAAAAGAGGATTATTTCAGTCTAGTACAAATAAATTTATTAATGCTGATGTCAATGGTTCTTTAAATATAATGAGAAAAGTAATTGGTGATGATTTTATCCAACCAATAGAGGGTTTAATGTTTAACCCAATTAAAATTAATAATTTTAATAAAAATTTTAACAAGTTTTAACCAAACTTAATAAAATTAAAACATGGCGTGTTAGTTTCTCCATGTATGGACAAATCAATAGAAAGATATTTAACGCCTATTGAAAAATGGGAAGGAGCTCACATTTGAATACGTTTATATATGAAGCCATTCTTGGAACAGAGTATGAGTTAGATCATGTTTGTTTTTCCATTAGAACAGAAAAAACATTAGATCATTTAGTTTTACTTTTAAACGAAAAAGCGGAAAAATATAAGGAACTAATGTTAGCGAATAAAATAAAAATTCATGAAGATGAAACTTTTTTTCCATTTAAAAATGAAATGGAATTTGATTTTCATGCTTGTTTAGATATGAGTTTAGATATGAGCGTGAAAAAAAATATTTGTAAAATGGAAGACTGGAAAAAAGAATTCGTAATTTAAAAAGGTTGAAAAACATGAATATAAAAATAAATAAAATAATTCAATTTTGTGAACAGATAGATGCTGAATTTCATATTCATACCGGTTGTGGATTAGGAAGACCTTGCATAGGTATAATAAAAGAATCTGGTTTTATTTCATATAATCCATTAAATGACGAGACAAATATAGAACCTTATCAAATGAAAGAAGGCGAGGATGAATGTGATTATATCGCAGAACTATATTGCGAAGAATTTGACAAAATAAAGCCTAGTGATGCTTATCATAAGTTTGATTGTCTTGCAGTTCTTTTAAGTGAAAGTAATAAAGATAAAAATTATGAAGAAGCAATAGATCAGCTATATGAATGGGTCGTTGCTTTAGAAAAAATTGGAGTGGAATTAGTTCATTATAAAAGTTTTACATATCCATGGGAAGAAAATGAAATTAGAAAAGTTTACTCTTTAAGGAAAAAATCATGAACACATACATCTATCAAGCCATACATGTTATGGGAAATCATTCAGAGCGAGTTTGTTTTCCAATTAGAACTGACAAAACTTATTCTGAGTTATGTGATTTTTTAAAACAAAAAGCGACAAAATTAGTTGTTGAGTGTAGAGAGGATAACGAGGTGTATCCTTATGAGTTTTGCCCATTTCATGTTACTTGGACTAATGATGTTAAATTTTTAACCACTCTATGTCTTACAGGAGAAATAGGTCAATATATAATTCCGATTCATATGTGGAAAGGTGTAGATTTTTAATTAATTTATTTATTAAGAAACTATAAAATATAATATAACCAGTCAACATAGTAACCCTTATTGGAGGAGTATATTATGAATATATTATTTAATTTTATGGCTAATGCTTTTATGCCCATTCAAGGTACTGAAATCGCAGAGAAAGTGGATGGATTTTATGCATTTCTTCTTATCTCTAGTTTGATTTCCAGTATTATCTTGATAGGAGGCATGACAGCATTTATCATTCGGTACAAAAGAAAAACTGCTACCGATAAGACCGCTTATATAACACATAACACCTTGGCAGAATTCACATGGAGCTTTATTCCATTTGTAATTATGATGGTCATTTTTTATTGGGGTAAAATTATATTCAATGAATTAAGATCAATGCCAGAAGCTGGTGAAGAAATTCACGTGGTAGGTATGCAATGGGCATGGAACTTTAAATACAAAAATGGTATCAAACAATATACCAAAGATGGTGTGACCAAAGAAAATAAAATCGGAAATATAGAAAAACAAGTTATGGTTGTTCCAATTAATAAGCCCGTAAAACTTGTGATGACATCAAATGACGTCATTCATAGTTTTTATGTTCCCGGTTTCAGAAACAAACAAGATGTTATACCTGGAAGATATACAGCATTTTGGTTTAAAGCAGATAAATTAGGAGAGTTTCAAGTTTTCTGTACAGAATATTGTGGATTACAACACTCTCAAATGCCCGCTACAATAAGAGTGGTTTCGGAATCTCAATATATGGCATGGTTAGATCAAAATAAACCATCTTCAATTTCAAACAACAACGGAATCAGTGAGTCAGCTCAAAAAGGCATGGAACTATACGAAGGTAAATGTAGATCATGTCACTCTTTAGATGGTTCTAGAGTGGTAGGTCCAACATGGAAAGGTATTTATGGAGCTAAAAGAGAATTTGAATCAGGTCCTTCTGTAAATGCTGACGAGAATTATTTAAGAGAATCTATTTTAAATCCAATGGCTAAAATTGTTAAAGGTTACCCTGCTGCGATGCCACCATACGCAGGTCAATTATCCGATGAAGAAATAGAAAGTTTAATTGAATACATGAAAACAATAAAATAAGGAGATCAAAAAGTGATACAAACAGAAAATTCAACGCAAATATCCACAGAAGATAATTACTTGAATCATGAAAAAGGAATTTGGTCGTGGTTAACCACTGTGGATCATAAAAGAATAGGTATCATGTATTTGATTTCTATTCTGACTTTCTTTTTAATCGGAGGAATATTTGCACTCTTGTTAAGAGGAGCTCTTTTCACTTCAGGAGAAAATAAATTTTGGAGTTATATTACTCCTGAAGTCTACAACCAATTCATGTCTTACCATGGCATTATTATGGTATTTATGGTGATCGTTCCTGGAATTCCTGCAGTTTTTGGAAATTTTCTTTTGCCAATTATGATTGGTGCAAAAGACGTAGCATTTCCAAGATTAAATCTTGCAAGTTATTATGTCTATATGTTAGGTGTAATAATTGCTGGATCAACATTATTCTTGGGAAAAATAGACACTGGTTGGACTTTTTATACGCCTTACAGTATTAAAACTTCGACTAGTGTGGTATTAGCGGTTCTAGGTGTTTTTATAATGGGTATGGGATCAATAATGACTGGACTTAATTTTATTGTTACCACTCACAAGCTGAGAGCTGTTGGTCAAACAATGAATAAAATTCCTTTATTTGTTTGGGCTATTTATGCCACATCAATTATTCAAATTTTAGCAACACCAGTTTTAGGAATCACTTTACTATTATTAGTTTCAGAAAGAATGTTGGGCGTTGGTATATTTGATCCAAATCTTGGCGGAGATCCAGTATTGTTCCAACACTTCTTTTGGTTTTATTCACATCCCGCTGTGTATATTATGGTGTTACCTGCGATGGGAATTATAAGTGAATTGATTTCCACATTCTCAAGAAAAACTATTTTTGGTTACACTGCAATCGCATATTCAAGTTTAGCTATTGCAGCGGTTAGTTTTCTTGTTTGGGGACATCATATGTTTGTAAGTGGTCAGTCTGAGTTTGCAGGTCTTTTATTTTCAATCATCACAATGTTGGTGGGAGTTCCAACTGCTATTAAACTTTTCAATTGGATTTCAACCATGTACAAAGGCAGTGTTCGTTTGGATGCTCCTATGCTATATGCAATTGGATTCTTATTTTTATTCACCATTGGTGGATTAACAGGAGTTTGGTTAGCATCAACTGGAATGGATGTGCATTTTCATGATACATATTTTGTGGTAGCTCACTTTCATTATGTAATGGTGGGTGGAACATTAATGGCTTTCACTGGTGGACTTCTGTTTTGGTTTCCAAAGTTTTTCGGTAAAATGACAAATGATACACTAGGCAGAATATCATGGATATTTGTATTTACTGGATTTAATGTAACATTCTTTCCACAATTTATTTTAGGTGCAATGGGAATGCCAAGAAGATATTTTGAATATCATCCTGCATATGAACCATTAAATCAAATTTCAACAGTTGGTTCTTGGTTAATAGCATTAGGATTTTTAGTGGCATTGGTTACTATTATTCATGGTTTAGTTGTTGGACAAAAAGCAAGTGCTAATCCATGGGGCAGTAAAACATTGGAATGGCAAGCTTCTTCTCCACCTTCACATGACAATTTCTCAGTTCCTCCTGTTGTGGGTGCTGGACCATATGACTATCATTAATTTAACTCTGAAGCCAAATTTAAATTTGGCTTCATTTTTTTATGAAATTTAAAATTTTAATTCCAATTATTTTTATCACACTTTCAATTTTCATTATAGCATTTTTTTCTTCTCAAGAGAATTCATATACTTTATTGGATATTGATTTTTTTGTAGATAATTATCAAAGATATGAAAAAAATAATTTAAGAATACGAGGGAATGTTAAGATAGGAAGTGTGATTCACAAAGGAAAAGAAACGCAATTTAAAATTGAACTACATGATAAAGAATTGCCAGTCGTGTTTTATGGAACTCTGCCAGATGCTTTTAAAGAAGGAGTGAAAGTGAGAGTCGACGGAATATATAAAAACAATGCGTTGTATTCAAATCACATAGAAGCAAAATGTGCTTCAAAATACGAAGCAGAATATAAAAAAGAATTTTAAAGAAATAGAATAGGAAGAAATGGTACATGAAGATGTTGGAATGGAAAAAAACAGAATCAAGAGAGATGAATTGGCCTGAAGCCAAAAGTCTAGAGATAGATGGTTGGAGATTGCCAACTAGAGCAGAACTAATAAATGCTTTTGATGAACAAGTAAAAGGATTTGAACCTTATTCTTATTGGAGTTCCACAGTTTTTTTAAACACATCAAAATTCTCAGGTTGGACTATTAATTTCGATGATTATGGCAGAACTTGTGAAAGTCATATCTCTTGTTTAAATCATGTTAGACTTTGTAAATAGTTTTTTTTATTGTTTTTAATGATCTTTTAGAAAAATAAAAGAGGAGAACATAATGTCAAATTTTAAAGAATATATGGAAATTTTTAATGAAGTGATGACACCTCAAGAAAAACAAGAAGATGAAAAACGAAAAATAGATCAAAGACAAAAAAACATTAAATTGAGTAAAATATCATTTAAATATTGTAAAGGCATGCTAAACACTATTTTGAGTCAAGCATTTAAATATATAAATGCTTCAGATATAAAACCAGAAAAACTTCAAATAGAAAAAACAAAACTAACTTCTTCAGAGTTGGAAGAATTAAAAAAGACTTATCACAAAGATATTTTTTCTAGAAGAGTTAGAGATATGGCTGGATATAAATTCAAAAAAAATAAAAATGATACAGTCTATGTCTATATATTATTAATGGAAAATGTAGATCATACAAAAGGCGGTGGAACCAAAGAAGAAATTATACTCAAAAGTAGTTTTACTAATAACTTATGTGTTCTCACAATTGAAAATAGTCAAGTTAATAAACAAATGTATAATCTATCATCAAACGATAGAACAATAGAAGAACCAGCAAAATTTATTTGTAGAAGATTGTTGTATAATAATATTCATTTAATTTAAGATGAAAAAATTCATGTGTTCTATTTGAACATGTTTTATAGTACTATTAATTTAGAACAAAGGAAGGAGAGATCGATATGGCAACAAAAAACGATAAAAGTTGGGGCGGATATGGCAGTTGGTCGAAAATGATGGATGCGAAAAATCAAAAAAAGGAAGCAAATGTTCAAGCTAGAAATTCAGCTTACGTACAAAGACTAAGAGATCAAAGCGACAAATACTATTTTAGAGATGACAGTGAAGACTATTAAAAAATAGTCTTTTATTTGAAAATGTTTCAAAGTGAAGGAGAATGTAATGCAAACAAAGCAAATTTTTAACATAAATGATTTTGAGAATTTGGATTGGAGAGACCATCATTTCTTTGAAAATGCCATTTCAGCACAAGTATTTTTTGATAACGGTTATGGTGCTTCAATTATTACACAAACCGATGGATCGAAAGCAAAAGGTTTTATTGACTCATTTCGTTCGGCTTATGGTTCTCATGAAGATGGCACATATGAAGTGGCTGTCATTAGAGGCAACAAAGAAAGTTCCAGTTTTCATGAATTGGAAAACATAACTGATGTTGATCACAATGCAAATGATGTTGAAGACTATATTGGCAGTGGCGGAATTTGGGCAAGTTTAGATCTCCAAAAAACTATTCAAAAAATAAATCTAATTGCATGTCTTTAAACATTATTTTTATTCCCTCATAAAATATATTGAGGGAATGAAATGTTAATTTTTTTAATTTGCTTATGTCAGTTTGTGATATGGAGTGCAGTGATAATTTCACGCATGGAGAATTAATCGTGAAAAAAGAAAAATCAACTTATAATAGATTAATGGAGAATAATGAATTCAAAAAAGAGTTTGAAAAAGAATATAAAAAGTTAGAAAATAAAGAAAACAAAAAGAATTAAAATCAAGTGTTCTATTTGAACACGTTCTATAGTACTATTAATCTAGAACGAAGGAGAACGTGATGAGTGAAAAAAATGAAACTTCTAAACAAAACAAAGAGTTGGTCGATTTACTCAAAATTGCTGGCGACATGAACAAAAAAACAAAAATAGTGAAGACAAAAAAAGTTAAATTAAAAAGAGATCCAGCATTTAGAAACTTCTAAAAAACTGGTGTTCACTTCAAATCTATCTTAAGGTAGGATTAATTTATGAAAACAAACGAACTAAAAAATAAAAAAATTACATTAGCTACTTTTAAGTCTTTTATAAAAAAGTCTCCAAAACTCTATGTTGAACACAGATCTTCTTTTGATGGTATGACTGATTGTGTGCAAAGAGTGGATAGACCTATTCAAGAAGTTTCAAAAGAAAAGGCTATTGGTATGGATGGAGTTTATTTAGTCGGTGGTTCTTGTGATCGTTTCAATTATGTGGAAAATGATAAGTTTGTTGGCATTGAAGCATATAACTGTTGTGGTTCAGCTATTCTTTGGGCTCCAAAAAATTAAAAGAGAGGTAAGAAATTGCAAGATTTATATTTAGTCAAAAACTTTACTAAATGGGCAGTAGACGACAAAAAAAGAAAAAAGAGATCTTTACCATCAGTGATTGAGCTTCATAAAGTTTCTGAAGCTCATGCTTCTGATGTCGTAAATGGAGATCAACAGGTGAGATTAAAACTCAATAATGGAACTTCAGTTTATTTTGTGATTGACAAAAAAACAGGAAACTATATAAAATGAAATTTAACAAAAAACTTGATGACATTTTTCTTGAGTTTGAATCAATCAAGAGAGATGTCATCGAAGTTCATCGTCTAATGTCATTAGACAGTAAAAGACACAGTCATCAGTATTACATTTATCAGCTTATGCAATTGTCAATACGCTATCAAATGTTATCGAATGAAATGGTGCTTGAATTAAAAAATGCCTGAAGATGTTTTAGATTTTGAATTAGATCTTGAAAATTATGGGGTGATCTTATCTAAAAATAAAATGAAATTTATGCGATGGTCTATTGACACTCTTTTAAAATTTGATGATCTAGACGCACTATGGCGAGAGGATTGGAAAAAAAGCAGACTTTGGCTTGAACAAAATTATCCTGAGTTATTACTATGAAATATATTTATGAGGTTGGAGATACATTTTTAAGTAGTCGAATATGCGAAATTGATTCTGATAATAAAGTTTCATTTTGGTCATTTTCTGAATTAAAAGAAGTGAAACCAGAATTTTTCAAAACAGATAAACAATTAAAATCATTCACGAGAACCAGGAAATGGGCATTAAAATACTATCCGGAGTTATTGCTATGAAATATGATTATAAAATAATTATTGAATATGATAGACTTTTTGTAGAAGAGGCATATGACTTACCAGGTTATCACTATAAAACTCAAGCGTGTAAAAGATGGGAAACTCATAGACTTAAAAAAAGTATTAAAGAAATAAGAAAAGAACTATCTTATGGCTCAAAAAAACAACAAATTGATAGTTTTAAAAGAACAGTTGAATGGGTACAACAAACTCATCCAGAATTATTAGTATGAATTATAGATATCAAATTCATAATAGACGTTATGTGCGAGAGACACGTGAAGACAATCAATTTTTTATTTGGTCGATTGAACAGATTAAAAATAATCAATCAGAGTTTCATGATTATGAATACAAGGAATCATATTTGAGAACACAAAAATGGACATTAGAAAACCATTCAGAGTTATTGTTATGAAGCATGAATTTATGATTATGAATTCGGATGTGATGATGATTAAGGATCTGCCTCCAATTGGAACAGGTTACATTCACTATGTGTCAGATCTAAAAACAAATGACTTCCTTGAAAAAACAACCAATCTAATAACTGACAAGACAATGGAAATGTCAATGAGAAGAAAATTAATTAGTTTTCTGAGAAGCAGAAGATGGTTGGAAAATAATTATCCAGAATTATTGTTATGATGAAAATTTACAATTATTTAATTTTTGATAGAAGACCTCATAGATCTATTTTCATAGAAGAACAAATCATTGAAAAAATAAATACCTTGAGAGTTGAGCATTCATTTGTCGCTAAATGGACAGTTGATGATTTAAAATTAAAAACAATGCCAGAGTCTGATTTACTAATGCCAAACGATTGGCTTAAAGTGAAAAGAGATAGTTTTAGTAGAACAAAAAAATGGACACTAATGAATCATCCAGAACTGTTACTATGAAATACACTTATGAAATTAAAGATTCCATTTATTCGCCCGATGGAATGGAAATCACAGAATATTTAGATGATGAATTTCATGATATGTGGTATTTGGTTGTGCTTAAAAATAGTCATCAAAATGATTTTCCAGCATCTTTTGATTCATTTGCGAGAACAAAAAATTGGGTGTTACAAAATTATCCTGAATTGATACTATGAATTATAGTTATGAAATTGAAGATTCACAGGAAGATATTAGAATATGTGAAATTGATTCAGAAAATGAAGTTCGTTCTTGGTCAATTTTGACATTAAAGAAAAAAAAACTAGAATTTTATGGCACATATAGACAATTAAAATCTTTGCTTAGAACTCAAAAATGGATACAACAAAATCACCCTGAATTATTATTATGAATTATAGTTATGAAATTAAAAATTCAGATTATTCACCTGATATAAGTGAAATGATGATTATAGAGTATTTAAATAATGAATACCAAGATAGTTGGTATTTAGATTATTTAAAAAAAAATCGTATGAATGATTTTACGGTTTTGCATTTAAGAGATTCATTTGTGAGAACTAGAAATTGGGTGTTACAAAATCATCCGGAGTTACTTTTATGAATTACGTCTACACAATAGAAAATTCAAGTTATTCACCTAATGAAAAAAAAATCATAGAATCATCAAACAATAAAATGATTCGAGTTTGGTATTTGAATCAATTGAAATATGTAAAAACAAAAAATCTTTCAAAACTTGCGGAGTCATTCGTGAGAACTAAAAATTGGGTGTTAGAAAATCATCCAGAATTATTACTATGAATTATACTTATGAAATTAAAAATTCTGATTATTTACCTCATGAAAAAAAAATCATTGAATGGTTAGATAATGAACCTCAAGGTGATTGGTATTTGGCTT
>Ga0214921_10005039_pt1 | contig 18940 bp, 15 predicted proteins | sample LL1505_MetaG_FD_177992 | JGI IMG/M metagenome (GOLD analysis project Ga0214921, IMG submission 177992) | Freshwater microbial communities from Lake Lanier, Atlanta, Georgia, United States - LL-1505 | ecosystem: Environmental > Aquatic > Freshwater > Lake | place: USA: Georgia | collected... | reverse complement strand
TGGAAGTTCAGGTACTTCAGGAGATTCATTATTTGGACATACGGGTTCGTTTTGGGCAACAACAAACGATATTCAAATTACGGGTTCATTAAGTATATCCTCTCAATTAGGTATTAATGATGCAAATGTTTTATTAAATGAAAGTGCGTCATTAGTATTAACAAGTGGTTCTAACATATACATTGAGAACGGTGGATTTATTACCGCATCATTCAAAGGTGATGGTGCAGGTTTATATAACATTCCAGCTACAGGTGTTACAGGATTACAATTAGATAGAATTATCAGTGGAAGTGTAAGTGCCTCAATGGCTGACGGTACATTAAGAGTTAATACCGATGTTAATATTGACGGCACATTAACTGCAAGAGAAATTCATACATCATATGTAACATCTTCGGTATTATTCCAATCAGGATCAACAAAATTTGGGGACACATCAGATGACCTTCATCAGTTTACAGGTTCATTACGTACATCAGGTTCAGTTGTAATAAACGGAGATTTAACCGTAAATGGTACAACGGTATTAACATCAACAGATTTATTACGTGAGTCATTAATAGTATCAGGAGCAATGGCAATCATGCAAGCTCAAATGATTTCTGCATCACTTTCAATGCAAGGACAAAGAGTAATAACTTATCAAATGGACACTGGAAGTGTTATGGATTTGGGTGGATTTTAAAAAAAACAAATTAATAATAAAAAAATATTAAAAAATCATAGAAATAATTCGGTGGATGTAGTAAAATATACTATTTATAAACAAAACAAACACAAAGTAGATGGCACAAATTATTAAACACAGGAGGGGTTCGTTAGAAATCCTCAAAAACACAACAGCGAGAAACGGTGAATTGATTATTGCAACCGGTTCGATAAGTGACTTACAGGGTCCATTTATCTTTATCGGTTCACCAGCAATTGGAGATGAAGGAGTTGCAGGTGCGTTTAAGGCAGTTTCAAAATTATACCAAGGAGCTAATGCACCAACGATTTCTGCGGGAACGTATGGTTCAACATTAGATGGTACACCATTCTACGCTAGTAGTGAAAACAAATTATACATATTAAACAATAGTAACGTTGGTAATACTACGTTAAATTTAGTTGGTAACATTGAAGGTAATACTATCAGTGGTGTTACAATTACTAATTTAACAGGTACAACTGCAACATTCGGTAGTCAAGTTAATGTTAGTGGTTCATTAAACGTTACAGGTAGTTTCTGGTTGAATGGTTACGAATACACAGCAAACAGTTCAGGTACTTCAGGTTCAAATGGTACCGATGGTTCTTCAGGTACATCAGGTTCTAACGGAACAGATGGTACATCAGGTTCTAGTGGATCAAATGGTACTGACGGAAGTTCTGGTTCTAATGGTACAGATGGTAGTTCAGGAACAAGTGGTTCAAATGGTACAGATGGTTCTTCAGGAAGTAATGGTACAGACGGAAGTTCAGGTACATCTGGTTCCAACGGTACTGACGGTTCTTCAGGAACTTCAGGTTCTAACGGTACTGATGGTAGTTCTGGTACATCAGGTTCTAACGGTACAGACGGTACCTCTGGTTCTAATGGTACAGACGGAAGTTCTGGTACATCAGGTAGTAACGGAACAGATGGTTCTTCAGGTTCTTCAGGTTCTAATGGTACCGATGGTTCTTCAGGATCGAACGGAACTGACGGTAGCTCAGGTACTTCAGGTAGCAATGGTACAGACGGAAGTTCTGGTACATCAGGTTCTAATGGTACTGATGGAAGCTCTGGTTCATCAGGTTCAAACGGTACGGATGGTACTTCAGGTTCTTCAGGAAGTAACGGTACCGATGGTACTTCAGGTTCTTCAGGAAGTAATGGTACGGATGGTTCTTCAGGAAGTAATGGTACAGATGGTTCTTCAGGTACTTCAGGTGATAGTATATTCGCTTTAACAGGTTCGGTTTGGGAAACTAACTTAAACGTTAAATTCAACCAATCGGTAACGGCATCTGTATTCACAGGTTCATTTAAAGGTGATGGTGCAGGTTTATATAACATTCCAGCTTCGGGTGTAACAGGATTAGAATTAAATAAAATTGTAAGTGGTTCAGTAAGTGCGTCTATTGCATCTGACGGAACATTCAGAGTAAATGGTGATACATTTATTAACGGTATATTAACTGCAAGAGAATTACATATTGATTATGTAACATCTTCAATTCTTTATACATCAGGTTCAACTAAGTTTGGAGATACTTTAGATGATACTCATCAATTTACAGGTAGTGTTAATATTACAGGTTCAATCTCATTAAACGGTCAAGCAATTGGAACAGGTAAATTAGATGAATCAGCATTTAACGCTTACACATCTTCGGTTACTTCATCATTCGCAGGAACATCATCATTCGCAACTTCAGCATCTTACGCTGTTTATGCGGAAAACGCGGTTATTGTTTCAGGTCAAACTAAAACATTAGTAGTTGGTTCAGCATCAACAACATGGTCATTCAACCACAATTTAGGATACAAATATCCTGCAGTTAATGTGTTTGATGGTAGTGATAAAGTTGTAATACCAACAGAAATTCACGTTATTGATAGTAATAACTTAAAAGTATATTTTAACGAGGCTCAAACGGGTACCGTAATTGCCACTGTCGGTGGTAATGGGTCTAGTGGTTCTTCAGGTTCAAATGGTACAGATGGTTCTTCAGGTTCTAATGGTACGGACGGAAGTTCTGGTACATCAGGTTCTAACGGTACTGATGGGTCTAGTGGTTCTTCAGGTTCTAATGGAACAGATGGTACATCAGGTTCTAGTGGATCAAATGGTACAGATGGTACATCAGGTTCTAATGGAACAGATGGTACATCAGGTTCTAATGGTACGGACGGAAGTTCTGGTTCTAATGGTACTGACGGTTCTTCAGGAACTTCAGGTTCTAATGGTACAGATGGTTCTTCTGGTTCTAATGGTACTGACGGTTCTTCAGGAACTTCAGGTTCTAATGGTACAGATGGTTCTTCAGGAACTTCAGGTTCTAATGGTACAGATGGTTCTTCAGGAACAAGTGGTGTAGACGGTGCTTCAGGTACTAGTGGTTCAAACGGAACAGATGGTTCTTCAGGTACATCAGGATCAAATGGTACAGATGGTTCTTCAGGTTCTAATGGTACAGACGGAAGTTCTGGTACTTCAGGTTCTAATGGAACAGACGGTTCTTCAGGTTCTAGTGGTTCTAATGGTACAGATGGTTCTTCAGGTTCTAACGGAACAGATGGTAGTTCAGGAACTAGTGGTTCTAACGGAACAGATGGTTCTTCAGGAACTTCTGGTTCAAACGGTACAGATGGAACTTCAGGTTCTAACGGAACAGATGGAACATCAGGATCAAACGGTACAGATGGTAGTTCAGGTACATCGGTAACAGTTTCAGGTATAACAAACACAATTGCTAAATTTGACGCATCGGGAGCATATGTAACGGTTATAGATTCAAATATTACGGATAGTGGAACAGGAGTTACAATTAATTCAAACTTAGTTGTTACAGGTAACACTACTATTACAGGTTCATTATCAGTCGCTTCAGGTTCTAACACAACATTAGGTGGTAATCTATATGTGTCAGGAAACTTAGAAATATTAGGATCATCTTCAAATGTAAACATCCATTCTAATACCGTTAATATCGGTGACAACATTATTCAAGTAAACGCTTACTCACCATTCCAAAGATATGCAGGTATTGAGGCGTTTGATTCTGGATCATCTTTAGCGTCTGGTTCTATCATATGGGATTCACAAACTGATACTTGGTTGACTAACGGAAGTACATTGAATAAGATTGTCGGTGTTAAAGGTAACAATAGTGGTGGAACAAATAGTTTAACACAATGGTATTTCCCAAGAGTAACTTCAGATGGTTATAACGTTGAAGATGGTATGTTAAGAGAAACCAATTCAGGTTACTTAGTTTATGGAGACGCCGGAAATAAATTCAAAGTTGAATCTATGAGTGGTGATATCACTACAACAGGTAGTATCACATTTAGAGGTGATTATGGTTTAGCAACAGATTCAGGTTCATTAAATGCACAAGTAACATTTAGAGATGACGTGAGTAAAAAAGTCGGACTTGTTTCAAATTTCACATCAAGTGTAGCGGTTGGTTCAATGTTAGGTTATAAAACATCTGACGGATCATTAACCTTCACAGATACAATTGACGGAGGAACATTCTAAAAGTAGAATAAAAATTAATAAGGAGGACCTAAAAAGTCCTCCTTTTTTTTGTCCATAAAGACAATAGAAACTATTTATAGTTTATATGGGTATATTATTCAATAAAGTTAAGATTGTTCCAAACTCACATGCGACACCAACTCCTACACCAAGTGTAACTCCTACAGTTACTCCAACGAATACTATTACACCAACTAATACTAATACACCAACTCCTAGTGTTACTCCAACGAATACCATAACACCAACACCAACTGTTACACCAACAGCAAGTGTTACTCTAACTCCTACCGTAACACCAACAACAAGTGTTACTCCAACACCAACCATTACACCAACAGTAACAACATCGTCAGCAATACAACCTGTATCAAATTCTTTTTTTTATTATGACCCAGGTAATGCTTCAAGTTACGTAAGTGGAACTACATTATATGATTTATCGGGTAATAATAGAAATGCAACAATAAGTAATAGTCCAACATACACTTCGGGCACCGGTGGTTATTTCACATTTGATGGTATAAATGATTATATCACAAGTCCAAACTCATATAACGCGGGTAATACGGCACATACACTTGAAATATGGATAAGACCAACTGCGGTTGATGATTGTTTATGGTCAGATACGGGAAGTCAAACTCCAAATTCGGGTTATCATAGTGCAGGTGGTCAAATATTTCAGACAGGACCAGTCCAATCAATAATTTCTAATTTATGGACAACTTCGTCAGGTGTACAAAGAGCGGTTAATGGTGCATCAACATATCTTAATAATTGGATTCAAGTTGTTAAAACATATAGTGGTACAACATTAACAGGTTATATAAACGGAACTGCGGGTAGTCCATCTACAATAACTTGGAATCCACCTTGGGTTTCAATAGCAAATTCATGGTATATGCATTTTGGGGCAACAGATACCACAACGTTTAATGCATCAACTGCGGGTTATTTTGCTGGTCGTTATGGAATAATAAGATTTTATAATAGAGCATTAACATCAACTGAAGTTGCACAAAACTATAATGCCGATAAAACAAAATATGGATTATAATAAATCAAATTTACCGGCATAATTTATTTATATAATACCAACTTTCGTTGTATTTATATAAAAGACCTACATAGGTCGTTAATCGTGATATATATCACAAGGATTTAGAACACATATATATGAGTCAAATAGTAAAACTACGCAGAAGTTCCACTGGTGGGAATAGGCCTACCAACTCCCAATTACAATTAGGAGAATTAGCAATAAACACAACCGACGGTAAATTATATTTTGCCAAATCAGGATCATTATCAGCCTCAATCGAGGAAGTTTTAACTACAAATACTCAAAACACAGGTTCATTAAATCTAAGTGGAAGTTTCAATTTACTTGGAACAGAAAATATTACGGGTTCATTAAATGTTACAGGTTCATTAAGAGTTTTAGGTAACACATCATTAACATCATTAGTCGTTTCGGGTTCAGACCCCGTTGCAAATGTTCAAGCATTTGTACCTGATAGTTCAGTTTACAATAATGCAAGTTTCAACACTCCCGATAGAGTTGCTTCAGGTATTCGTTTTAATTGGAACAATGAAAACTGGACGATAGGTGCTGCGAGAGGTGCAACAACCGATGTTGATGGTTTAGTTTTCAGTAGAAATGGTGTTAGACAAATGTTACTTGACGAAAGTAACAATTTAGTTCTCTCAGGTTCAATTAATTTAACGGGTTCATTTAATATAAATGGTACTGAATATACCTCAACTACAAGTGGTACATCAGGAAGTAACGGAACAAACGGTTCATCGGGTTCCAGTGGAAGTAATGGTACAAATGGATCTTCAGGTAGTTCAGGTTCTAATGGTACAAATGGTAGTTCAGGAACATCAGGTTCTAATGGTACAAATGGTTCTTCAGGAACTAGTGGTAGTAATGGTACGAACGGAAGTTCAGGAAGTTCGGGTTTAACGGGTGCAAATGGTACATCTGGAACTAGTGGTTCTAACGGAACAAATGGTTCTTCAGGTTCTAGTGGAAGCAACGGTACGAACGGATCAAGTGGGACTTCAGGTTCTAACGGTACAAATGGTAGTTCAGGAACTAGCGGTTCTAACGGAACAAATGGTTCATCAGGTTCTAATGGAACTAACGGTAGTTCAGGTTCATCAGGAACATCAGGAGATAGTTTATTTGCTTTAACAGGTTCAGTTTGGGAAACCACAAATAACGCAAAAGTTAATGGTGATTTAACAATTACAGGAACACTTACTGCAAAAGAAATTCATACAGCTTTAGTTACATCTTCAGTATTGTATGAATCAGGTTCTACCGCATTTGGTAATACATTTGACGATAATCACAATTTTACTGGATCAGTAAAGATTACTGGATCATTATATGTTAATGGTGCAGTTGTGGGTACAGGTAAGTTAGACGAAACGGCATTTAACACATATACAGGTTCAAATACATCTACATTTGCGGGAACATCATCATTTGCATTAACAGCATCCTATGTTGCAAATCCAACAATAATTTCAGGTTCAACAAAGAAAACAACAGTTACAAGTGCATCAACAACATGGTCATTGAATCATGCTATGGGAGAAAGATACCCATCAATTACAGTATTTGATGGTGATGGATATGTTGTTATTCCAACAGGAGTTAGAGCAATTGATGCAAATAACATTGAAGTATATTTTTCAGAAGCACAAACGGGTACAGTAATTGCTACATTAGGTGGCGGTGGAACTTCAGGTACAAGTGGTAACGGTACATCAGGTTCTTCAGGAACTAGTGGATTAACAGGAACAAGTGGTAGTGCGGGTTCTTCAGGAACAAGCGGTAGTAACGGAACAAATGGTACTAGCGGTACAAACGGAACAAGTGGTAGTAACGGAACCAACGGTTCATCAGGAACTTCAGGTTCTAATGGTAGAGATGGAATAGGTGGATCAACACAAACATTCGCATCATTAACAACATGGTCAGTATTCCACAATTTAGATATTGCATTTCCAGTTGTTACGGTTTGGGACGATAGTAGAAGTATTATTATACCAAGTAGAATAGAATCTGTTGATAATAATAACATTAATGTTTATTTCCCAATTGCAGTTTCAGGTAGTGTGAATGTAGTTAGAGGAGGACACATGGTAAGTGGAGCGGTAGATTTATCTTCAGCTCTATTAAGTAGTAATATAGTAAGTTCAAGTGTTCAAGGTACAAATTTAGGTTTTGCAATCACAGGTTCAAACACATTCAAAGGAACACAAACATTCAGTGGATCAATTGTACCTGTGGGTAGTGGTTCGTATGATTTAGGTTCACCAGGAAATCCATTTAGACACTTATACTTATCAAGTGCATCATTATATATTGACGGACAAAAAGTTTTAGGTAGTACAAACCAAGAATTACAGATTACAACAGATCTTGGTCAATCAATTAAGATTTTAGAGAGTGGTACAGATACAATTACATTACAAAGTGCCGATGGAGATATTCAATTAAAAACATCAGCAGGTGGTAACGTATTATTAGACCCAACAACAGGTTTAATAGATTTAAGAGGAACAGTTCAAGTTCAAGATGGTAATAAAATTACATCTTCAGGTGGAAACAGTGTTGTGTTTGGTAATAACATAATAGTATCAGGCTCGGCTAATTTTACAAACGGTATTACCGTTAATGGAGTTAATTTTAGTTCAATGACATCGGGAACATCAGGTTCTAACGGTACAAATGGTACCTCAGGTTCAAACGGAACTAGTGGTAGTAATGGTACGAACGGAAGTTCAGGAAGTTCGGGTTTAACGGGTGCAAATGGTACATCTGGAACTAGTGGTTCTAACGGAACAAATGGTTCATCAGGTTCTAGTGGAAGTAACGGTACTAACGGTTCTTCAGGTTCTAGTGGAAGTAACGGTACCAACGGTTCATCAGGAACTAGCGGTAGTAATGGTACAAATGGTTCTTCAGGAACATCAATTACAACATCAGGTACTAACAATAAAATAGTTAAATTTACTTCCACATCAACAGTTGGTGATTCACAAATTACCGATGATGGTACAACAGTAACAATACCTGGTTCATTAGTAGTTCAAGGTAATTTAACAGCTCAACAATATATTGTAAGTTCATCTGTATTATATGTTACAGAATCTTATGCGTCAGGTTCAAATAATTTTGGAAACACATTTGACGATTATCATAATGTTACAGGTAGTTTGAATATTACGGGTTCATTATCAATAAATGGAACATCATATACTGCAGCAACATCAGGAACAAGTGGAAGTAACGGTACAAACGGATCATCAGGTAGTTCAGGTTCTAGCGGTTCTAATGGTACTAATGGTTCTTCAGGTTCTAGCGGTTCTAACGGAAGTTCTGGAACTAGCGGAAGTAACGGTACAAATGGTAGTTCAGGTTCATCAGGTTCTAACGGAACTAGTGGTTCTAATGGAACAAATGGTTCTTCAGGTTCATCAGGGTCTAATGGAACAAACGGGTCATCAGGTAGTTCAGGTAGTAACGGTACGAATGGTTCTAGTGGTTCTAATGGAACAAATGGTTCATCAGGTTCTAGTGGTTCTAACGGAACAAATGGTTCTTCGGGTTCATCAGGTTCTAACGGAACAAACGGTTCATCAGGTAGTTCAGGTTCTTCAGGTTCTAACGGTTCATCAGGTTCTAGTGGTACAACAACAATCACAAATGCGGTTGATAATAGGGTAATGACAAGTGTTGGTGGTGTTACATTAAATGCTGAAGCAAATTTAACATTTGACGGTTCAACATTAACGGTAGCGGGTAACGTGTTACCTGAAGCAAATGGAACAAGAGATTTAGGTTCAACATCATATCGTTGGAGTACGGTTTATACATCGGATTTATCATTGAATAACGGAATAGGTGATTGGACAATAGTGGAAGGTGAAGATGATTTATTCTTATATAATAATAAGAAGGGTAAAGTATATAAGTTTGCTTTAACTGAAGTTGACCCTAATATTGCAACTCCTAAAAAATCTTAAGAGATGCCAGTTCATATAGGTAGTAATATAATAAATTCATCATCGTTATTTATTGCTGATGGAAGTAGTAGTGATAAGGCCGCAAAAAGTGGATTAGATATAAAACGATTATTTCCCGCAAAATCAAGCGGATATTATTGGATACAAAATGATAGAATGCCAAATCCATTACAGATGTATGTAAATTTGGATTCAGATTGTGACGGAGGAGGATATGATTTTTATCCAATAACGGCAGGAACTGCGGTAAGTTCAACTACAGAAATACATAGTGGACTTGTACTTGGATTGGATTTGATTTATCCTAGAAGTCAAGGACATTGGAAAGCAATATATAGATTTGCAAATAATGTATTGGGTGATTTGGCGGGTTATTGTCAAACTTGTTATGCGGTGTCGGCTTCAGTATCAACAGTGGCGGCAGGATCGTACCCAACCCCTCCAAGTTTGAATGGTAATTATACTACATATATAATGAGAAATCCAAAATATTATGGAACAGGTGCTCCCGATTGGAAAGTAGCAGATGGTGGCAGATGGTGGTTAAGAGATACGACATTTGGAGAACCAAATGGGGATTATAACCCAAATGTATTACTGGGAATACATGCGGCAGGGTATTCGGTATCATCGGAGGGTCTATTTGGATTTAATGATGCGTATGTAGGATATTCTACTGGAACAAAATATTTAGTATCAACAAATTTAAAAGGATAATATATGGCGTTAGATATAGGTGGTTTTGTAATAAATAATACCAGAGTGTCACCTGCGGATGGTTCAACAGCGGCAAGGGCTGCTCGTTCTGGTGCAGACTTGGCGAGAAATTACCCAAATAAAGCATCGGGATTTTATTGGATACAATCGGAAAAAATGCCGGACGCCTTACAAATGTATGTGGATATGTCAGAAGAGGGTGGTGGTTATGATTTTTATTTTATAACCGCAGGACCTTCAGTAAATTTTGTAAATGTAAAAAATGGTGGTACACCTTTAGGATTAGATTTAGTAATGCCACGTTCAAAATATCATTGGAGAGCAATGTCAAATGCTGTTAGAGATCAAAGACCGTCGGGAGCTTATGCTGATTATTTTACAACTACATATGGGGTGTATAGTTTAACTGCGGCTAATTATACTTCAGTAATAATGAGAAGTCATATTTTTTATGGAACGGGTTCATCTGCACATCAAGTTAAAGATTTGGGTAGATGGTGGTTAAGAGATACGACTTTTAGTGAACCAAACGGAGATTATGGTGCATATGGTTTATTTGGTGGGTATTCTCAACCGGCAGTTAATTATGGGTTAACTGATATATCATTTAACGATATATCTGCCAACTATGCAACAGGAAATTATTATTTAGTATCAACAAACTTAAAACCATAACATATGCCATTTAATATAGGAGGTTTAATAATTAGTTCAACATATTCAGTACCAGGAGATGGTACATCTAGTAGTACACCCGCAAGAAGTGGGTTAGAATTAGCCAAAACATACCCATTACTTAGTAGTGGATATTATTGGATACAATCGGAAAAAATGCCCAATCCTTTACAAATGTATGTGGATATGACAGAAGATGGTGGAGGATATGATTTTTATGCGATAACTGCCGGTCCAACCATACAATATCCAGGTTCAACACATGGTGGAACTCCATTAGGTTTAGATTTAGTATACCCCCGTTCAAAATATCATTGGAGGGCAATGAGTAATTTTGTTGGAACTGTATTAGGACAAACTGGTAGTAATTACCAAAGATATTTTAAAACAGCATATGCTATATCATCAACAACTGCAGGAGACTATACTGCTCAAATTATGAGAAACCCAAATTTTTATGCATCTGGTACATCCTCTTGGACGGTTCCCGATGGTGGGAGATGGTGGTTAAGAGACACAACTTTTGGTGAACCAAATGGTGATTATACCCCAAATTCATTTTTATGGATTAACGCGTGGACATATAGTTTTGCGGAACCATATACTTTAGCAGACGTTGGTTTTAATGACTACCCTGTTGGTGCATCTGTAGAATCTGGAAATTATTACTTAGTGTCAACAAACTTAAAAGGATAAGACGATAATATTTATCAATATGGAAAATAGAAAATATATAATTTTTAATGTCAGTGAATTAGATAAAATTGACTTTAATCAAGTTCAAGAAACATCAGCAGATACAATTAGAAAATCTGTTGATGAAACATTAACGTTTGTGAAATATGATGGAGATGAAATGCCGTCAAGTGTATTATCTTTAACAACAAAACAAGGACCATACACACAAACGGAAATACTTGAAATAATAAACACACCTGAATGGACTAACCCCGATATAAATCCTTAGAATATGCCTTTAAATATAAGTGGAAGTATTGTTAATAGCACAATTGCAAGCACTTTAAATTACAAAAGTATTGTTACTAGAGGACTTATATTTAGTTATGATGCGGGATCTTTGGATTCGTATCCTCAAACAGGAAGTGTATGGTATGATTTAACTACAAACACAAACAACGGTACATTAACTAATGGTCCAACATTTAATTCATCAAATGGTGGTAGTATTGTTTTTGATGGTACTAATGATTCCGTTGAAGTTACAAACAGTTTAGGTGTTTTGTCAAACTATACAATAGGATATTGGGCGTATAGAGATACTTATGATAAAATGGTAATAGCCGGTAGAACAAGTACCGCCTTTTATAATTATGGTGATAATAGTTGGTATTATACACACAGTGGAGGAGTAGGTGAGTTTTATTACCCCAGAGCTGTAAGTATTCCACTTTCAACTTGGGGATATTGGGTTGTTGTTTATAATGGTTCAAATGTATCAATTTATAGACAATCAACATTTGAAGGATCACAAAATACAACAGGAACCGCAGATTGGACAGCGGGTATGAAAATAGGACTTTGGACAGGAGGAAATAGCTACGCCTTTCAAGGAAAAGTTGCCGTTGTACACATGTATAATAGAGCATTATCTGCCGCTGAAGTTTCTCAAAATTATAATGCACAAAAAAATAGATTTGGATTATAAAAAATAAATTATGCCATTTAATATAGGAGGATACATATATAACGGAACACATGCGGATGTTGAAGATTATAAAAATGTAATTACAAGAGGATTAAAATTACATTACGACGCATCCACAGTAGAATCTTATCCGGGTTCGGGAACAAGTTGGTATGACATATCAGGAAATGGTAATGACGGTACGTTAACAAATGGACCAACTTTTTCTACAAACGCAATTAGATTAGATGGTGTGAATGATTACATAAGTTTACCAACATCAGGGGTTGCACCATCAACATTAACTCTTGAATTTTGGATTAAAAGACATGCTGATGGAGGATATTTTTTTGTTATTGATAATTCGGATAATCCAGAATTAAGATTACAATTTTCAGGAGGATACGTTGCACTTACTTGGTATGATGATAGTGCATATATTGCATCGTTTAGCTCCGTTACTACAATTAGTTTAAATACTTGGTATTATGTATCAGTTACAAGTCAAAATAATGATTTTAGGTTATATATAAATGGAGTATTAGATACAGCGGACACATCTGGAACATATACAGGTAGTCCAAGTGGTAATGCTGGTGAACACACATTAGGAACATACAATAGACCAGGAGCGGGATATGGTGGATATGCAAATGTAAGTTATGGTGTTTATAGATTTTACAATAGAGTTTTAACTGATACTGAAATTTTACAAAATTATAACATACAAAAATCAAGGTTTGGTTTATAGAAATATTTTTCTTATATTATAGGTATGAATAATATAGGTATTGGAATAATGTGTTTTGGCGATCTTTCCTATTTTAACAGTACAAAAGAAAAAATTACCAATTTAAAAGATATTGGAATTGATTGTTATATCTTAACCGATGAACCAGAACAATTTACAACTAAAACCATACATTACGGTAGACACCTCAAGTCATATCATGATAAGATAATATTAGTTAAAGAAATATTAAAAAATCACGATATCTGTATTTTAATAGATGCAGATACCATCATCAATGACTATTCAATTATTAACGATTTAAAAAACTACAAATTCAAAGACGGAATAACATACATTGATAATCTATTATCAAATAAAGTTAATAAAGAGTTTATCGGTGAAATCAATTTAACTGCACCAGATTGGAATGAATATAAAAAGTATGTTGATAAATTATTACCAACATTTACGGAGTTAGAAACAATTAATGAATATTTCATCGTCTTTAATAATCAAGGACTTAAAGATGATTTCTTTTTACAATATGAAAAGTTGCAAGTGATGAGAGAAAGTTGTGATATCAGAAGAGTTAAAGATATATACGCAGGTGGTGAAGGGTTCTCAATACATATTGCATCAAAACTATCAAATGTGGATATACAAAAAGACAATGAATTGTTTAATATGTTAAAAGATAATGTTATAAATGTAATAAAACAATAAGTTATGATTACCAATCAAGATTTTATAAAAGAAAGAATCACCACCAATAACGGTGAACCTGTACCTTATAGATGGACACATGGGGCCACTGAAGAACATATGGGTGATGGTATTATAGTTTATTCATTAATACAACATATGAGAGCCAAGAATTGTGTATGTATCGGTTCAGGCGGTGGGTATATTCCTCGTATTATAACACAAGCAAGATTAGATTTACATAAACAAGGAATATTTGAAGGTAACGACACTTTAAATTGGGGTGATATTGGTGTAACCTATCTGGTTGACGCTTGTAATGGGGTAGGAGGACCTAACGACCTTGAGGATGAGTATTCATACTACCGACATACGTTTCAACCCAGATTGATTAAATCAACATCAGAAGAAGCATATTATAATTTCTTTGTTTTACAAGATATTAAATTAGATTTTATCTTTATAGATGGTGACCATTCATATGAAGGAGTCAAGAAAGATTTTGAATTATATTCAACACTATTAACTGATAAAGGTATTATCGTTATACACGATACAGATTCGGATTACGAGGAAAAACTATTAATATCTGAAGATGCAAAAAAAGACCACCATAGATTCGACGGTCCATCAAAATTTATTAAAGAATTAGAAAAAAATCCGTCATATAATTTGATTAATTTATTTAATTTTCATATATTACCTAACAAACCAGCATCAAGCGGTATAACGGTAATTAATAAAAAATAATGGTTAGGTTATTAACAGTTATAGGTCACGGAGTTAACTTACTTCCACATTTCATCAAACATTATAAAAGATATGTTGATGAGATTAATATCGCAATCTATAAAACAGATTTATACCCAACATTAGAAGAAGACATAAATGAAATTATTAAAGACCATGATAATGTAAAGATTGTTAAGGTTATTGAAGATAGAGTTTTTGATTGGGAGAAAGTAACCGCATTATATAACTTTATTAAGGATCAAAAACCATTTGATTGGTGGGTGATTGCAGATATTGATGAATTTCATTTATATCCTGATGATGATATTATTTCGTTAATCAATGACTGTGAAGAATTTGGATGGGATATTGTTCGAGGTGGTTTTATTGATAGAATTGGAGAAGATGGTGAGTTTGTTGAATTAAAAGATGATGTATCAATATGGGAACAATTTCCAAATGCCGGTTTTTTTAGGTATCATATGAGTAAAGCGTGTCCAAATAAAATATGTTTAATTAGAGGTGGAATACAAATTACATCAGGCCAACACTACGCAAATATTGATGGACATACCACATGGAAATGGCAAGGTTGGGGTCATCCATCAATTGCACCAATACCATCCTATTCAGTTCAAGTACATCATTTTAAATGGGATAAAACTTCCATAGATAGAGTGAAAGCTGTGGCAGAACTAAATCAAGATTATTCATATTCAGATGAGTATTTCAAAATGTTCACTGAATTGTTAAAAACAAAATATAAAATAAATCTAAATAAAAAAGAATATATGTTTGAATTGGGATTAATATATCCCGAATATAACAGATACAAAGGTTGGAATAAATAAATAAATAAAATAACATCAGTATGAGTGTGAAATCAACAAATGACGAGTTAATGGCTCTCGAAACAAGAAAAGTAAAAGCTTTAGAAAAAATCGCAAATTCATTAGATTCTTTAACCGTTTGGTTTGAAGAAATTGATAAAGATGAGTGGGGTAATAGAGTCCAATATTATCTAGCCGAATTTCATAACAAAATAGTAAAAGAAGTTGCATTTGAAGAAGGTAAAGAAATAAAAGTAACAACCAAGAGTGGAAAAAAGTAAAAAATTAGGAGTCGTTGTTCCATATAGAAATAGAAGAGAACATCTAAAAGATTTTAGTAGACGATTTGTTAGATATATGGAAAAATTTGATATCAATTATGAATTAATTGTTATTAACCAAGACGATGCTAAATTATTTAATAGGGGAATGTTATTAAATATAGGATTCAAATATGCTGAACAACTTAATTGTGATTATGTAGTATTTCACGATGTTGATATGATACCAATACACGTTGATTATTCATATTCAGAAGTCCCGTTACATTTATCAACACATTTTTTAAAGACCGAAGGTTACGATGATAAAGAAACTTTTGACCAATACTTTGGGGGCGTAACCATGTTTACTATGGATGATTTTCGTAAAGTTGACGGGTATTCTAATAAGTATTGGGGATGGGGATATGAAGATACGGATTTACTTTATAGATGTGAAAAAAATGCGATTAAATTAGAAAAAATAAAAATTGAACATGTGGGAACTCCATGTCAAAGTTTAAAATTCAACGGAATAAATTCTTATGTTAAAGGTAAAAATATTTTTAACATTAACGAAAATAATACATTTTTTATATCTTTTTTTCCGGATGAAATTGAATTAGACCACACTAAAGATGTTGATGATTTTAATGTATTTACAATACCGGGTTACGATTTTACCATTTCATATAATTCATTTATGAGATATAATTTTTGTACGTTTGATGTTGAAAATAATGCATTATATGTAAATTCAAAAATTAAAACAAATTATAAAACAAATATTTGTGTCACAATTAATAATGTTAATTCACAAATTAAAGTTTATCAGGATGGAAATTTGATAGGTGATTGCCACTATTATGAAAAATTACGTCCATATAATGAAGAGGAATTTTTTTATATAGGGGTTGGAAACCCAAATAGGTTTAATCCGGCAAATGGGGAATACCCAAAATTTTATAAAGGTAGTGTAACGTTGTTTGCTAATTTTAATTGTGTGTTAAGTGATAGTGAAATAAAAGAACTATCTAAAAATGAAAATTTTAATTTTAATCAAGATTTTGGTAATTATCATTCGTCCACCTATTTAAAAACATATTACGACACTAAAAATATTAACAATTACACACTTACAGATTTAAGTACAAGTGGTAATGATGGTGAAATTATTAATTGTGAAGTGGTAAACTTATCATTTACAAAATATAAAATTATTAGAACACCATTTAGAAGGGAATCAACATTTGCTTTGTTACAACATAAAGAAAATGGGTTTTATAAAAATAAATGGAAATTTAAGGCAACAAGATGGAACCAACTTAGATTTTTTAATGAGGTTTGTAAAGATAATAATTTACTAAAAAACGACGGACTTTCAACTTTAGAATTTGTTGAACACGGAAAAATCCAGATAAGTGAAAACATAACACACGTTAACGTAGGAATATGAGTCATAAATTAGGTATTTGCATACCATATAGAGATAGAAAAGAACACATTGATAAATTAATACCACACCTATCAAAACATTTAACTGACAACGGAATTGACCATACATTTTATGTTGGTCATCAAGTAGATGAAAAGTTATTCAATAGAGGTGCAATGAAAAACATTGCGGCACATTATGCTTTTGAAGACGGATGTGACTATGTTGCATGGCACGACGTTGATATGTTACCACAAGTTGATGCCGATTATTCGTATCCTGAAGAACATCCAACACATATAGCGACTAAATTATCTAAATATAATTATGGATTAGGGTATGACCAATACTTTGGAGGTGTTGTTTTATTCACGAAAGAACAAGCATATAAAACAAATGGTTATTCAAATGAATATTGGGATTGGGGTCAGGAAGATGATGATCTTTTTTGGAGATGTTATTTAGAAGGATATACAACGAATAATGTTTTTAAAACTTATAAAAATAAAACTACAGCAACTTTTAATGGAATAAATAATTTTATAATCATACCATCTAATGAAGAATTAGATAATTGTTTAAATAATGACCATACTATATCAATATTATTTAATGCGGAACAACAACCCGAAAAGGTACCTGTTTGGCTTGTTGGTGATGAAGAAAAAAAATTCATCGAGTACCCGTTAATAAGAAAATTAGATTCGTGGACGTGGGGGTTATCATTTAATAATTCACGTTCAGTTAATATGGTTATGTATGATAAAGATAGTAATCACTATTACAACTACGCAAAAAGATATGAAAATCAATGGACATGGGTGACAATGTCATATAATAGTGAGAAAAAGGAAATGTCATTATATATAAATGACGAGTTAATTACCAATCAAAACGGAATTAAAGAAAATATACCATTTAAAATTGATGAAAAATTAAAATCATATAACAATTTACAACCATTTATAATTGGGTTTTGTTCACATGTTAACACGTTTTTTAAGGGTAAAATTGCTGAAATTAGAATCTTTAATAAATCAATAAATGATGTTGACGAGGCATTATATGGGTTAGACGGGTTAATATTACAAATGGACTTTAAAAAGGGAGTGGTTGAAAATATCAACAAACAAGAATGTGAATTTAATGTTAATATCTCAAAAGAAAACATTAACGTAGTAGAAAATGTAATTCCATTCAGAAAGGAAGGTAATTTTGATTGTATACCACATATAGACGAGGGTTATGTTCGAGGAAAATGGGCAAAGGGAGAAACTACCGCCAGAAATGAAAAAAGGTTTGTTATGGAAATGCAACAGGGTTTAATTAAACATAACGAGGACGGATTAAATAACATATTAAATGTTTTGAATGTTGAAAATATTAATATATCTTTATATCCTAACACTAAATTTATAAATGTTAAAATGAAATGAGAATTGAATATCAAAAACCTTGGTTTTTAAAACCTAAATTAACACAACCCCAAACTAATTTCTTAACTAGAGGTAATTTTACTATTAGTATGTCATTTCAAATTGGTAAAGATTTCAAAAAAGATAATAAAATTGGTTTTTGGGGAGTACCGGGGAAAAACATGGGAATTAGTTACGATTATGAGGTTGATTTATTTGTATTTGAATTTTGGACTAAGAGTGAAAACGAAGAACCTAAGTTTAACTGCCACACATATGATTGTATAAATGATAAAATATTACAAAAAGGTTTAAATATAACAATAGTATATGATAGTACTATGTTTTATTTATATAAAGATTTTAAATTATTTGATACAATTGTCAATTCGTCACCATTGGTTGAAGATTATATTAATGAACCGATTTATTTAGGTTGCCATAATATGGATAGTATTAATAATTCACATAAGTGTATAACAGAAATGGATGTTACACATTTTAGTGTCTTT
>Ga0214921_10005038_pt1 | contig 18943 bp, 14 predicted proteins | sample LL1505_MetaG_FD_177992 | JGI IMG/M metagenome (GOLD analysis project Ga0214921, IMG submission 177992) | Freshwater microbial communities from Lake Lanier, Atlanta, Georgia, United States - LL-1505 | ecosystem: Environmental > Aquatic > Freshwater > Lake | place: USA: Georgia | collected... | reverse complement strand
TGGCACTTGCTGGATGTGCAAGCTCAGAGCACGGTGAAATGATGGAAGGTCACTCAACTGATGCTTCAGGTGATTTAGCTGGGGCTGACATTATGTTTTTGCAGATGATGATTCCTCATCACCAACAAGCAATTGATATCTCAGATCTTGCACTAACAAAGAGCGCTGATCCTGAACTACTTGCTCTAGCTAAAGATATTCGTGATGGACAATCCGCCGAGATTATTACGATGAAAGCTTGGCTAGATAAAGCTGGCGCTGATCTAGATCCTGGACACAGCATGGGACATGACATGGGCGGAATGCTCAGTGATTCAGAGCTTGCAGCATTAAAAACTGCAACTGGAAAGAACTTTGATCTGCTCTGGTTGAAAGGTATGACTGGCCATCATGATGGGGCTATACACATGGCCTCCATGATTACTGATGCAACCAATGCTGACATTAAAAGCTTTGGTCAGGCTATTGTGACAACACAAAGTGCACAAAATAAGCAGATGGCTGCGATGATCAAGAGAATGGGTAAAAGATGAGTGAAACAATCGTAAAGATTACTGGAATGACCTGCGGGCACTGCGAAGGTCGAGTCAGCGCAGAACTAAGCAAGCTAGAGGGAGTGAGTGAAGTAAAGACGAATGCCGCTGATGCCCAAGCTGTTATTACATCTTCTGGGGCACTGGATGCAGATGCGATTTCACGTGCCGTTATTTCTGCTGTATATCGAGTGAGCACTCTGTAAAGAACTAAGGGCCAGGGGTATGCTCCTGCCTAATTCGCCAGCGAAGTTGGTGAGAAATTAGGTTTTTCCAGAATTTGGAGGCAGTTTATGGACTTCACAGCTGAGTTAGCCATCATCGATAAATACGTTGATATTAAAGATGTTGGCAATGGTGAGCCATTAATAGTTGAATTGATTACCAAGCACTTCCTGCCAGGTAATCGCTTTGAAGAAGCCAGATCGTGGCGAAACGCCCTTAAAAGTAAAGATTTGAAGTCTCAGATGGATAAAGAGATCAAAGAAGCGGTCAAAAAAGGAACAACTGTTTCTATCTCAAGGATGCCACAAAACACAGACTGGTTTGAAACCAGCCCTCATGGTGAGGCTAAAAAGACTGATGATCAGCAATATCACTATGACAGAACAGTTTCTTATTTAAATCAAACCCAGGACATGTTAGAAGAAGTTGATGACGTTGAGATTTGTCGCAATGAATGGATCACTTTTGTGGCTCGTAATGCCTACACCGCAGGAATGAAAGAAAAAGGCGCCACAATGGAGACTCTTTCAATGGCAGTTAGTGACTACATCGAAATGATTCTTTTACCTGATGCATTCGTGGGCGTTGAAGAGGTTGTTCCTGTGAAAGGCAAATCAACGTTAAGTGTTGAGAAGGCCTATGAGAGCAGAAGTGACGTTGTGTCATATTTGGGCACACATTTTCCTCAAATGCTCAAAGATGGTTTTCTCATGAATTTCTACTGCCAACTAGGAGTGGGTGGAAAGAGTGAGGAAGTCATCGTCACAGACTCATTTGTTGCCTTCTTGCCTGAAAAACTGTCAGGTTGGGGAGTAGGAGAAATGCAGGCAATAAACCGTGGATCGGTAAGTGTTATTTCAGTTGGAACCGAGTTCCATACTGAATATCAAGGAATCTCTTCACGCAGTGAGACTTACTGGACTCTTACATTTGAAACCACCGATTACACCCAGTTCACACGCTGGTTATATCTTGGTAAGAATGAGAAGGATATGAATCAAAATAGACCAAATCTTGCAAAGGTTCTGGACAGACTCCAAAACTATTTCGATCTAGAGCAAGGTGAGAGCTTTGAATCTTCAGGGGGATATACGACTTCGTTCGGTGTTGGTTGGTGGGTTTAGTAGAAACGCTCTTTAAAGATCTAAAAGCTTTGCTTTTTTGGCATCGAATTCATCTTGCGTTATCAACCCGTCTGCCATCAAACCTGCAAGCTTTCTAATTTGATCAGCAATATCGGGCACAGCATTAAGTGATGCCCCAGAACCAATGCTTGCAAGGAGCGCTTTAGTCTTTTGTGAAAAGTTTTCTGCTGTCTTTGTGTCCACTTGAACCAATTCTTCGTTTGATTGCGGGCCACTTGTAGATAGCCTGCCGCCAGATAGTGCGGACTTAGCAAAAGCTATTCCGGAAATTAAATGAATAGGGAGAAATTCTCCTGATCGATTGGATTTGAGCATTCCACGACGAAACACGTGGAGCCCCTTAGTTGAGATCACCCAGACCGTGCTCTGCTTAGATGCACCATTTTCTGATGATCCGTATGCCACTGCATGAACAACTGCATCGGCTGGAATCTCAGGTTCAATCTCCTCGGGAGTTGACCACTTTTGTCCGAGAGAGCCCCACTTTTTTGCACTTTCAAATGCTTGCTCTAGATCTTGTCTCATGAAATAACCCTAACAGTGGCAATTTGAAATTCACAAGTACTTGGGATCACCAATACTTTTAGAGAGAATAGGGCCTTAGGGCTATTTAATTGACCCAGTTTTGTCACTATATTACCTCTCACAATAATCTCTTCATGGGAGTCTTTTATGAAAATGTCAGGTATTCCAATTTGGGTAAGAGTGTTTACGTGGATCATGCTCGTGACGAATATTTTGGGGCATATAGGTTTTCTTACCGGTACTGGGACTCGATATAGAGATGGTTCGGTTCCAATCTCTGTCAATTTAATGTTATTAGCACTTACCGTTTTTGCGTTCTTAACTATCTCACTAAAAAGCTATCAAGCCATGGTTCCTATTGTTGGCGTCCTATTGGCCCAGGCGGTGGGAAACTTTGTTTATGATGTTTATTATCAATCTTGGGAGTGGGAGGCTACGACAATTGCTTCTGTCTTCATGACTCACTTTATTCGTATCGGCCTTCTGATTCCAGTCTTTATTGGTTGGTGCATTGCAGCACCACTTAAGAGAGGCTACTAAGCGCTAGAGATTTACCAATCACTGTGTGGATTTTCAGCATTCCATGTTGGGACATCAGTTGGAACTTGATAGTTAACTTGCTTTCGTCCCCAGATAAATGTTGGAATTAAGGCAAGCGCTGTGATTATCAGGACAATGTTTTGAGTTGTTGGAAGTTTTGCTCCCCAAACTCCTAGTGTGAATCCAAACCCATTAATGAGTGCAAGTGAAAATGTTCCAATTAAAAGTCCAAGCCAAGCTGGCTTACCTAGAAACGCAACAATTGCTGTAACCGCAGATAGAGCAGCTTGGATTACTAGCGGAACAATTACTTTCGAAATTTGAAGATAACTTGCATCTCCAAAACTCCACGGCGCAGCCCAGGCCGCGGCTAATCCCGAGACGATGATGAATGGCAAGATCCATGGTTTTGCCAGAGTGAAAGGTTTTCCGGCACCGTTTTGGCTCATATCGCTCTCCTTGTACTTATTTACCAAGAGTTCACCCCTATTGGGCCTATCTCTAGGTCTACATCTTGTCAGGGGGTAGCCCCATAGTCCAGACTTCACCTACGCTTTTCACAGGCGTTTCTAAGAGTGATACGAGAGAGGGGGTAAAGCTGTGGCTTCTCAAGGCGCCAACGCTGTCCCTCCTAAACCGACATTTATTCCAGTAATCATCGGTTCCGTTTCTGTGGTTTTCAGTTTGATCATTGTTGCGCTATTTCGCACAGGTAATCCCCTTATTTATATTGCATACCTATTCACACCTTTTGCTCCAATTGGGGGATTAGCGCTCGCGCGTGCAACAGATATTAAAGGCCGCACAAACATTAAGTTTGATATTGCAAAGAGCGACAAGGTTGTGAAAACCTGCGGAATCATCGCAATCGTTGGATTCATAGTCGCAATCGCGGTTATGTATGAAATTGCGAAGAGACACTCCCAAGTATGAAAACTACATTTAAGAAGCTACTTATCACCTCAGTGCTATTGCTTTTCTTGGTTTCATTCTTGCCTATCGCTAGCGCTGACCCAGCTGCCCTTGGAATAAGCGCTCGCGGCCAGAAGGCAATCGAACAGATTTCAACCTGTATTAACAGCGAAGGCAAAGACACGCTCAACGTTGTCTACTTGGTTGATGAGTCAGGAAGTTTAGAGCGAACAGACCCAAATGGGCTTCGTGTGGGCGGTATTCAAGCAAGCCTTGAGCAGTTTAGAAATGTTTCTGTTGATCGTCCATATTTCACGGTCAACCGTTCCATTATGACTTTCGGTGATTCCGTAAAGATACAAAAGAGCTGGGATGTCCTAACTGAGAGCCGTCTGAATGATGACTTGAATTGGATTAAGAAAACCGTTCCTACATTGACCAACGGTAAAGCAACTGATTGGCGACTTGCTCTTAACTCAGCATATACAGAGTTTGAAAAGAAGCTTTCAAATAGCTCTTGTAATGTCATGGTTTGGTTTACTGATGGCGCCATCAATGTTGGTGAAAATGGTCCTGCAACTCAAAAGGCAATGCAGGAGATTTGTGGGGTGGATCCTGTCTCTGGTACAGGCTCAGGCTCATCGATTATCAATAAATTCCGCACTTCAAACATCAACATCCAAGGTGTTTTGCTTAAAAATGAAGAGTATCTCAACGACCCCGGTAAATATGGTTTTACCCAGGCCGATGCCGACAGCGATCGAGCAGGAATGACTTTCTTCTCTCCAATTCTTGAGTACTCAGGAGAAGTCAATAACACTTACTTTGGTGGCAGAGGAACACATGGTCTTAACTGTGGCTCTGATACTGGTGCAGCTGGCGTGGTTCAAACCATTGGTGATCCACTAGACATCATTTGGTTTCCTGTTCCCTTTAACTGTCTAGCCACAAATGGACGAATTCTTCCAGTTAAAAATGGCAAAGTAAGTATCGACCCAGGAATGACTCGATTCAAAGTAACAACACCTATCCAGGGATTCTCACTTAAAAATGCAAGTGGTGCAGAGATTGCAAATGGCCAAGGCGCAGTTAAAGGTGATGTAGTGACTCAACCACTAGGACAGTCGCAATCAATTATTTCGGTAACTGGTCAGATTACTGATTCAGGAGTTACGGCACCTGGAGTTTGGAGCTTTAACACTTCACAACCAGACCGTGCAGTCTTTTGTGGATACTTAGATTTACAGATTGAAATTAAGGGAAAGACTTGTTACCAAAATGAAGCATGTGATTTCAACGGAAGAATCTCAAGAAACGGTCGTCCAGTTGATTTCACAATTTTCCCTTCCACTCCAAGATTGAGCTACAGCGCACTTAAACCAGATGGTGGAGAAAGTGGACGCAACTCTTTAACACTCAATACAGCAGATGGAAGTTACAGCGGTTCCTATGTCACGAATGGGCTAACAGATTCAACTGGCCAATCAAAACTAAAGATAAATTTGAATGTAACAACCAAATCTGGATATGAGTTTTCAATATCTGCAATTAAAGATTTTGCGGTAGTTCCTCCAGGGCTTTATCCAGAAGTAACACCGAACCCAATTCTTAAAGCAAGTTTCCAACAGGGAATAGTTGGCAAGAAGGGTGAAGCCCTTGCCGACGTTGTTCTAACTGGTCCTTCCAGAACTGGTGGAGAGATTTGCTTTGGTGCCTTGCAAGTTCGTACCGATCCACTACCAAAGCGCATACCTGATTACACAAGCTCTTTAGGTGGTAAGGATCTCTCTTCAAATCCATGTATTACTTTGAAGGCGGGGGAGAAGCTCCCAGTTCAACTGAGCATTAAAAATAATCAATCTGCCAAGGGAACGGTTTCTGGTTTCATTAACGTAACTCTTAAAAGTGACGGTCAACCAAATATTTCAAGTAAGGTCGATGTTGAATTCGATACCGATGAAAAGATTGATGGAGAACAGTTCTTACTCATCTTCATCCTTATTATGCTATTAGGCTTTGGAATTCCACTTGCACTCTTCTACCTAGTTAACGCTTTAGGTGCTCGTATTCAGCTTTCCACACTGAGCATGGCTACAGTGCCAATGATTTTGAGCGCATCTGGTGGATTTGTGAATATGAAGCGCAAAGAGCCAGGAAAGACAAGTGGGATTCTTAATTACGATGATTTCGATGGATTTAAACACACCACCGAGAAAGTCAAAGAAGTAAATATCGGTTCTGAGAACTTAAAGGGTCGTGCTCCTAAGAATCCATTTGGAAGAATCCGTGCGATTCTTACAACTGCTCCAGGCTACGTGGTGGTCTCTTCTGAATTAAGTACTCATGCTGGTAAGGGATTGCTGCGCAATCAGACTGATGCAGCACTTAATCCTTCAGGCAAAATGCATCTTGCATTAAGTGAGAGCGGTTTAGCTGCACTTAAGAAGCAAAATCAGGGCATTGAAACAGCTGATCAATTAATTGAGGCAAATTTAATTACCGTTATGGGTTTCACAAGTATGGACCCAAATCAAGAAATCGAATCTTTAAATATGGCCCTTGCATCACAAACAGGATGGCTAGATAAATTACTTAAACTTCCTGAACCAGTTGCTCCGGCTCCGGTTAAGGAAAAGAAGGTTAAAAAATCTAAGGGTGATGATGGCACTGCCGGCACTGTTGGCGGCGGCGCACCAGTCTCACCTGATGATTGGGGTTCACCTTCTTCCTCGGCTCCAAAAGCATCACCAGGAACACCTGCAGCAGCAAAACCTGCACCTGCAGGTGATGACTGGGGAAGTGCGAGCCCAGCAAAAGATGATTGGGGAACACCATCGGGTAATACTGATTGGGGTTCATCAAGTGGCGGTAAAAGTACAAGTAATGACGGTTGGTAACAAAGTGACAAGTAAATTGCTAGTCATGCCCAAGAAAGGTAATTAACAATGCTCTCACCATTTCTAATCATCGGAGTTGGCGGATCAGGCGGAAAGACAATTCGCGCTATGCGCCAGACATTGCTGCGCCGTTTGCGTGCAAAGGGATGGAAAGGTGAATTCCCAGAAGCATGGCAGTTCTTAGAAATTGATACGGTTTCAACACAGGGTGGCGGAAATTTCACTGCTCCATTGTTGCCACCAAATCAATTCTTGGGATTGGTACCCCAAGCCGTTGATTACCTCGGACTGCGTAAGCAACTTACTGGCCGCATGCCTCGTGAAGAGCAAAATGATGCACTTGGTGGATGGTTACCAGAAAATACTGCAGTGCCAATTCAAAAAGGCGCTGGGCAATACCGCACATTGGGCCGTGCTGTAGTTGCTGCACAACTGCCACAGTTACAACAAGCACTTGTTCGCTCCAATAGCCGTATATCAGCGCCAGGTGTAATTGAAGAGTTAAAGGAAGTTTCTCGGACTCTTTACGGAAAAGCTGAAGGAACTTCACCACTGCCAATGGCATTAGTAATTAGTTCAGTAGCCGGTGGATCTGGTGCTGGAATTTATCTGGATGTTGTAGAAGCGTTGAAATCAATTTCTAATGATTTTGAGAAACGCACACAAGTTTTACTCTTTGGGCCTGATGTATTTAACAACATTCCTTCAGGATTACGTGACTCAATTCCGGCTAATGCCATGGGTGCAATGAATGAAACTCTTGCAGGAATGTGGGCAACTGGCCCAGGAGTTGGTTCAGCATCACTGTTTAACAGCGCTGGCCTCAATGGACGCGGCGATAGCGGTTTCGGTCCACGCAATACCTATCTAATCGGCGCATCTAACGGTCAAGTTTCATTCGGTGACCAAGACTCGGTATATCGCGCAGCTGGTGAATCTCTTGCAACTCTAGTTTCTGATGAAGCTGTACAGACCTGGATGGTTGAGTATGCAATTGTTAACGTTTTCGTTAACTCAGCGAACCCAATTATTTGTAATGACGTATCCATGCTCAAGGGTTCACAGAACGTATTCCACTCACAACCTCTTGGCTCAATGGGTGTTGGTCGAGTCAGCCTTGGTTTAGATCGATTCTCTGAATACATTGCCGAGGGTTCAGCACGTTGGACAGTTGAGCGCCTGCTGTGGCCACAATTCGTTCCAGCTAATCCACAAAATCCACAGACTCCACAACAAATTATCGAAGAAGCAGTAGATCGCTCTTGGTCCCAATTCTTGGATGACAGTGGATTGAACGAGCGTGGTGAATCCAATGATGTAATAAATGCTCTTATCGCTCCAGGAGTCGAAGATCGACGACGCACTTTTGCGCAAAATGGAATCACTAAAGTTTCCTTCAATGTGCCACCAGCTGGACTTCCAGCTAACCAATGGATAAGTGCAATTGGTCAGTATTTCACTGCGCAACGTAAATCTTTCGAAATCGAAGAAAATGCAGAGATTTACAAAGTTGCACAAGTTTGGTCTACCGACATTCAAGACCAAGTTCTCAAAGCTGTTTCACTTATTGCCGCACGCCAGGGTCTAAATGTTGCCGCCAGACTTGTTGAAAAACTACGAGAAGAAGTTAAGTTTGTGGCAACACAAGAACTTCCACTTGAGTCATCATCTGAGCTTCGAAAGCTAGATCAGATAGCTTCCAAGATTGCAGCAGGAATGCCTCAGGGTCTTAGCTCTGTGCAGACCGCAGCGATGAGTGAAGTTACTGGACCAATTCTGCTAAAGGCCAGTGAGTTCATTACAAATTCACTGCGAATGAACTTGGCCTCTGAGTTAATTATTGATCTAGATAATTCATTCTTGCAGCCACTGGAGATGTCGCTAAGAAACTCTGTTTCTGAACTTTTGATCTCTGCAACAAGCCCACAAAATCGTGCGGGGGAGAAGAATCCATTCCCTGACTATGCAAACATCACAACAGGAGTAATTCCAGAGCGCTTTAATCCAAGTGTTGTTGAGCGCTTGCTCATAGATGTTGCTGAATTTCCAAAGCAGTTGCAATTACTAGTTCGTCAGAGCCTCGATGAGTCACTACAAAACAACTGGGAGAATCGCTTTATTGAGCGGGTAATTCTTGGAACCCACCTTGATTCACGCGGTGACAACGAAACTCCATCGATTATTAGTATGCGTGCAACATGGGTTCCACAGAATGCATCAGCTCGTCGACATTCAGAAGGTGCTCAAAAGGCACAGTTTGAAATGATTACCGATCCGGATCAATTTATTGAACGTAACCGTGAATGGTTATCTGACCCAGTAACAGCACTTGGTAAATTCTTAGTTCAAGATCTTGTGGAATACCTCATCCATCCAGATCCAACAATTCAAAACAAGCGCAGGAATGCTTTTTCTGCCGCATTCTCATCAGCCCTTAAACTCTCTGCGCCTTTGTGCGCGTTGAATAAGGCACTTATTGGTCAGGTTCACCAGAATGTGTTGGCTAAGGGTGATCGTTATGTTCACATGAGCATGATTCCATTTAAGGATCAAGGTAATTTGAAGGATCTTTATGATCTAACAGTTGCAGAGATACAGAAGGCTAATCTTTGGGATCCAAGTGAATCTCCTAAGAGCTTCCAAAATGTTGGCGGAATTCAACAAATTGATATCTTCTCGACTTTGACATCTGCAATGAACCCAATGGTCTTCTCTTCACTTATGGGTCCAATTACAGAGTCATGGTCAAAGAACAACAGCTCAACGCAACTGCGACAAGGTTTTTGGACAAACCGCCGCTCACGTCCACTCAATGAAGCCATTCCAATGGCTCCAGAACAGATTGCAAAATTGGTTCGTGGATGGTTCGTGTCTCAGATTTTGAATCTTCGCAAGCAAGAAGCTCAAGCTGCAAAGGGTCCGAAGATCTCTGTTTGGGCTAAAGAAGATCGCAAGTTTGTTGATTTCCCTCATCCGCTGCTCGGTCTGAAAAGTGAAAGCGTTATTTCAAACCCAGACTTGCTACCAGCGGTTCTTGAATCTATTGGTCTAGCAATGGCTCACTGTGATCAAGTAAGTAATCTTGAACCACTACAGGCTTATTGGGAAATGATGAATATCGGTGAGGGATTCCACGATATTTTGGAAAATTGGGTTCGCCGAGCACAGTCATTAGATGGCGCACCAACACCAGATGCACTTGTGGCTGGTTCAGCACAGGGAACATTTGAAGAGCGCAAAACGGCAATCCTTTCAGCGCTGACAAAAACACAAGCGTTCTTGGATTCAATTGTTAAGGGCGATGAACGTAAGGATCCTTGGGAAATCTCACGAACTACTGAAATCAGTGGTCTATGGGAGCGTTCAATCTCTGAAGTTTCTACATTCCTAACTTCAATGGTTGATGAAGCTGGAAGTTTGGTTTAATGACAAAACGTACGTGGCATGAAGGTGCTGCCTCCATCATCATCCTACCTGGAGGAGAAGATGGAGAGCAGCTGCTTAATATCGTCCAAGAGTGGACTCAGTGCTGGATGCTCAAGCCGGCTTTCTGGGTTCGTAGCGATGATGTTTCAACCAACGTACAAGAGCAAGCTCGCGTAGATGCAACAATCATTGCCAGAAATGGGCGCAAGGTAATTGATTTATTAGATTACCTAAGCGGTGTTGATTTGAATCAAGTTCGATTGCTTGCCGTAAGAACCGTAAATAGCAGTAGTGAACACGACCATGCACAGGATGAAATCGTTGATGTAATTAACCATCTCCTAAGTCAGTCACGTCCTTACAATGTTGTTTCAGATGTTGATGCAAGAGATCAGACTCACTTAATGAAAATTAACTTAGTCTTTGCACCTTCAAAGCGAAAAGGTGCTTCCTTTACGCATTTACTAGAATCTGCTTGGGATATAAATTTAGTGGTTGCACCTGAAGATCGAAGCACACCATCACGTTTTGACAAGTCAACTCGTGATTCAAATGATGCAGACAAAGACAAGTGGCAGCGATTCTTGATTTCAAATACTGCAGTTGCAGCAGGCATCTGGGCCGGGCAAGAGAAGAGCATTTTTGAAGCTGCGTCACAGTTTGCAGATCTCTCTCCAGTCCAGGGACAAGTGCGTGTTATGCGTACTTTCGTCCGTGGAATTCTCAGTGAAGGTTTATCGACTCGCGTAGCCGCAGATGCCTTAAGCCGCAGTGGAAAAGCTGAAGCCTCCAAGATTGATGGCCTATTACCTTTCCCAAATCAATTCTTGGAAGCTTATGAAGGTGAACGAATAGTTGAAGTTATTGATGAAATGGTTGAAAAAACTATTGGTTTTGCTGGCTCTCGCCTTAGATATGACGAAGTGCAGTTAGTTCCACCTCCAGATCAAGAAGATACTGGGGTTATTGCAGGCCTAAAGTATTTCTTTAAAACTACCTGGTCACTCTTTAAGGTATTGCCACTGTGGTTCTTTGCGGCAATATGGAATCAGATTGCAATCTTTTTCTCCCGATTAATTTTTGGTAATAAGGGTCGCAAGCGCATCGTTGGCACAATTGATTTTCCTCGCACTAATTTAGACAAGGACGCTGAGGCAGAGCTTGAAATGATTCAAGAGCGCCGCAAGAAGATTCTTGGAATTCTAGAAAAGTGGCCAACAAATGTGGTTCGAAAGTCAGAACCCATTCTTTGGAGCGAAATGCGTAAGTTGATGATGGGACGCCTAGATGCTTCTCCACTTCCTTACGGTGTTGAACAAGAAAACGGAACCAACGGCAAGATGGTCATTGGTGATCTGAATGCGGTTTTGCCAGATATCAATGAGCGCTGGGAGCTACCAAGTGACATTGAGCGAACCGTGTCTTCTCAAGCGCGCTCAACTAATTGGCAGCAAGTTGAAAACATTGAAGACTTAACTACGTTCTTTACTAATTCAGTCTCTCTTTCAGAGGCAAACATGCTTGCGTTGAGTACTAAGAATGAAAAAATAGCCACAGATAAGATTGCAAAAGAGGCCGAATTAGATTCAGTTATTAACCAACTCGAGGAGCTACGTAGAAATAGCTTGCTTGCGGGAGTAGTTGCCGTACCCTCAGAGGGGGTTTCACAATGAGTGAAGAGATTAAGGACCAATCCTTAGAGGAAGTAAACATCACACCAAAGCTCGATTCTGATGTGGAATTACTTGGTGCACCAGTTGCTCCAGAGGAAGTTGATGTGACAAGCGTTGAAATTGAGCCAGATCAAGAAGAATTAGCGCCCATCGAAGAGGCTGCAGAAGTTGAGTCAAAGACTGAGGGAGTAACTGAGGTTGAAGAAGAAATGGTTGAAGAAACCATCGAATCACAACCAGTAGAGCAGGATAAGGTAGTTGAACCTGATGACGCAGTTGTTGAAGTAAAGAGTGAGCCCGAGGTTGTTGCACCTGTTACAGAAGAGCAACTTCTAAAGAGAATTGGTGAACTTCGAACACAGATTGATTCATATATATTTGAAGTTGATTCAACTGATGATGCTCTTGAAAAAGCCCAAGATAAGCATGATCGAGTTCTTGCTGTGCAAGAGGAGTTTGTTGACTGGGTAGATAAGCGCAGAGCTAGCTATGCATGGAAACTGGTTGAGCGACTACGTGGTTATCGAGAAAAGTTGAACACTGATGAAGCTTCTATCCGAGCATTTGCTGCCGAGGAAACTGAGCTTGAGTTTGGTTTTGCAGAAAAAACACGTAAATGGTTTATGAAGCGCTTCATGCTTAACTTCACTATTTCTTGGATCACAATCATCATTTTGTATCTATTGCATCGTTCTGCAGGCTCAATCTCATCTTGGGTAACAGAGAATGTTGGCAATGCTGGATGGCAGAAGTTCTTGCAACTCCTGATTGAGAATCTGATTGGTCCTGGATTCTGGAACGTTCTTGGATACATTTTTGGTCTTTCACTTGCCCACTTCATTGGCTTACTGTTTGCATACAGTCGCCGCAACTCTGAATACTCACAACACGTTGCAGAGGAATCTGCTCGCACATTGGCTATGGATAACGGTATTCACGATGTTCGAGAGGCTCGCGAGCGAATTGACTCACTACACCCTCAAGTACCTCAGGTCTTAGAAGTCTTGTCATTGGGTCTTCATAACCCATGGAAAGTAAATGAAGAAGCATTGCTATTTAGTGGATCTATACCGGATGCATCAAAATTGCCTGCTTCTGTTGAGATTGCTGTACCAACTATTTCTAAATCAAGTCCAGTTTATGAAGAGTTGGTCTATAAGACTATGAATGAAATTCAAATACCAGGCTGGCGCTCAGAAGCATTCAGCCGTGTGATTCAAAAGCTTTCCAGTTCTCTTGGTTTTGGCCACAACAACATGGCACTTCGTGAGCTCGATGAAGACCAACGTCGAAGTGGTAAGCGCCAGTTACTTTTGAATATCGCGAGTGAAAAAGAAGCATTCGAGCTTATTGGTGACGAGTTGGTTGAAAACTTAACAGCCATAACGCAAGAAAAGATTCTCCCAACAGTCCAACCCGTAGTAGCAACTTTGAAACCGAACCCACTGGCTGATTTAGAATTATCTGGTTCACTTTTGAAAGATGATTCTGAAGAGATTTCTCGATGGGAAGTTAAACTATCTGAAATTGCAGGACATGCTGCCCCATGGTCAAGTGAAACCTTCTCCATTGCGGGTGCTGCAAATAAAAAGCATGAGAGTTTAGAATCTGTATTCTTGGCATCTGATCGTGTTCAAGGATTAGCTGCAAAGGGAATAGAAGCCCATGCTGATGTGCGCCCCGGAAGTCGTCCATTTGAAGTTGCTATTCGCGTTGATTTAAGTCAATGGTGCAAGCCAAACGAAGTTGCGATTTTTGAAGATTTCCAACCAAGTGCTGAGCAACTTAACCGTTGGAATAGATCATCCTCTGGTTCGCAAAACTCAGCTACTTCAGAGGCACTACCTGAGGCACCGCAAGGATTAGTTATTTAGCTCCTAAGCTTCATTTACAACGAGAGTTTTAACAAAGATATCTCGTAGTGTGCGACTTCCCTTAGTGAAGTACCAAACTATCTCAAGGACATACCAAGCGATTATCGCCATGCTGCCAAGAATGCCGGCGGTAAGTAAGTTCAACATTCCAACGCCAAATCCAATAGCTAACATTAAGAGGAATTCGCGTATTGCCATGTGCCCCCACGTTGCTGGGCGTTGGGTATCTGCAGCATAGACACGTATTTTAAGAATTTTCTTCGCAGGAGTTTGTCCTTCACCCCAAACGATTAAGCTCCAAATCACCCAACCAATTCCAAAAGTAACCATGATTAACACGGCATCTAAAGCAAGCGCCCCAAGTCTGTGCTGAAAAGTTGCTAGACGTAGATTCTGATTACTGTTTACTGCCCAAGTATTTGGGCTTTGGTCGAATGACAAAGTAATAACCTCACTTAGAATAGGTGCTTAAGGATAAGTCGAATTTGTGGTTGATTCAAGAATAGCCCTTAATGATTAACCGTGTTTCGGCAGAATCAGTAGTCAATCCGCTATTTTTGAGTACTGGAACTAGCAGAAAATAGGTTTAGGGTGAGAATTAAAGTCATTGGAAGTCTTTCCATAGTTCTTTCGCTACTGCTATCGGCCTGCGCTCAAAGTGGCTCATACTCCGGTGGTTCCGATTCAAGCATTAGTGAATGTCAAAGTTTGGCAGATTCATATTTGAGTGAATACCAAGCTTATAAAGATGCTCGGGCAGCAAATAATAATGTCGAAGATGAGGCAGTGATGTCACATTATTACGCTAGCTCAGATTACTACCTGCAATTTACGAATCTAGACTGCGAATCTCAAGGTTATTCACTTGATGCAGATGGAAGTTCATCTTCAGATTCTGAAATAGCTGATAGCGAAGGCGATTACTCAGAATCACAAATAGTTTTAGATATTCTCGATCGGTTGACCTCTGTGAGCTCTGAAAGTTGGAGTATTGATCAAGCAAACGATTTAACTGGGAGCGGAACCATAGGGGTTTTACTCTCTGATCAATGTGGAGTCTGGATTTTTGATAGTGCTGAAACAATCCAAAATGCCTATGACAGGGGGTTGTTCCAGTACTCAACAAATTGGTTTGGAACCGATGGTGAGACTGGCTATGGAATCATGCTCATGGCTGAGTCTCGAAATTACCAGTGTGTCCAAGATGTTATGACTGTGGTGAACTGGAGCTACTTAGACTAGTGGGCACAGATACTAAATTTCGAAAAATCAAACAGTGCAAGCTATTAATCTCATTTTTGTGCACTCTAATTTTGTTAAGTGGCTGTGCTAAAAATGACGTAGCCATTGAAAGAGTAATTGACGGGGATACGCTCGTAACAACTTCTTCCGTAACGGTACGTTTACTTCAAATCGATACACCTGAACTTAATGACGGTGAGTGTTATGCCGAAGAGGCAAAATCTGAACTCATTGCTATTCTTGAAAACAAAGCTGAGATTTCAATTGGGATGAGTAAAGAACTTCGAACATTTGATGGCATTTATCTTGAACAAGATCCAGTGAGTGACAGTAAAGACAAATATGGGCGCATATTGGCTTATGTCATCAAGGGTAAAATGAACGTTAATTTGGAACTAGTAAAACGTGGTGCAGCAGCTCCATATTTCTATGATGGGCAAAAAGGTAAATATGCACAAGAGTTAATCGCCGCTGCTGAGCAAGCTAAGGAAGAGAAATTGGGTGTGTGGGGTGCATGCCCGAGCGCGATTCTTGATCCAACTTCTGCATTTTCATCCGGCTCAAAACTTGTAGTAGTTGATTCTGATCAATCGAATCTGACTGTTCTTCCTAATACGGGAGGAAATTGCGATCCAAATTACAAAGGTTGTATTCCGATGTATCCACCTGATTTAGATTGTGCAAATATCCGTGCACTAGGTCTTGCACCTGTGTACCGCATCGCTGGTGACCCCCACAGATTAGACAGAGATGGTGATGGCGTTGGTTGCGAATAGCCCTAGAGGTATATTTAGCTCATGAAGAAATCCTTCGCACTCTTGCTTTCAATACTTCTACTCACTGCACTACCTATCTCTACGTCTAGCGCGGCCATTAAAGCTGGTTCTAAGTGCGCAAAGGCAGGGGCAACTTCAATTAGTGCAGGTAAGAAATATACCTGCATTAAAAGTGGTAAGAAGTTGATTTGGAATAATGGAGTAATGATTAAGCAAGCTAGTTCAGTGGTTGCAGGAGTTTGCCCACCACCTAGTGCTGCTGATAAAACTGAGATTTCTAAGCTGCGTGCAAATTCATTGATCACCATGGGTGAGGATCTTGCACAGCAATGTGCTGCTTCACTTGATTGGGAGTATCGGGTGGGGGAGCGAGATGGTGAACTCTTTGCAGGGACAAAGGATTACAACCCCAACAGAGTCACTGTGGTGATTAAGGCAGGCATGATTACAGGCGTGCTGGTCGGTTAAAGCTTTTAATTCACCCGTAATTAACGTCTAGTGTCTATCAAATAAGGGCTAGCACGCCGTAAAATTAAGGCACTTGTTCCCTTATGTGGGGTTATCCCCTCCAGGAGATTTCTCATGGCTGTTAATAAGAAGAAAAATTGGCGCATTGCTCTAATTGCTCTGCTTACCTCTTTTACCTTAACTGCGACCCAAGCCCCCGCCGAGGCAATCAATTTAGGGCCAACAGCCAAATACATCATCTCTATTACACCAAGTGCGCGTGCTGCTATTGAATCAGCTGTTGCAGCTGCTGGCGGAAAGATTGGAACAAAGTACAACTATGTTTTTGATGGTTTTGTAGCAGAACTACCAACATTAGTAGTTCCACTAATTAAGAAGATTCCTAATATTTTAACGATTGAGCCTGATGCACCGGTTTCAGGTTTAGCAATTCAAAATACCCAATCACCAACTCCATCGTGGGGTCTTGATCGCATCGATCAACGTCAAATGGTTGGACTTGCAGGATCAGTAAGTGCATATGGATATCGCAGCGCTGGTACTGGTGCAACAATCTATATTGGCGATACTGGAATTTATCCTCACTCAGATTTTGGAACCCGTCTGTCAACATCTGGCTATGCAGGATTTACTGATGGAAATGGAACTGTGGACTGTAATGGTCACGGTACTCACGTTGCATCTAGCGCAGCGGGTACTCAATACGGAATTGCAAAGAATGCAACTTTAGTTCCAGTTCGTATTTTGGACTGCACAGGATCTGGTTCATATTCAGGTGTTATCGCAGGTCTAGATTGGATTCTTAGCCCACAGAATCTCAACTCAAAAACTCAAGCAGTTCTCAATTTAAGTATTGGTGGTCCAGCATCATCTTCTCTAAACACTGCAATTCAACGTTTAACAAATGCTGGAGTTAATGTTGTGGTTGCAGCTGGAAATGAAAATACAGATGCTTGTACTAGATCACCAGCAAGTGCTCCAAGTGCAATTACAGTTGGTGCAACTGGTATTGCCGATACAAAAGCATCTTTTTCTAACTACGGCTCTTGTGTAGATATTCATGCACCAGGTGTAAGCATTACTGGAGCTTGGTTTGGTTCCCCAACTGCGACCAACACAGTTAACGGTACTTCTATGGCTTCACCTCACGTTGCAGGCGCCGTAGCGGTCTATTTAGGCTTACAACCAAACGCCTCTGTTGCCCAAGTTGCTCAATACATCGATTCTGAATCTACAAAGGATGCAATTACTGGATTGCCTGCAGCAACAGTTAATAAGCTGCTCTATGTCTCACCAACTGATGGCGGAGCTCCAATTGTTGCTCCACTGGTGGCGATGAAATCAATAACAAAGATTACGCACCAGAGTGCTGACGTATTAATTGATGTCAATCCCGGTAATGCCCCAACAATGCTCTCTTTTGAGTATTCAGTTGATGCCGCCTTTACAACACCAATTACCGCAACTATTACCCCAGGTATGGTCAATGGGGGAGCTGCTACAACAGCTTCTGTCTCACTGACTGGTTTGGCTGCTTCGACTAATTACTACTTCCGCATAAAGGGAGTCAATGAATCTGGAACTACAGTTAGTCCAACAAGTTCATTCACAACTCTGGCTCCTCCAGTAACACTTCCTATCGCCCGAGTTGGAGCTGCCACAAATGTGACCGCTTACAGCGCAACTCTTAATGGTGTGGCACAAGCTGGTAATGCTCCAACTCAAGTGCGCTTTATGTATGGAACAGATCCACTATTTATTGCTAACACGGTAACTGGCGTAGCAAGTCCTGGTGATATCAGCGGTGGAACTAACTTCTACAACGTTACCCTCAATATCTCATTTTTAATGGGTGAAACTAATTACTACTACAAAACCATTGCTATAAATTCAACTGGCACTGCTGAATCACCAACCATGACCTTTACGACTCCAAAGGCCCCGGGACTGCCGCCAACTGCTACAACAACCAACACCCCAATAAGCCGAACAGTTGCAACCGCAGCATTTGGCGGAGTAATTAATCCAATGGGTCAGACAACTGTTGTGAAGTTTGCTTGGGGATCTGAAAAATCGCTCACTAGTGGGGTTACAACAATCATCCTGCCAGAGAGCCCAATTACCGGTGAAGCAGATGTAAATGTGATTGCTCGTCCAACTGGCCTATTGCAGGGACGCGGTATTTACTATCAATTTATTGCATCTAATGCCTCAGGTATTACCAAAAGCATTATTTATTACGCAATCATGAGCCCTGAAACACCAATCATTAAGAGCGTTTCAGCATCATTGATTACTACTTCAGGCGTCACTCTGACTGAGGTTATTAACCCAATGGGCAGCAATACCTACTCATTCTTTATCTATGGAACAGATCCAACACTTACCACTGGCACCACAAAGGTGGCTGGAACACCAGCTGCATTAACTGGACCACTGGATGTGAGTGCAAAGGTGGTGCTCACTGGATTAACTGCTGACACAACCTATTACTACCGAGCTTCTGGTCGCCCATACACAGGCCCATCTTCCGGTACAGATCTCTTTGGTCCCATTCAAAGCTTTAAGACATTGGCAGTTGTTGTAACTCCAACTCCAACTCCAACTCCAACCCCAACACCGATTGCACCAACTCCAACTCCAACCCCAACCCCAACACCGATTGCACCAACTCCAACTCCAACCCCAACCCCACCACCAACACCAC
>Ga0214921_10005036_pt1 | contig 18945 bp, 56 predicted proteins | sample LL1505_MetaG_FD_177992 | JGI IMG/M metagenome (GOLD analysis project Ga0214921, IMG submission 177992) | Freshwater microbial communities from Lake Lanier, Atlanta, Georgia, United States - LL-1505 | ecosystem: Environmental > Aquatic > Freshwater > Lake | place: USA: Georgia | collected... | reverse complement strand
TTCCTTCTGTGGCTTCTGTCTTGACTAGCTTTTTTGTCTTTTCGTCCCATTTGTGATAGGATGTTTTAGCTGAACCTTTAACAATAACCTTATCAAGATATGCTTCGTCTATGCCCTTGCCATTAGCATCTGTATAATCTACTGATTCGATTTGTCCAGAGTCTCCGCAACCTTCAAAAGATACTTCAATAGAAGATACTTTTGTTTGTGCTAGAGTATCAAATAATAGATTAGAATGATACTTTACTCTATCTCCTTTTTTGATTTGGTCTGCTTTAATTTGTGCCATGATGTCTGTCATCTTTGGCATTTTGATTTTTTTGGATTTAGATGTTTTACTCATACATCTAATATAACCTAAACTTAATTATGGTCAATCTCTATTTAGAAAAATATTTAAAATATATACTATTGCAATAACACCAAAAATATAATAGTAATTCATTATTTAGTTATCCTTTATTTGCGGTTAATCTACTGATTCTTGCTTTTTCTAGCAAAGCTTCTAGTCTCTCAACCTGCTCCTCGTACCCATATTGTTGCCTATGCTTAAGGTACGATATCTGATCTACAATAGCATCTTGAATTAATTCCCAATCTTCTCTTTTAAAATTCTCGTCTGTATATTGGCTCATACTTTTAATATAACCTTTATTTATTTGATGTCAATTTATATTTATTTATAACTGCAAGATAGCTATTTCGCTTTTTAGCTTTATGCTTTCTATAAGTCTTATATCTTTTCTTTATTTTTTGTTTCTTATTTGACCAATAATGAATTGGCTTTAGGTCATAAGTAAAATAATATTTAGCTATAATAAATTTATAAATACCATATAGCCCCGAACTAAAAGCTGTAATAACAAGTAACCAAGCTATTAAATGATTCATATATTTGATTCTAATTTGTTTAGTATTTGCATTATAAGACCTTTATTGTCATCTGTCAAGTTAGTACTATATTTATTTAGTAGCTTATGTATAGTATTATTTTTAAATGCTCTTAGTATATACATATCAAATTCATATCCCATATTTAAAGAGTCCCATTCACTATTCAAACAATAGTATAAGTAAGCTAATTCATTCTCATCTAATGCTTTTATTTGATTGTTAGTAATCATTATTTAAAGAAATCCCAATGGTTTTTAGAAGATGAGCTACTTCTTGGATTACCACAAACCATAGAGCATCACGGTTATTCTATTATACTCTAAATAAATCATTATATCAACAAAAAAGTTTAAATTAGTTTAAAATACTTATTATAGTTAAATAAGTTTCATTTTATCTTTTATTTGATTATATCCCTTTTGTGATATCTTCCAGCCTATTACTTTTAATATTTCTTTTAATTTAGGTATATCTTTATTTAGTCCAATTACTTCACTATTTGCAACTGCGAATAATGTAAATTCATTTATAGTTAAACCATATTCAGTATCACTTATATTAACTGCTATAAAATTACTATTATACTTAATACATATATATTTACTTTTAGTTTCTGCTAATAGTGTTACTTGTTTTGTGCTTAATTTTTCATTATATTCATTATAGGATATATGATCTGTTATAGCATAATCGCCACTAATTATATTAATTTTACCTTTATTTTTAAGGTATGCTTCATTATTTACTATTATCCAATTATCTATTTTATATTTGGGGTTTTTATATACAGAATAGAATGAATTTAAGTTATTTACTATTGGTTTATAGTCCATTTACTTATAGTATAGAATAAAAAGATATATTTATAATATATTTAATTGATTTATTTGGAAATATAAATATTACAGATAACCCAATATTACTCTAATAATACCTTTATTATACTATATTTTATTATCTATTTGATGTATTTACTAGAGTATTCTTTATATATAATATAGAGTAAGCTAAACCTAAAGCAAGGAACAAGAACGAAAAGGACAAAAGCCCCAACAATAGGTAAAAAGGCTTTACAATATGGCCTCCAAGTGCCATTTCAGTACCTAATAAAGACAACATATTACTTTTCACCTCTATTCTTAATATACCTTTTTATTTTACATAAGAGAACAAGATTATATACTTGCAAAGGAAAAACTACCAAAACAGAGAACAAAACAAACAATAACAATAAGGCGAAAGTAAGACTCTGAAAAGCCCAGCTATTAGACCACAAGTAATACATTCCGTGTTCAACACCACTATTTTGACCTAATCTTACAGCTTCGTGAAGATGAGCATTAACTGAATTAAAGTAGTTATTTATCATATTATATTTTGATGCTAATATCTTGCACAAATCTAACAGCTTCTTCTCTCACATACCATTCCCAAGGAGTTCCATTCCTATCAACAATAACACAATAATGCTCACTATTTGGCACATAACTAATCCTACCATAGTATTGAGTTCCATCATCAATCTGAAACATTACTTCTTTGCCTTGATTTCGTTCCATAATAAACATTTTAGCATCTTCATTTACGCTAGTATCAGCAGTTTGAGGATACTTTGCATCGTAATCTAATGGGTTAGCTCCAAGTATAGGACTCATCTTTTATCTCCACTTCCTTGTATCTTACCACGATTCATACGATCTTCCAATTTAATTAAATTAAGTTTAGCTACATCTTCAAGATTAACTCCAAGCTCGTCTGCTAAACTCGCACAATACCAAAGAACATCGCCAAGTTCATCAAATATGTCTGCTTTCGCTAACTCCTCTAAATTGCCATTGTTATCTCTCATTATCTTCTTAACTTTATTAGCAATCTCACCAGCTTCGCCAACAAGACCTAAAGCAGTATAGTAAAGTCCTTGATTCTTAAATACTCTCGGATAAAAAGCACTTCTACTAGCATTAGTCTGAAAATTATTAAAAGTCATTTATTTTTTTTCTTAACTAATACTTTAGTATATTCGATACCTTTTTCTACGGCATAATTAAAACCAATATTGATATACTGCTCTTTAGTGATATGCTCACGACCAAGATTTTCAAAAGTATTTTCCATTTGATCGCTCATATCTACTTTAGCATCATATACAACTTTCTTCTTAAACTTACCAACTTTAAGATAATTAGGGTCAATAGATTTATTTTTTGTTTTCATAGTCTTTATCGCTTCAATCTCCTCATAAAACATTCTACAATTTTCTAATGCAAAGTCAATATCTTTTGTTGGATAACCATTCTTTTTTAAGAAAGTTTTTAAGTGTCCATCTTTTTTCTCATCGTATGGTTTAGGAAAGCCATATTTCCAACCAGAAGGCGGGTCAATCATAAGTTGAGTTTTATTTTTCATCTCTTTTTAGATTTTAACTTTTTATTGATAGAAGTCAATTCAAATTTATTATTTTTTGATTTTGAGAATATATACCTAAAACCAATCATAATATATTCTTCTTCTGTGATAACTTTCTTACCAACATTCTTTAGTATTTTAAATGCCTTCTCATCTCCTTGTAAATCTGCAACATAAGATGTAATAGATTTAAGATTGCTATATTTAATATGTGGAATTTGCTTTTTCATTTTAGCAACCTTGGCATCCAACAAAGTCACAATCGCACTTTCTTTTGGGTTTATTTGATTTTTTAGCTTCGTTATTATCCCATTCCATTTCTTCTCTATATTCTTGAATTTCTTGTATAGTATCATCTGCTGGCAAATACTCAAAAAGTAAATCAATTAAATCCTCTACTGAAGCATTATTATACAAATCATAAATATACTCTTGTTCATCGGGAGAACAAGTTTTAAGAAACTCTTTGATATTTTTAAACTTTTTCATCTTCATCTTCTTTGTCATAATCTATTACTCCTATTTCATCAAATGAAAATCCGCATCCTTTGAGGAAATCCCTTAACTTACAGCAAATTTCATCAATAGTTGTTGCATTAAAAGTAATCTTATGATTTGTTTCTCTGCCAATTTCATCAGCATATTCATACTGAAAGGTGTATTTATCTTTTTTAATTTTCTTCATTCTAGGAACACTTTCTAGACTTTCTCTTTACAACTTCCTCACCTTTCATATCAAATTGTTCTAACTCTCTTTCTTTTCTCCACTCTGCTAATTCTTCTTTTGCTCCATTAAATTCAGCCCAATCGTCTAATTCTGCATCTGTCAGATATTCCTCATCTTCTTCTCTAGTAACGCATCCGTGAGCATCGTTCTCTGCTTCGTCTGCATAAGATTCAAGGATATGCTGGGAGCTTGAGCCGTGTTTGTTGCTAATATCATCTGTGATAGTATAGATAGTTACTTTATATCTTACGCCACTTTTAAATTCTGATAACTTCTTCTTTTGATCTTTCTTGGTTGCAAGTATTTCTTTTTGAATGTGAGCTAATTCTTTTCTGTGAGTATTCACAATCTTCTCAAGATCATTATAATAAGGTCTATTCTGAAAGATAAGCTCAATCAAATCCATCTTACTCATCTCAACATAATTACGAGCAATAACTTCTCTCTCGTCTCCCGAAAGACTATTATAATACTTTAATGCGTTCTTAAACTTCTTTACTTTTTTGCTCATATATTCAATATACTGGAAACTTAAAAATAGTCAATAGGTCGCACCAAAAATATTTATTTGAGCATTAGGATTTCTTCTGCCATCTGGACTATCCATCATATTATATTTTGTAGGATAATCTTGAGCATCTTCACTCATAGCGTTTGGAATCGTCTTATAGGATGTATTCGCACAACCAACAAAAAAATATGCAATAGCTATCCAAAACAAACAATACAATATAAAACCTATAATTCTTTTAATATTGAAAGTCATCTCTTAAAGTCACGCTTTCTATTAAGGATTGAGCTTCACGATTTTCAATAACCTCTCTTACCAAAAGTCTTTCACTTTTCATAGGAGAATGATTTAAAAGAAAAGTTAAAAGAAAAATTTCTATTGGACTCCACATAGTTTAAATATATGTTAATTTGTAAAAGTGTCAATTAAAAATTAAGATAACTTCCTATAATATATTTGTCATTACTTTTTGGAGCTAATCCAGCGTGAGGATACATCCACATAGGGGGAAATATTAATACTCTGCCCATTTTTGGTTTTACTTTTATATCTAATGGGTCTGTAAAAATTGTTTCGCCACCTTCATCAACATCATTCAAATACCAAAACATAACTAAATACCTTTTGCAAGAATCATTATTACTAGCGTCAATATGTTCATCAAACCTATCTTCACCATTGTTTTTATATTTTTTAATTCTTATTTCTTCCCATTTAGGGTCACTTGGAAAAAGTCTACTATTAGTTTCTTTTACATATAATTCACGATAATGCTCTGCCCGATCTAGTAAATATCTATGGATAATATTTGACTGATAGTGTCTGCTTAAATTTAATTGAGTAAAATTAGGATAACCATTATTTTCATATTTTTCTAGCTTATCGTTTGATGATTCAAATAAATCTATTACAATATCACAAAAATCATTTGGTATTGCATTATCGTAAATTTTAATATAGTTTTCTAAATTCATAAAATGATAATAGGATACTGGGTTTGAACCAGTATCCTACTATTAGATTACTTGACCGAGACGGAAACTACTGAACCACCAGTCTTGTTGGCAAATCGCTTACTAGCGATCTTTGCACCACGGAGAGTTGGGTAACTCTTGGGAGCAACAACAAGCTGACCAGTCGTAGCTTTGACTTGCCAAGTATATTGCGTGTTAGTTGTATTCATAAGTTAATATTAGTATATATTTGAGATAATGTCAATATATATTATTTATTTTTAAATTTTTCTTGTTTGGGCTGTTCGTTCACATCTTCTTTATTATAGATAGCCCTCTTGGGTTTGCCCATATTTGTTAGCTTCATATCTTTACCACGCTTGAGACTACCCCAAGGATTCATACCAGAGTTTTTAATGTTATCAGCAAAGTTTCTGATAGCTTTGATTTCTTTATTTGTTAATGCCATAAAACAATACTATATGAAATTTAGACAAAAGACAACTAAAAAAAATACAATTATTAAACCTAATACGACCATCCAACTATTATAAACTAACCTAAATCCTTAATCAAGAACAATTTAGGTTTATTTTTTTGATTTCTTCTTTTTTACGCTTTTCTTTTTAGCTTTAGCCTTGCAACAAGAAAATTCTTCACCAACAAAGGGTTCTATTTGTTCGCATTTATTAAACTTATCTTTAATGATAAAAAGAGCATCTTCGATTTTCCATCTAATAGTCCAATATATATCCGATATTAAATTCATATACGGACTCCGAAAATTCCACCTAAAATAAAACAAGCTGATAAGATTGCGATTTCCATAATATTGTTCTATCTGGTATTACACCTTGTTTTTAGGCTTTTCCTTAATATTTTTATTGTAGGCTAAAACATCATCTAAATATTTGTTAATCATATTACGGCAAGTTCTTTCTTTTTCGGGGTCTTTGCTGTGATAGGATTTCTCAAGGGCAAGTAATTGATCTCGCCAATGATTTAAACTAGCAAGATGTTCAGTTAAAAATTCAATTTTCTGTTTCTTTGATGGCATCTTTAACTTCTTTCTTCCATTGTGCGACAAGCCTTTCTGAATCTTCGTAATCAAAATTATCATTAGTCATTAATAGGTAAAATATATTATCACTAGAATCAATTTTGTCTATTATATTTTTATACCCCTCTGCAAGATGTTGTTTATCAACAAAATAATGACTCCTCATATATGGTTTTGTCATATTTTCTTTACTTAAAATACTTTGAGTTAATAAGTAACCATTTTTAGGGTCTTTTTGACAAAGTATCACACTTCTATATTTATCAGAAGAATAAAGATCAGAAAATTGTTTTGGCAATCCCAAGTTAATTATACAATTATGATGATAAATACCAAAAAAACTGATGGTATTATCAATAATCATTTTAATATACAGCAACTTTAACTATTTTAGGATTATTATTCACAAACCTCATAGCTTCTTTTTCTGTCATAAAGAAAATGTCTATGATAGGATATTTTCCGTGACTAGCCTTTTTTCTAATAACATCTGTGCCAGTATCGTGAGCAAATCTAAATCCAAGATTAGGAATATATAACTTTGAAAAGTAAGGTATGATTCTAGGGTCTACTGCAACGCTCTTATTAGGTTTAAGAGTAGCACCAGTAGAGCTTTGCCTCTTTGCACTCCAAGAATCTGTGCCAGAACCTTTTGCCCAATAAGCAGTTAAGCGAACCTTGATTTCTTTTTTTGCGGTATTAGCTTTAATAAAATTATCAACCATTTGATCTTTATTAAATATAATAGGTTTCTTTGAAGATGATGTTATTTCGCTCTTGAATAATATACAAGAGGCTAATAACAAAACGGATATTCTACATAGTATTTTCATAACTTGTCCTCGACTTATTTAAGATTAATTTAAATTGATTAAAATGTCAAGCTAGATTAGCTTCTTCTAGCGACTACGATTCTCCTATTATGGTTAATTTTCATAAAAATAAGATTACACTTCTAGAGTAGATTTGTACCCTAGAAGTGCAATCGTATTATACTTTATCGAGTGACAAGATTAGCGTTACGGAGCTTGCTAGTTAATTTACGCTTATCAAATGATCTCCAATGACGAGTGTGTTGATTAACCTTATCAAGAACCTTTGCTTCGCTAATGGTAAATGTGCCATTAACATTATCTGTCATTTTAACGAAGTATGTTTTAGGTCTGTTTGCCATAGTATCTTATTATGGCAAAAATTATATATTAAGTCAATTTTTTTTTAAAAAAAGATACTAAACATTACGAGGAGGTAATATCTTTGCGGATAATAATTGATTTGTGTCAGAAATCTCTATGTTTAAATGGTCATTTCTTTGCAAATCATTAAGAGAAACGACTTCATTATTTACATTTTTAATAACTGAATTATTATCTATTACGACTCTAATTCTTTTGGAAACAACTATTGTGTTTTCTCCTAATTTCTTTTTGAATTTTGCTCTAAATTTACTCATAACTATAATTACACAAATTTTTCAAGATTTAGACAAATTTTTCAAATTTTCCATTTGAGTTACAATAATAAACATCTTTAAAGTTTAACTGGTTAATCATATCCGAGCATCCAGAGCAAGGAGCAGAATGATCTAATAGATTATTTCTATTGATTCTAGTATTAACTAAAGTTAATTTAGAACAATCTTCTTCGCCAAGTTTAATAACTGCATTAAGTTCACTATGAGTTCCAACAATATCACTAATCTTTTCTTTATTTTTATTTATATAATTGTATTTTAAATTCATTGGATGGGTTTTGGTAGAGTTCATTCCAATACTAATAATACGATTGCGGTCAAGAATAAAGCTAAAGTGTCTGCATCTTAAATCTGCATTATGCTTATTTATAAGAGCATAAGTAACCTCAATAATCTTATTGAAGTTCATTCTATTAATCTTTTTTATCTAAATCTTCGTATTGTCTTTCAACTTCTTCGGCTTCTTTATCTAAATCTGCTTGTATTTCTTTTAAATAACTATCAATCTTATCTAGGTCTGGAGTTTTGGGGCTATAAAAATTACTAATATAATTTGTATTAGTATTACCAAAAAGAATCCTACAAGTAGTATAAACTCCAAGGATTTGCAAATAAGATAAAGTTAAGTTATTAAAAACTGGTGCAAAAAGATAATTCCAAATTATATAAATAACTGCACTATAACCAAAAGAAAATAATGCGTAAGACGATACTAAATTAATCCAATCAATTTTTTTATTCATATCTATCCAAGTATTTAGGCGTAAATTGTCCTACATAAGCACCTTGAACATTAAATTCAAAATACTCAAGAGCTTCACCATCATCGCTTTTTAAATCTTTTGCAAGTTGTTTAATCATTTTCCACTTGTCATAAACTGCTACTGGATTTCCTTGGTCATTAGAGACGAAGCCCATAAGACAATTATCGAATCCGTCTGCAAGAAGAATATTATCTTTAAAATCTGGATAATTGATTTCAATAAATTGTGAGATTTCTTTCCTAGATTTACTTATTTTTGCGATTGCCATATATAAACTTATACTTCTATTTTGATTTAGAAGCAAGTATTATTTTTTAATATATTTTTTAATTTTCTTAACGAGAGATTGAACCTTATCTAGCTCTTGCCATTTAATTCCAGAAATATCTTTATGGTTTTCATCGTGCCATTCAACTAAAGCTGTAATATCATTCTCTAGTTCTTCAAGTTCTTTATTGACTTTGCTGACTAATGTTTTTTGATTTTCCATAGCTATCCCAAAAAATTACCCATTTTTCTATTTTCTTCATTTTCTTGTTCAAGAATGTATTTAAATTTAATATAAAATTTATGAAGCTCTAAATCTCCCTGCAAGCTCTGTTCGATATTTAGCTTTTCCTTTGCTTCATACCAAGCTAAAAACTCTTTAATTGTGCGAATTGCTTTAACTTCTTCTTCCATATACTATATTAACTTGAATTTATTTTTTTTTCAACTTTAATTTTGCGTGATCTGCAAACATTTTTGGATTATCTTTATAAAGTTCTTCTAAGCATTGTTTTGTAAATTCTCTCAAAAATTTTTCGTCTTTAATGGCATCTACAATCTTTTTAGCCATTAAACTAAAAGTCTTTTCTTCTTTTTCTATGCCCTTTTCTATTCGTGATTTCTCTATCTTTTTTCTACCCATAATTCTAATTACACATTAGAATTTAAATTCAAACTGCTCTGCCATATATTTTGTGTTGGTTTCATACTTTTCAGAGTATAATTGACAAAGTTGAAAATCTGTTAGATTATTTAAATACCCTAGAATCCTATCCACAAGAGATACTGGATGCTCTTTAAGATATGCTCTTTTTAAGTCTGATAGGATTTTTGCTCTTGGATTAATCATTTTCCTTCTCCAACAAAAACTCTGGAATCATATCTTGCTTTGCGTTCTTATCTTCGATAACATCAATCCAGTCGGTGATATTACCATACTTCACCCCTTGCATTAAATCTTCGTAAAGACATTCAATGGCTCGTTCAACCATTTCTTGATTGTCCATATCTACGATATAATTTAAATCCACGCAAACTCGTCCTAGTTTCATTTTGCGTTCTTATACTCCATTATAAATTCACTAGCTTCCTCAAGAGCATTGACAAAGTGCATTGTTCTACAATCTTGAGGACAATCCTCGTCAGCTTGAGTTACAAGCTCCTCTAAAATTTTAATTGCTTTTTCCATTTCTTTATTTTGCTTGTTTTTCATTTTTTGTCAAACCAAATCCTAGCTTTGGTCTTTCATCTTCACTAAATAATTCTATAATACGAATATTTTCCTTTAAATGCCAATCAGCATTTATTTTAATACATTTTTTAGCGGGAGAAATTTCTGTTACTTTTCCTTCTTGAATTGAATACTTATTGATAGGGTAATTCAAGTAAAGAATCTTACGATCAATTAAATCTTCTAGGTTCATTCTTGTGGAGTCTCATTTCTAAAATCTAAATCATTAAAATAAACATCTATCTTGTCTACTAATTTATAATACTTATCAGTAGCATCGTGAGATATTGAAATTTCATCTAGGAAATCTTTGTTACTCAACAAGTCTCCGAGAATACCCATAGCCAATTCAATTTCTCCATCAGTAAAATAAGATGATGCTTTCATAGTTCTATTTCAGTAGAATAATCGAAATTTATAAAATCTTCAAGAAAATGTTTTTTAATTATCTCAAGATTCTGTTTGTTGTAAATATCTTTTTTAATAATATTATTTTTTGATACATTGATCTTGGGAAGGTTTGGTATTTCTTCATTTAAATTTTCGTATTTAAGAATAGTAATTCTTGAGTCTATTCTATTATTGTTGTTTAATAAAAAAGAAGTTTGAGTTTTACTTACTAAATATGGTTTGCCCTTATATCCTAAAACTTTATTATTTAAAGTCAAGTCTAGGTATAAATTAAATTGACTTAAAGTATTACTTTCTTTTGCTATTTCAGCTTTTAAATTACTAAATTTAGCATCTCTTTCTAAATGATATTTAAAATAAGAAAAAATTCTATCGTAAGGATTTCTTACAACAGAAAAAATTGCATATTTATTTAAATTATTTTGTAATAAATTTTCGTATTCTATGAAAGTATTATGCTTGAATTGATCTAAAATAATAGATTTTTGTTCGTAATTTTCGTCAAAAAGTGTTCCAATACTTGTTCCTGCTGTTTTGGGAATATGTATAAAAATTTTCTTTTGTTCTTTAAAAACTGCCATATTAAAATGGTTTTAAAACATATCCCCAATAATCGCTATCGGCTTGCTTCTGAATATCGTCCCACATAAGACAGCGAACAATATAAGATGGCACACCTAACTTATCACAATTATCAATCCAATGTTTCTCCATCGCTTTATATTTCAATGCACCAACCTTTGACTTGGTATATTTTAAATTCTCCATACCATAGAATCGAAGATGGTGAACATCACCGCATACAACTTTAGCGTGATTAGGATTAATCATTTCAAGAGCAAAGCTAACTTTTGCATAGCTCAATCCACGAATACGCTCCACAAGACCATCACGAACCTTGATGTAATGTTTCTTGTTATAGCAAACAAAGTCTTTAGGATTCTGCCAGAAATCTTTTGCAAAGTCCCAAATATAATCTGTGCGTTCATTTTGACAACCAACGCCAGAACGAGTAAGACGCTTTAACAATTCCTTGCGGTTATATCTCCAATAAATAAAATCACGAATAGCAAGATAACCTTTGATGTTGCCTTCCCAAGTGGTATGAACCGAGCAGAAGGCGAAAAGATAACGCCTAAAAATATCTTCATTTGTTAAAGGTTTAAGGGTTTCCCAATACTGCTTGTAGGCTTCTACCTTATGGCTATGAAGCTCATTGAAGGTAGCAAAAAATTGATCTGGTTTAGTTGTATCCATAACTCAAATATAATTTGAATTTAAATTAAGTCAAAGACAATTATTCTTTAATATAAATATTTATTATTCTAGATTGACTATCTTTTATTATAAATGATTCATCTGGCTCAATTCCCGTCCATTTTTTTATAAGTTGTTCATCTATATGATGATGTATATGCCCTTTTGTACCACTTATCCACTTATAGGGTAAAGATATTATAGTATATTTCTTGGAGGCTTTATGTATGATTTGAAAAGCTTTTTCTGGATTTTCCAGATGCTCAAGAGTTTGCAAACAAATACATATATCAAATTCATTTATATAATCTATGTCGTATATTGATTTTTCTATAAAAATTATATTTTTTTCAGCAATTTTTAATTTTTGATATGGTTTATATTTATTTTTTTATCTAATAGAAACTTTTTATCACATTTTAAATCAAAAATAACTTCTGTATTTTTGCAACCAAAATCTATTATACTATAATTTTCATTATTTTTTAGTATTTCTGAACAAATTTCTATTATTTTAGAGTAATAACTCAATTTTTTTCTTTTTTCCCAATAATTCGGCATATTTAAATTGATAAATTTTTTTCTGTTACAGCATTTAACAATCCCCTTTGTATAGCCCATTCTTCCCAAGTATTTATATTAGAAATGACTTTATTTACATTTTCAACTTTAAAAAATTTTTCTTTTTGAGGTTTAGTTAATTCACATATTTCGTTATGTTTTTTAGATTGAATATCTATTTTATTGACATTAAATAATTTACATAAATCTTCTTCTAAAGAATCGAATCTAATAAATTTAATATTTTCTGGCAATTCATTGTCTATTGTGCAGTAATTCTTGGTATCAGAAAAAAATTTAGGTTTCTTTTTTTGTGCAAGCAAATTTGTAAAAGATTCAAAATTACCTTTATGTTTTTTTAACAACACTTCAAATTTATAAAGAGATTTAGCTCTATCTAATGGATTCCTTAAGCAAATTACGATATTTTTGGTTTGTTTTAAATCTGGAAGATTTTGATTTTCGATAAACATATTAGATAATCTTTGTTGTTTAATTTCTTCTGGATTTTTAATACTTTTTAAAAAGTTTATTTCTTCTAAAGAAGTATGCACTAAAAATGGATTTATTTGAATAAAATTATTTTTATTAAAAAATTTTTCACTTATAGTTTTTTGAGCAAAGTAAATAGGTTTTTCTAGAAAAGGAATAACAGCACTTTTTATACATTTACCAGCACTTCTTGGTATATGTATAAACAAATAATCTTTATTGTATAACATTATTTGCCGTAATTTTCCATCCAATTCCTTGCGTGATAAGGACTTGGAAAGGTTTTTAATAATTTAGCATCAATAAAATCAACATTAGGGTAATTATCCTTACGAGTTTCCTCGTAAGCTCCCCATAATTCAAGGTCATTTCCAAATTCATCTTCGAGTTGTTTTATATATCTAATTACTTTCATATTTTTCTAGGAAATCATTTGAGTCCTTTAAGTTTTTAAAAGTTTTAACTTTGATAGTTTTTACTAATGGAGTCTTGTAAATTGAAAAAGATTGGACATAATTTCCATCTTTGTCCTTGTCTTGTTCTACATAGTATGTATATTTAATTTTGCTCATATAATCACATTAATTTTTGCATTAAGTTTATAAACTTTATTGCCTTGTTGTTCATCGGGGTCATTTAAGGTGTTACGCTTTTTGTCTGTAAATCCAAAAACCTTCCCATCTTCTAAATTAACAATGTTATTTGAACCATTCTTAATTTTCATATAGATTGAGTGATTGCCTCTTTGGACTGATTCGGGGTCAAAGAAAGAAAAAACTTCTCCTTCTTTTAGCGAATCAAACTCCACCATAGCTTCTTGATCTCTTGATGTTATTGTATATTTCATAAATTTTAAAATGGTCTAAAGTTATACATCCTTTCAGCTATCTTACTTATGTTTGATTTATTTGTCAAACTGAATCCGTATTTTTTCTTAAATTTTGCAAGTTTTTTAGGATTCATATTCTGTTTTTCAAAATCCCCAACAGAGCTTTCATCAGTCACAAGGTATTCGCCTTTTTTAAAATCAAATAAATCCATTATTTCTTGCACTTGATCTGGATACTTGTCTACTACTGCTGAACCAGCAAACTCAATAATTTCACCATCGTATGAAATTAATTTTCCTTTAGTAAAATCGTATCTAGGTTTCATTATCTATTCCATTGAAACTCAAAAATCCATCCTAACCAATGAAATCCACATTCAGTAAAGTATTTGCCACTCATATAAAAAAATTTGGGCAATAATTTAAATTGAAATGAATTTAAAATATAAAGTCCCATACCTTTAAATGTGATACGATAATAAACTTTGCTCACGAAACAGCCTTGAGCTTTCATAGCTTTCTCAAATTCTTCGCTTGTCATTTTGTTTTTCTGCTTTTTCATCTTCTTCAATTATTTTCCTTGTAATTTTATTAATATCAAGTGATAAATTATATAATGATTGAGATATATCAACCAAACTTCTTTTAATGTCTAATAGTATTCTGTCGTTGTTCATAATTTAATCCCATAAGTCCTTAAAGTAAAGGCCAAGGAGCATCAATCCATTTCTTTGACGCTCATAGGCTTTATTTAATTTTGAATAATCTGGTTGAATATTTTCTTTTCTTTCAAATTCAACTAGATATGTTCCATCTTCTTGTTTCTCAAGAAACATTTGACGATCTTTAATAGGGTCAAATCCTTTTGGATAAACCTCATAAACTTCTTCTAAACTTACATTAATATCATCTTCATCAACAATAGTTTGGAGTGCAAAGATAATTTCATCTAAAATATACTCATATTCTTTTTGATCTAGGGAAATTTCCAAGCCCGTTGTTTTATCAATGTGGCATCCAAGAGTTGTATTAAATACAAAATCATCTTCTTTACCAACATAAGGAACAATTTTATTATCAATAATTAAATGGTGACGATTAGCAAGACTATGATAGTTTTGCCGAAGATGCTTGATTCTTGGAAGCATAAACTTCGCAGTAGATTGTGGAAGATTCCAGCAATCACTATCAGAATAGCCACGAATTAATTTTTGAAGTTTATTCTTTAATCCCCACTTAACATTAAGATAAGTGTGAGAGTAATAATTGACCTCACCTAGAAACCAATTTATAATAGGATTCTTGTGAAATCTAAAAGATCGCATCAATTCTTCAAATGTTTTTCTTTCGCTCATAATTTATTTAATGTTTCTCTTACTGAGTCTAACACTTCTTTAAGGTCTTGTAAAGAATAAGATTTAAGTCCACCATTAAAACTATAACCTTCTTTGTCTTTATCAAAAGTAACCATTAGTTTAGTTTCGGCATAAGTATAATTGCTTCCATTCCAAGAGCTTCCTTGAGCTTCTTTTCCATAAAAATATGCAGTTGCCGTTGGATTTTTACTATTAATATTATACATACGAATAGTTACTGCATCACAAGGAAATTTATCCGTAGATGTTTTATTGATAATTTGTGCAGATGGGACAACACCCTTAACTCTGCTATTCTTTTCCCAAAATATTTTATGTTTCATAATCCTTCTTCCTTACATTTTTCTTCGTAATCCTTCAAGAATTTATATTGCTCCCAACGCCCAGCGTTAGCTAGAATATTACTTGTAAGCATTACTCGATGTTCTCCCTCATTTTTAATGTCTTTTTCATCGTAAGTCAAGGTAATAATTCCAAGACCAAAATCATCATAATCTTGAATTTTTAATTCTACCCCATCTTTTTCTTCTTGATCTAGAACGCTTTCGATTGCCCTAGTTGTAGCTTCTGTATATCTATCAGATTTTTTAATTGAATCTTCTAGATCGACTTTTGCTAACCAATTATGTCCAGTAACATAAACATTCATACATTAGAACGGCAAATCATCCTCATCTTCTGATTCATCAATAAAGTCTAATACCTTTTCATTTTCCTCTGGTGAACGAAACCAAAGATAAGTATGATCGTTTTTTTGTTGAGCTTCTATAAATTCGAGATTGCAAGTTTTCAATCTTTCCTTTACGATATCTATGAAATGATTACTAACTTTAATAAACAAACTTTCATCTCCAGCAATCCATTCATAGGATTCGCCAAACTCCTCTGCGATCATTTTAATTTTAGGATGTAATGTCATAGTTGTTTTAAGTCAATCTTTTCTACTTCATCTTCTTCATTAGTAACTTTACCACGAATTTCGGCCAATAGATTTACTACTGAATCCAAATCGTGTTCGCTAGAATCAGATGTATCAAAACTGATAAGCTCTTGAAGATAATTAATCTCCTCAATTACTAAATCAATCTTATCAATTATTTTTTTGTTCATTTTGTATCATCTCCATTTTTAGATCATCTAACTCTTTCTCATTTAAGTCAAGAGCAGAAGGATGAATTGTTAGTGTCATATTTAGATGAGGCACAAAACAATAAAACATTTTAATGTTACTATCATAGCTTTCTACTTCCATAGGAGTTCCTTTGGTAGTTTTTACTTTTTGATTTTTCATTTAGATATATGTTCCTTATGGTAATCGTGACCTTTTTTAGTTAAAGCACGACCAGTTGGTCTAACTTCAATAAGATTATTTCTCATTAAATACATTTCAACATTCTTCTGCAACATATCTTTGGTAAGATTAGTTTTAGCTGAAAGGTTAGTTAGTCTAACTTCTCCGTGTTCTTTTAGAATTTTAATTATATTAAGTTCGATTTCTGAAAGACCAAGAGGGTAGATGGATAATTTACCTTTGATCTCACTCCAGCCTCCGCTAGTGAGTTTATTGGAATTTTTGCTCATCAAATAAGACGAGATTTGATTTGCCATAGATTGAGCTTGTCTGGCATTACCACGGCAAACACTAGCGACTTCATCAATAACATTAATCTCAATAGATTGATTTTTAGATTTTAAATTGTTCTGGATAATCTTACCTAAACTAATATAGGAGTAATCTTCCATATCAATTCTATAAAGTCTATCTGCAAGAGCGTGAAAAATCTTTTGGGCTTCTGTTGTGCAAAAGATAAAAGAGTTCTGATTGAATCTGAAATTATAAGTTCCATCTTCAAAAGTAAATTCATTTTGATTGTTAGTATTAGGATTTAAAATAGTAAGAAGTGCCATCGTAACATCTCTAGGCAATTCACTTGCTTCATCAAAAATAATTGTAACATCTTTATCAAAGACATAAGGAAGCATTACTTGATTAAAGAAACTCTTAACATTTTTAATCGTAGAACAATTAACAATAATATTCTTCTGACGATTCATAATCTTCGCTGTCTCTTTAGCGATCATAGTTTTACCGCATCCTCTTGGGGCAACAAAAAGAAGATGAGGCATAATCTTTGTCTGCTCAAATCCTTCAAGCAAAAAGTTTAGCTTTGCTTTTGTTTTTTCTTGCCCAACTATTTCTGAATAATTTTCTTTTGCCATAGAACCTTTATATATGGGTTTTAATTTCTAATCAAGAAGTTTGTTTAAACTACTTGAAAATCAATAGGTTGCTCTAAACTATTATAGGTTTTAGTATTGACTTCCTTTTCAATTCCTTTTATATTTAAATTGTCGAGGAATTTCTTTGATACGATAACTACTGCATCTTGCTTCAATACTTTATTGAGTTCACTCAATGTTACCATTGAAAAACAAAACGAACCTTTTTTACGACCACGATTAGATTTCATCTTCATCTCCTCCTTCATCAACATTTCTCATAGCATTTAACAAATCAAATTTCAATGATTCTAAAACGCCAATGACTTGATAAGCTGTCATATCGCTCTCTTGAGCATACCTTAATATATCTTTATATAAGGTATCTCTCAACTGATTACCAGCTTTAGAATTAAAATTATCTTCTTCACTCATAAATTAAACTTGCTTACTTTAACTCCAAATCCTAAAATAATCAAGCTAAATATTTTTCCATATTCGTATGATTCAAATGATATGTCTGTTCTTAAATTGAATTTAAATCCAAACCATTTATTATCATCTTCTTGTTTATAACCGAGAGAGATGGTCGGTAGGGTAACTCTAATCTCAAGATTATTGTTCCTACCAAACCATCTCCCTATGCACCAATCAATGTGCAAGCCTAACTTCATTATCCCTTAATAAACCTTCCAGTATGAGGGTCACGCTTATTGTGATAATTCGCTTTAAGTGTGCCATCAGTTCCCCAACTAGGAACATCATCTTCCTCATCTTCATCACCATAAATATCATCATCGGGGTCTACATCATACATTTCTTGCATAGCTTCAATGGCTTCTGGACGATATGGATGAATAAAGTTTCCGTAAGCAATATCATAAAGTTCTTTGTCAAGAGATTTACGATATAGTGCAACAACTTCTAATTTAGAAGCACGAAGTTTCTGACATTCGCAATCTGTTGGAACAGATACAACATCAGCAGGGTTAATCTTAACTATCACAAGATTACCACCACCATTGAAACTTTTTGCATATTCTTCTGACCCAGCGTGATAACCAGCAGAGCAACCAACATCTGCATTATCGCAAACTTGATTTCTTGCCATCTCACGCACTTGGCCGATAGCAAAATTATGTTTGCCACTATACCAATCAGTAAAATCTGATCTAACACTCTTATATGCAAGAAAATCGCCATCTGGCGTGAGAGGCATTTTCTTATGCTCCAAGAATTTGTAGAGTTCATTAACTGCTCTGCGAGAAGGATTTGCCATTAGCTTATCAAGAAACTTAACAAGAGGCTCATAAGGCAAACCATTCTTAATAAAGTTTAAGATTCTATCTACAACAATATTATGAATTTCCTCGCCAGCATAAGTCACAAGACCATCACGGACTTCAATCTTGCCGTGAGAGAATCGTGCAATAGCTTTGCTCTTGTCGAGAATATCTGGAAGATCGCTAAACCTTCCTTCTCTGATTGCGGTGATAGCGTCATTCCAAACTG
>Ga0214921_10005035_pt1 | contig 18948 bp, 11 predicted proteins | sample LL1505_MetaG_FD_177992 | JGI IMG/M metagenome (GOLD analysis project Ga0214921, IMG submission 177992) | Freshwater microbial communities from Lake Lanier, Atlanta, Georgia, United States - LL-1505 | ecosystem: Environmental > Aquatic > Freshwater > Lake | place: USA: Georgia | collected... | reverse complement strand
ACGAGCTCGTATGCCTCCTCGGCCTGGTCGATCGCGAAACGGTGCGAGACCAGGGGCTTCACGTCCAGGCGCCCGTCCGCCATCATGTCGAGCACCGCCTCGAAGTTCCGCTGCTCGGTCCAGCGCACGAAGCCGACCGGATAGTCGTTGCCCTTCTCCTCGTAGTTGGCGTCGTAGCGCCCGGGACCATAGGAACAGGACACCTGGAAGGTGATCTCCTTCTCGAAGAAGTCCGCACGCGAGAGTTCGAGCCCGGTGACGCCCACCAGCACGATGCGGCCACGCTTGCGGCACATGAGCGCGGCCTGGTGGACCGGCTCGTTGCTCTTGGTGGAGGCGGTGATGATCACCGCGTCGACGCCGCGTCCGCGCGAGAACGCCTGCGCAGCAGCCACCGGGTCCTGGCCTGCGCCCAGGTTGACGGTCTCTGCACCGAGCTTGCGGGCCAGTTCGAGCTTCGCAGGGTCGAAGTCCAGGCCGATCACGCGGCAGCCGTGGGCACGCAGCAGCTGGACGGTGACGAGCCCGATGAGCCCGAGCCCCGTCACCACCACCGATTCACCGAGGGTCGGCTGCACTAGGCGGATGCCCTGCAGCGCGATGGCGCCGAGCACGGTGAACGCCGCCTCGTCGTCGGAAACGCCCTCCGGAACGCGCGCGCACAGGTTGACCGGCACGCTCACGGCCTCGGCATGCTTGCCGTTCGAGACCACGCGGTCACCGATCTCGAAGCCGGCAACGCCGCCGCCCGTGGCCATGACGCGCCCGACGTTGCAGTAGCCGAGCGGAAGCGGCTGGTCGAGCTTGTTCATCACCGACTCGAAGGTCGGCCGCAGGCCGTCGGTCTTGATCTTGTCCATCACCATCCGGACCTTGTCCGGCTGCTGGCGGGCCTTCTCGATCCAGCCCGCCTTGCCGAACTCCACCATCATGCGCTCGGTGCCCACCGACACGAGCGTCCGGGTGGAACGGATCAGCAGCTGGCCGCCGCGCACCGAGGGGCAAGGCACTTCGGCAACCTCGGTGGCGCCGTTCTTCAGGGATTGGAGGATCTGCTTCATGGGTTGTTCCTTGGCGATGCGTCCGGTGCGCGGTCGATGAAGTTGCGGCACCAGATCTCGATGCAGAGCAGCGAGAGGATCGTGTGGTTGGCGTCGACTCGCCCGGCCAGGTTGGCCTCCACCAGTGCGTTGACGGCGACGGGGTCGAACAGTCCACGGCGCCCGAGGCTGTCCGCGGAAAGCAGGTCCCCGACCATCGGTCGCAGTTCGTGGCGCATCCAGCGGCGGAGAGGTGCGGTGAAGCCGGTCTTCGGGCGATAGATGACGTCGCGCGGCAGGTAGGGCTCCATGGCGCGCTTGAACGCCCACTTGCCCACCGCTCCGCGCTGCTTGAAGCGCGCAGGCACGCGCGCCGCGAAGTCGACGAGCTCGAGATCCAGGAACGGCACGCGCACCTCGACGCCCACGGCCATCGACATCTTGTCCGTGTACGTGAGGTTGTGGTCGGCCAGGAAGAAGCGCTGCTCCAGGGCAAGCATCCGTTCGAGCGGCGCCACTGCCCGCGGCAGCGGCGACATGAAGTCGACCATCGGCGCCAGGGCATCGACCCCGCCCACCGCCTCGCGCATCCGGGGCGAGTACAGCGCCAGCAGGTCGTCATTGCGCGCCCACGCGAAGTAGTTGGCGATGCGGCGGTCGCCCGTCATGCCCGCCCCGCGGAACAGCTTGGCAACGCGGCGCGACCACGCGCGGCGCTGGTCGAGCGCCGCGGTCGCGTGCTCGAGCGCATGGCGCGCAGGCGAAGGAAGCCAGCTCCACAGGCGCTCCGACTGGAGGGCGTGGTGCCTGCGGTAGCCGGTGAACAGGTCGTCTCCGCCGGATCCCGAGAGGAGGACCTTCATGCCTCCCTGCCGAGCCATCTGGCAGATGTAGAGCACGTTGAGCGGCGCCGGATCGGCGAGCGGCTCGTCGAGCTGCGTGACCATCGATTCCAGGTCGGACGCCATCCGTTCCGCGTCGATCCGCACGCATTCGAGGGAGACGCCGAGGTGCTTGGCCACGTGCCGCGCGTACGGCAGGTCGTCGGTCTCGCCGGCTTCCTGGCCGCCGGCAGCCTCGATCGTGAAGCAGCGGAGTTTCGGGTCGATCTCGCGCGCAAAGGCAACCACCGCGCTGGAATCGAGGCCGCCGGAAAGGAACGCGCCCACCGGCACGTCCGCAACCATCTGCCGCTGCACCGCGGCGCGCACGTGCTGCGCAGTGCCGGAGATCGCGGCGGATTCATCCAGGTCCTGGGCAATGTCCCGGAAGGCAGGGAGTCGGTACCACGTCCAGCGACGCTGGATCCTTCCGCCGGAAAGCTGGAGCGCCTCACCGGGAAGCACCTTGCGCACGGCCTTGAGCGGGGTTCCCTCGCCGGGGCACCAGAGGAACGTGAGATAGCGATGCAGGGCCGCCGGGTCCAGTTCGCGGGCCTCGGGCACCAGGTGCAGGAGGCCCTTGATCTCGCTGCAGAAGCCGACGCCGCGCGGCGACTCCGCCACGTAGAGCGGCTTGACGCCGAGTGCATCGCGCGCCACCGTCAGCACCCCGGAACGCGGGTCCCAGATGCCGACGGTGAAGATTCCGTTGAGCCGCGGGAACATCTCGGTCCCCTGCTCCAGGTACATGTGGAGCAGCACCTCGGTGTCGGAGTGCCCTCGGAAGGAATGGCCCTTCGCCTCCAGCTCTGCGCGCAGCTCGCGATAGTTGTAGATCTCGCCGTTGAACACCAGTTGCACGCCCGTCGCCTGGTCGGACATCGGCTGGTGGCCCAGGGGCGACAGGTCAATGATGGAGAGGCGGGCGTGGCCCAGTCCGACCCCGGCGTCCGGGTCGACGAACTCACCACCGTCGTCCGGGCCGCGATGGCGGATCGCCCGCAGGCCCGAGGCCAGCGACTCACGGTGAAATTGGCCGTTGAATCCGATGATGCCGCACATGGCGAGTTGGGGGGTGAGTCGACACGCTAGCGTCCTTGCCGGGCGGCCCGAACCGACTTCTGGGTATCGGCAGAAATCCGCACGGTTATTGAGCGTTCTGCGGCTTTCTGGTCGATGAAAACTTGGTTCGCAGCCTCATCCGGCGTTTCCTGCCAGGGGCACACCCCTGCCCAGGGATGCTGGCCGTCGGAGCAACCCCTCCAGGAGACCCGTGATCAGGTCATTCGTCACAGCCGCCATCGCGATCCTCGCGCTGCAGACCCCGCCGGTCGCCAAGGCGCCGACCCAGCCGGAGCTGCCGAAGCCCGTGATCCTGTACGAGGAGGCCCTCGACGCAGGCGGCCTGACGGCACTGGCGAAGCTCGGGGCCCAGCGGTACTTCGTCGTCTATCAGAACAATGCCGATCCGGACGCCCAGAAGACCGGGGTGATCGATCCATCCAAGGTCGCCCGATACGTCGCCAAGACGCAGGGCGATACGCCCGAGGGATGGGGTGTCCTCGATTTCGAGGATCCGTTCGACAACATGCTGCAGAAGGATCCCACGTCCGAGCAGTCAAAGGCCGCCGTGAAGTCGATGGTGGAGACCATCCGCGTCATGAAGCGGGCCTTTCCGCGCGTGCGCTGGACCTACTACGGCATGCCCGGACTCAAGTATTACCTGCCCGACGGCGATTGGAGCAAGGCTTCAGCCCGCTCGAAGGCGGCCGAGGTGGAGCACCAGCTCGCGGCCTACGGACCGGTGCTGTCGGAATGCGATTGGCTCTCGCCATGCGTCTACTACACGGTGGGCGACAAGCAATCGTCGAAGATCTCCTCGTCGTACATCCGGGAGGCAACGCGTGCGTGGATCGCCGAGCGGACCGCCATGTGCGTGCGGTTCGCGGCCAAGCTTGGCCGCCCGGTTCCGGTGATCCCGTTCGCCTCGCCGCTCTACATGCCTGGCGGCGGATCCCGGGCCTTCAGCGTCATTCCCGGCAACGTGCTGGAAGAGGACACCCTCGTGCCGATGTTGAAGGGCGGCGCGGCTGGCTTCTGCATGTGGACCGGGGCAACCAACTTCATCGGCGTCGCAACCGGCGCGCGGCCCGGCGACACGATGACGGAGGGAGGCGGCAAGTCCGGGCTCATCAAGACCTGGGCGGAAGACCTGGGCGTTCGTCCGGCGGAACTCGAGGGCGAAGGCGGCCGTGAATTGCTGACCCGCATGATCTCCCAAGCACAGGTGTCGATGGCAAACGCCGCGCGCCGGCGCTGGAACGAGCCAGCCGGCACACCTGCCCCATAGTCTGCGACACTGAAGCGACGAACCATGGGACCACTGATCCTCCTGGCATTCACGGCATGGTGCGGATTCGCGCTGCGGTTCACGCCGCTGGCGCTGAACCTGCTGATGCTGTTCTTTCCGCTCGAGCAGGTGATCCAGTCGGCGTCGGACTTCTTCCGCAACTCGGTGACCGGCCTCCGTGCGGTGAACTACATCGTCGGTCTCGTCACGGCCATCAGCGTGGGCTTGGCGGTCGCGCGCGAACCGGACCGAATCGCGGGAACGCGGACCCCGGGCCAGATCATGGTCTGGTCCCTGTATCTCTGGACCATCGCCAGCTGCGTGTGGTCGCCCGGCGCGGAGCTGGCGATCGATGCGCTTTCCGGCACCTGGCCGTACCTCATTCTCTTCCTGATCTTCGCGCCGCTGATGATCCGCGACCTGGCTGAGCTTGCCACGGCATTCCGCTGGGCGCTGGTGGCGTGCGTGGCGATGTCGCTGGTCATGCTCGTCAGCCCGGAGTTCACCCAGCGCAGCGGCCGTCTCGGACTGGTGATCGACTCGTCGGCGCAAGGAGCCCGCTCGAGCCCGCTCGCCATCGGCGAGCTCGGTGGCCTGTGCATCCTGCTGGCGGCGCTGGCAGGCGGAGGCGGCCGCAATCCGGGGCTGACCATCCTGCGCCTGGCGGCGGTGGGCATGGGAACCACGCTCGCGGTGCTCTCAGGCAGCCGAGGCCAGCTGATCTTCGCCATCGCCGCGGTCGCGATCGGCATTCCCATCAGCCGCCCGCTCAAGAACACCCGTAACTACCTGCTGGTGATCGGCGGACTGGCCGTGGTCATCCCGCTGATCCTCTACGTCGCGAGCATCGTCGCGGAGGGTGGTTCGGCGGACATGGCCAAGCGCTGGGGCGCGGATTCGTCGGAATCGGGTTCCGCGGTTCGCGCCGCGAACGTGACGTTCCTGCTCGACAGCTTCATGCGGTCTCCCCTGAACTGGATCCAGGGACTCGGTTACTACGCCTTCGGAGCGACCAATCCATACGGAGAGCCCTACACGCACGTCCTGTTCGTCGACATGCTCTGCGAAGAGGGATTCGTGGGCGCCGCCCTGATGACCGGCATCCTCGTCACCTGCGCACGCTCCATTGCGAGCCTTTACCGAAAGACCGCCGATCGGCCCGAGTACCGCCGCACGCTCGGAGTGCTCGCCACGCTCATCATCTATCAGGTACTTCTCGCCAACAAGCAAGGCAACATCGGCGGCTCGTTCGCGCTGTTCATGCTGCTCATACTTCCGGGCCGCCTGAACCGCCGTGCGGAGCTGGGGCTTGACCCATCGCTGCCGCAGGCCGCGGACGGGTACCAATAAGCACAACTCGCCCGCGGTTTCACAAAAGATCGACCGGATTGCTTGCGACCGCAGTCGGCGGATCTGAAGATTCCCTCTCATCCCGAAGACCCGACGCCCTGCACCCAGTTGCGTCGCTGGTCTTGGGCGTCGGCCGGATGCCAGAGGGCAGGCCACATGGAATCGACAGTCCGAAACCGAGCAGCCGTCATGGGCGCGATCCTGCTGATGAAGTGCGTTGCGGGTACCGCATTCGCCGACTCCGCCAGGATCTGGGCACAGGTGCCCCCCTCCTCTGGCACCACTGCTGCGCCTTCGCGGATGATCGAGGTTTCCCCGGCAATCACGCCTGCCGCGGCGGCAGCGTTGCTGGCGTCGACGCCTGTTGGCGCCCGCGGCCTCACGCTCACGGGATTTGCCGAGGACATCGCCGCCTATGACCGGCTGACGATCACCGGCTCACGGATCACCTACCAGAGTCCGTGGCTCGACATCGGAACGGCGCGCGTCAAGGCCCGCCTCGACACATGGCTGGCCGCATACCGCAAGGCTGGAGGCACCGCGGACTTCGTGGTCATCCGCCCGCCCAATGCCGTTGACGGACAGCGGTTCGCAACCGTCAACCTCACGGGCATCAAGGCCATCGCCGCCGATCGCCGCGCGCCATCGCTGGCTGCGGAGATGGGCCTGGCAAGCGTGCTGGACGGCGCCAACGCGACCAACAGCGCAGCATGGCTGCGTGGAATGCAGATCCGCTGCGACAAGGCGGTCGAGGCCGCGCTGACCGCACCGGTTGCGGCGCAATTCCCATCGGCAACCGTCACCTGCGTCAGGAATGGTGCGATCCCCGCGGAAGTCGCCTCTGCCCTGGGCATCGCATCGCGCGGCATCACGGCTCTCGGTACTGCGGACATCGCCACCCTGAATCCGGCAACGTCGACCGGTGGCTTCGCCGGCGCAAAATCGGTCGTGGGCCGCATCCGCTCGGCGGTTGCGGCATCGAGCCGTGGCCTCGTGCCGATCATGCAGCCGAAGTCGGCCTTTGACATCGCCGTGGGAACGAGGACGAACGCTGCCATGGACGGCTACTGGACCGAGGCCGCCATCCATGTCTCGATGTCCGGTGTGAAGGCCGCGATGGTGTCGGAAGGTGCCCTGGCCTCGGCGGACGCAATCGCGCTCGGCCTGGCCCGCGCTTCGCTCAACGCAAGCGCCGCGGATGCGTCGCTCATGTCGATCCGCCTGTCGGCACCGACCAATGCCGACCAGGTGATCGCCTCCGGCATGCAAGCCGGTTCATCGCAGGTGTGGCGCGTCACGCTTCCCGCCGGAATGGCCTCCGCGAGCTTCCAGCTGGCAGACGGCACCGTGGCCACCGTGCGGCCCGCCACCGGAGAGTGCGGCGCATGGTTCTCGGCACAGTCCCCGGCAGTGCCAGTGCTGAATGCCGGCCGCACCGGCCTGGTGCTCGTGCCCGAGCCGATGCAGAACGCCTCGCAGTTCGTGCTGCTCGCGGACGGCAGCCCCACGAGCAGCTTCGTCTCGCCGGTCTCGTACGACTCGAAGTACCTCATCGTCTACCAGAACAACGCGGATCCGCAGGCCATGGTCACCGGGGTCATCGACCCGGCCAAGGTGATCGCCGAGATCCGGCGCATCCAGTCCACCGGCGTCCGCTCCTCCTGGGGCGTGCTCGACTTCGAGGTGCCCTTCGACGAAGTGCTGATGAAGGGGCCTTCGGATCCGCGGTTCGCCGCCGTCAGCGGGTCGTTGGTCAACACCATGGCCGCAGTGAAGGCTGCCTTCCCGACCATGCAGTGGACCTACTACGGGTTCCCGCACGTGCCCTACCACCCTGCCGTGGGCGACTGGGGACGAGTGGCAGCGTCGGATCGCGACGCAATGCTGCAGCGCTACACGCAGCCCTATGCCGCAGTCCTCGACAGCATGGACTGGTTCATGCCCTGCGCGTACGACGTGTACGAGCGAGCCAAGGGCATGCCGAACACGCCCTCGCCCTCCGACGTGGCGGAGGCGGAGTTCCGGAAGGCTCGCGTTGAATCGATCGTGCGCCATTTCACTCGGCGCAATCTGCCGATGCCGCGCATCATCCCGGCGGTCTCGCCCTGGTTCCAGCCCGGCGCCGGCAACGGTGCGGCGACATGGCTCGCGCCGATCCCCACCGACGAGTTCGTTGCCGACCAGCTCCGCCCCTGCATGGCGGCCGGGGCCAGCGGCTTCGCGATCTGGGGCAGCATGGACTACTTCCTCAAGATCGCGTCCCTGCAGAATCCCCCGCGGACGAACGGCCTTCCCGAGCTGCAGGCGGAATTCCGCACCGCACTCGGCGCCGCCTACCCGCAGGCGGCGGGCAGCGCCATGCTGGCAGCCACCTCGACCATGGACTGGGCCAACGCCACCTCGCTCACGCTGCTCGGAACGCAGATGAATTCGACGCTTGCGGAGGCGCTGCGCTCATCGGATCGCGTCGCCAGCGAGTTCGGCCTCCCCAAGCCGCCGGCCCGTGGAACGACGATCTCGCAGAACTGAATTCAGTGCGGGTGCGCGGCGCGGCTGCCGGCGAGGTCCGGCTCCGCGTCGCGGCGGCGGCGAACGCCGTCCGACATCGAGCGCATGCCGCGCGCCCACTGCTCGAGCACCAGGCTTTCCATCGCGAACGGCATCGGCCGCTTCAGGGCATCGAAGCCGCGAACGAGGGATGCGACGGCGTCTTCGCAAAGCAGCCCCTCGGAGACCAGCACGCCCTTCGACATCTCCGGCCCGTAGGTGTCCATGAGCGCTCGCGTCCAGGCACGCCACGGCGGGGTGAACCCGCGCTTGCGCCGCTCCATCACGAACGGCGGCACGGTGTCGCGGAACACCGACTTGAGCCACGCCTTGTGCCCGAGCTTCAGGTCGTCATGGTGCCGCCGAAGCCCGACCACCACCTCCGCCAATCGGTAATCGACGAGCGGCACGCGTGCCTCGACGCTGCACGCCATGCTCAGTCGGTCGGTCTGGTTGAGGCCGTTGGCGCGCAGGTAGGTGCTGCAGAGGCGCTCTGTCATGGCGATGGGGACGGAATCCCAGTACTGGCTGCCGGTGAAGATAGAGGCGGGCGAATCGCGGCACTCGCGGAGGCGGCTGCCGAACACCCGGCCCGATGACTGCTCGGCCAGCCTGAATTCCCGAATGCTGTCCCAGAAGACCAGTCGGTGCGGATCGGTGGTGCGATCGCGGCGCCACTGCTGGATGCCGGATACCAACCCCGCACCGGCGGTGCACCAGTTGATCAGTCCCGTGATGCTGACCGGCGGCGCCTGCACGGACAGGTAGTCCAGCAGGCCGGCCTCGCCACGCAGCATGGCACGCTTTCGCTCGCTTGCCGCGGCCGCGCGGCGATGCCACGCATATCCCCAGAACAGCTCGTCGCCGCCGAGACCCGAGAGCAGCACCGGCACGTCGTGGTCACGCGAGAGCCGCATGAGCGCGTAGATGTTTGAGCCGGACATGTCGACCACGGGGTCGTCGCGCCGGACGCAGACATGCGGGAATTCCCGCACCACGCGATCCACACCGAGCTCCACGCGGTGGAACCCGATGCCGAGGTGCTTGGCGAATTCCTCTGCCTGCCCGCTCTCGTCCTGCCAGGCATTGCCCTCGAATCCCACGGAGAACGCCGTGACGGGCTGGTCCGCGTGGCGCTTGGCCATGACCGCGATGGCCGACGAATCGATCCCCGACGAGAGGCCGACGCCGATCGGAACGTCGGATCGCATGGTGATGCGGCCGATGGTCTCGATCTCCTCGCGGATGCGGGCGACCGGGTCGCCCTCGATCGGAGGCGCATCCTCGAGCCGCCAATACGTGCGTTCCGTGCGGCTGCCGGAGCGCAGGTCGATGTCGAGCAGCGTGCCGGCGGGGAGCTTTCGCGTGCCGGATACGGCACTCATTGGATCCGGCACGAATCCCCAGTAGTAGTACATCTTGATGGCCGTCGGGTCCATCGCGAAGGGCACCGCGCCCGACCCGACCAATCCCGCAAGCTCGCTGCAGAACACCAGCGAATCGCCGCTCTCCGCCAGCATCAGCGGCTTCTCGCCCATGCGGTCGCGCGCGATCAACATCCGGCGCGCCCGGAGGTCGATCAGCGCGAACGCGAACATCCCCCGCAGGTGGTGCACGCAGTCCGCGCCGTGTTCCTCGTACAGGTGGACGATGGTCTCGCAGTCGCTCCCGGTGCGGAAGCGGTGCCCGCGCGATTCCAGCTCGCGGCGCAGCTCCACGAAGTTGTACACCTCGCCGTTGGCCACCAGCGCCACGGTGCGGTCCTCGTTGTAGATCGGCTGCCAGCCACCCTCGGTGTCGATGATGGCCAGGCGCGTCATCCCGATCGCGACGTCGGGCTCCACATGGAACCCTTCACCGTCGGGGCCGCGGTGGTGGATGGCGTCCGCCATCCGCCGGAGCGTCCACCGGTCCTCGAGGGACAGGCCGCCGAGCCGGAGAATTCCGAAGATGCCGCACATAGCCCGAGTGTATCAGTGTTATCAACTACATCGGGGCGATGAGCGAAGCCGGAGTGCGGGTCGCACCTGAGGGCAGAAGGTGCGCTGACCGCTCCCGCGCTTCGCTGACACGCCGATGACCAGTGGCATGCGACCCGCAGTGGCGGCACTGCTGATCGGGAAGGGACGCCAAATCGCTCTCGAGCGAATTCCAACCTCGAGACGGGACGCCGGCTCGCAAATTTCGTAGGCGAACCGAGCAGTGGCCGCGTCCGCCAACCGAAGCGGGAGGTATTCTCTGGATCCGGAGAAATCTATGAATAGTTATCGGGGTGACGGTTTTGTCTGCAAGATTTGCAATTGCGAACAGGCACGAGTAGTTGCACATACCGCGCAATGCCGAGACTGTGGCGTATTGCTCTATTGGCCCTACCCCCCGTCCGACAGTGAGCTGATCGAGTCAGGAAAGGGAAAGTCGTATTCCACTGAAACTTCTCGCCGTTGGTACGCGAAATCGGCCGACCGTAATCACAACAATTTCACCGAAATGGCGAGCATTGGGATGCTTGGCTTGCCGCGCGTGACTGATGTCAATGTTCTCGACTTCGGGGGCGGGGGCGGGCAGTTTGCATGCGTGTGCCGCTCGTTGTTTCCCGGATCACAGGTCTACATCACCGACATCTCCGACGAGGCGCTCCTGCCGGAATGGGCTCCGATGAACCGGCAAATTCCATTTGCGGAGTTCCAGTCAGACGACACGAGATTCGATCGAATATTCATGAACGACGTATTCGAACACTTGAGCGATCCGGTCACGGTACTGCGAGATCTCACAGCCAAACTCCGGCCGGGCGGCTCCATTTTCGTCGATACGCCGCGCCACTTCTGGCTGTATCCCCTCACGCGCCAACTGTTGCAGGGGCTCCATCGAAAGCTCCTCCAGGGGACTGTCTCGCTCGCGCACCTCCAAATCTGGTCAGAACGCTCCTTCCGAATGGCTGTGGCCAATGCAGGCCTCCAGGTCCGGTGGTACCGGACACTCAGCGAATTCACGATGCCGCCGAGTTACTACCTCGACAACATGAAGGTGGTCAACCCAGTCGTCAGGGCCGCTGGTTCTGCCTTTTACAAGACGGCTCGATTTACGGCTATGAACAAGATACAAGCCGTGCTTGTTCCCACGGCCGCCGCTGCGCCAGACCGGTGACCGCTCGCGCGCAATCGCTACCGCAAGATCGGAGCCGACATGGAGTGTTCGCCATAGAGTCCATCAGGTGCTCGAGGCACAGCATGGCCGCGCCCGAACATTCCGAAATCCCGTAAATGGCACACGTAATCAGCGTGCAGCGCCGATTCGCGGGATGCGAAGACGGCCGGCGACGGAGCGCACGATGGAGGAAAGCTCTTGCTGGAGGTCCGGCGCGAAGAGCCGCAGGAGCGTCGGGTACGAGAGCACCGCCACGATGGGGATCGCCACCAGCTCGGTCCAGTCCTGCGCCGCGCCCTTGGGCAGCAGCAGCTCGCACGCAACGTATGCCGGGCCGATGGCGATCGCGGAGGCGAGCGTGGGCGCCACGAAGATGGAGAGCGTGCCGCCGCTCCCCGACGTGCGGTGACGGATGGAGAGCCAGACGCCGAACGGGCTGGATATCACCGGACATGCCGCCGCCACCACCACCACCGCGAGGGCGGCGTGGTCGTGCGCCAGGTACCCGGCGAGGAACATGGCCGCGAGCGCCAGCACCAGCTGCAATGCCTGCCACGCGAAGAACGCGGCAAAACGCCCCTGTGCCTTCAGCAGTCCCATCGCGGGATTGACGGGGAAGTAGAACGCCTGCCCGATGCAGAGCACCTGGGTCATGGCGATCGCGCCGATCCACCGCTCCGGCAGGAAAACATGGAATCCCGCAGGTGCGAGCGCGGCCTGCAGCAGGCACACCGGCATCGCCAGCGCGGCGATGGTCCGGCACGCACGGAGGAACGCGGCCGCCTGCCGGTCGTAGTCACCGGACATCTGCGCGAACACCGGCTGCAGCACCAGCCCCATGCTGACGGCCACCACCACGTTGATGGAGGCGGAGAGCGCGAAGGACATGGAGTACAGGCCCACGCCCTGCTCGTCGGCGAACTGCCCGATGATGAGCGGCGTGGCGACGATCAGGCCGCCGTGCACGTACTGCCCGAGGCCGGAAAGCCAGTAGGCGCGGAACATCGGGGACGCCTCCGCACGGATCCACGGCGACGGCACCGCCGGCGCAGGGCACGCGCGCCGGTAGAGGAGCGCCCGCACGCCGGTGAAGAGGATCTGCGGGAGCACGATGCTCAGGTAGCCCGCACCTGCCCATGCCATGGCGATGCCGACCAGCGTGGCAAGCGACTGCGTCACCGCATCCACCGATGCGAGCGTCCGGAAGCGCAGCTGCGAGCGCAGGCGTGTCTGCGGCCCGAGGAGCATCAGCTCCACCACCGGCCGCAGCGCCATCACCATGCACGCACCGACGAGCGCCGGCTGTTCGTAGTGGCCGGATGCCCACGGCGCGAGGGCCACGAGCGCCAGGATGTTGAGCGCCGTCACCGCGATGCACAGCCGCATGGCGGTGCCCATCAGCCGGTCGACATCCGAGGGGCGCGAGAGCAGCACGTCGCTCAGCGTGAACGGCGCCAGGAGCGTCACCGCCGCAAGCAGGCTGGTGGCAAGCGAGGCGAGGCCGTACTGCTCCGGTTGCAGCAGGTACATCATCACCACGGTGCCGCCGAGCGACACCACCTTGTTGACCACCACCTGCGCGCCGGTCCAGAGCCCGCCGGACACCGCCGAATCGCGGAGCGAGCGTTCCGGTGCGGGCGCGTCGCGCGACGGCGCGGTCTGCTGGTCTGCGGTTGGTTCCTGCATGCGCTCCGGCAGTGTATTTGCGCGTGCGGCGCGCATCGGGCACGGGGGCCACCTAGAATCGGGCCGCAGCATGGGCCAGCCACACGCCGATCGATCGATCACTGTCGGGATGGATGCCGCCGGGATCAATTCCGGCGGAGGCCTGGCGCACCTCGTCGAGCTGCTCTCTGCGGCGCGGCCGGAACGGGCGGGGATCGGCAAGGTCGTCGTCTGGGCCGGAACCGCCGCGGCCGACGCGCTGCCGAGCAGGCCGTTCCTGGAAGTCGTCCGCCCCGCGGAACTGGCGTCCGGGCTCCTCGCTCGCGCACGCTGGCAACGCAGCACCCTGCCGCGCCTGGCACGCGAAGCCGGGTGCGACGTGGTGTTCGTGCCCGGCGGCACCTCCGTCTCGGGCTTCCGTCCGCTGGTGGGGATGAGCCAGAACATGCTGCCTTTCCAGTGGGAAGAGGCACGGCGCTACGGGCCCTCGAGGATGCTGGCGCGGCTCATGCTGCTGAGAGGCACGCAGGGTTCGCTCGCCAAGCGCGCGGACGGATATGTCTTCCTCACCGAATTCGCACGCAGCCGAATCCAGCGTGCACTGGGAGCGCGAGACCACTCCGTGGTGGTGGCGCACGGCATCGCCGACCGATTCCGAATGGCCCCGCGACCGGCAGTGCGCGTGGAGGAATGCGGGACGGACCGTCCCTTCCGCATCCTGTACGTCTCGATCCTCGACGTCTACAAGCACCAGTGGAACCTTGCGGCGGCCGTCGCGCGGCTCGGCCGAAGCGGCCTGCCGGTGCAGCTCGACCTGGTGGGTCCGGCGTATCCGCCGTCGGCCCGCAGGCTTGATCGGACGCTGCAGCGCGTCGATCCGGATCGTCGCTGGGTGCGCTACGTGGGACCGGTTCCCAACGCAAAGCTGCCCGGGCAGTACGCCCAGGCCGACCTGGTGGCATACGCCTCCAGCTGCGAGAACCTGCCCATCATCATGCTCGAGGCGATGGCATCGGGAACACCGATCGCATGCTCCGATCGCGGCCCCATGCCCGAGGTGCTCGGCCCGAAGGGCAACTACTTCGACCCAGAGAGCGTCGACTCGATCGCCACGTGCCTGGAGACCATGGTGCGCGACCCGGCGCTCCGCGATCGTGCCGCGGCGGACTCCTACGCACGGTCGATGCCGTACACCTGGGAGCGTTGCGCCGACGAGACGTTCGCGTACCTCGCGGACGTGGCCCGACGTTCCTCAGGTACGCGCTGACATGCTGCTGGCAACCAGCTCGCGCAGGCCCTCTGCCACGGAGACCGTGGGCTCGTAGGCAAGTGCCTCGCGAATGGCAGAGATGTCGGCCACCGAATCGTCGACATCGCCGGCGCGGCGTGGGTGCATCTGGGGTGGAGCGGAAAAGCCCGAATACTCGGCCACGCGCTCGACGACCTCGAGGAGCGTCGACTGGATGCCGAGGCCGACATTGAATGCGCGACCGGACACCGAACGTTCCGAGGCCGCTGCTCGCATGAAGGCCTGCACCACGTTGGCTACCGGGACGAAGTCGCGGGTCTGCCGCCCGGTGCCGAAGATCAGGGGTGCGCGCCGCGCGATGGCCGCATCGACGAAGGCGCTGATCGCCGCCGCATAGGCGCTCTTCGGGTCCTGCCGGACGCCGAAGACATTGAAGAGCCGCAGGCTGACCGCATGCAGACCCGCGGAGTTCACCGCGGACTGGAGCAGCATCTCGCCGGCCGCCTTGCCGGCGGCGTAGGGACTGACGCAGAGGATCGGGTCGGTCTCACGGCTCGGCAAGGATGGCCGCGGGCCGTACACGGCTGCGCTCGACGTATAGACCATGCTTCGAACACCGGACTTCGTCGCGGCGCGGACCACGTTCTCCGTGCCGATCACGTTGATGCGGAAGCTGCCCTCGGGATCTGCGACGCTCTGCGGGACGCTGACCATCGCGGCCAGGTGGAAGACGTGCTCGCACCCGGACATGGCCCGCTGGACCTGCTCTGCGTCCTCGACGGTGCCACGCACGAATTCCGCGCCGTCCGGCACGTTGGCAAGGTGTCCCGAGCTCAGGTCGTCCAGGATGCGCACCGAGAGTCCCTGCGCCATGAGCGCACGGACAAGGTGGCTGCCGATGAAGCCGGCGCCGCCGGTGACCAACGCGGAACGTCCCGGGAGCTTGGGTAGGACCGACGACTGATGGCTGGTCTGCATGGATTCAAGTCCTCGTCAACGGTTGGCGGGAGCACGGGCATACGTGAAGTACCAGCCCTTGCGGCCAAGGAAGTCCCAGCCCTGCTTGCGGAGGTGCTTGGTCCAGCGCACCGCCTTCGCGAGCGGAGCATGCCCCTCCCAAGTGACCAGGATGGCACCGGGACGGACACCGGCGTCGAGCACGCTCTGCAGGATGGCGTCCTCCGCGCCCTCGACGTTGAGCTTCAGGACATCGATGTGTTCATGGCCGAATTGGCGCATCACCGAACCGATGGTCCGGCATTCTGCCTGGAAGCCATCCGCGGCGGACCCGGTGTCGACGACGATCGAGTGCGACACGTGGTCTGGGTTCGATGGAGCATGGAAGGTCTGGACGCAATCCTCCTTCCAGATGCCGATGGGCACGAACGTGGCTCCGGCAACGACATTCCGAGGATCCGCCATGAACTTGGCGGTGCGCGGCGTCGGGTCGAACAGCCACTGCCTGGCCGCGCAGCGATCGGACAGCCGGCGTTCGAAGTCGACATCCTCGCCGACCCCCACCGAATAGCAGATCGGCGAACCGACGGCGAACCGAGTCGGCAGCATGGCGAGTCCCAGGTCCAGCAGCGGTTCCACGCGCGACGGCCGAACCAACCCATGCAGAAGCAGGGGCTCGACGTGCCACCGGGAGAATTCGGTCACGCGCTTCCAGTCCATAGTGGAGGTCGTATCGGTCGTTTCGTCCCGTTATCCAGCAATTATCTGAAGCAATCTCGATTCCGGCGCGTTTGCGGCGCAGAACTCCTCGATTGGCCGCTGCAGCTGTGCGAACCGCTCCACGCAGGCGTCGACCGCCGATGCAATGCCTCCCGCCCCGTCCATGCGAATCACGAACGGCGCCTCCAGGAACCGCGGCATGGCGGAGATCAGGAGCGGCAGGCCGCGCGCCAGGAGCTGCATGGACTTGTTCGCGAGCGTCACGGAGTCGGTGATCGCCGACCGGCGGTACGGCAGGAGCGCCGCAAGCGTCTCCTCCAGCGGCAAGGCATCGAGCGGCATCGGATCGCGGACCTCGATGTTCGGGAACCGCGAGAGCCGGTGGATGATGGGGCCGCGCACGCCCGTGCCCTGGGTTGGACCGACGAGCAGCACCTGCCAGTCCGGGCCACGCTGCGCAAGATGGGACGCCACCTGCTCCACGCGGTCGAGGTCGATGCCGGTGTCCACGTATCCCCAGAAGAGGAGCGTCCGTCGTGCAGCCACGGGCGCAACGGGGTGGCGATAGGGCACCACCGCCCACGGCAAGAAGAGCTTCGGCGCGCACCATTCGGCGAGGCGCTCGCGCAGCGGCTCGCTGACGGCCAGCACCGTGTCGCTGCTGCGGCACGTGCGCTCCAGTGTCCAGGCAATGTGGCCGGAGAAGGGCAGACGCGACTGCGCCTCGAAATCGTCATGGATCACCGTGACGATCCGTTGCCCCGGGAATGTCTCACGGAGGAACCAGCCGTCGTGCGTGAAGTTCACCACCGTGAAGTCCGGTGCCGGGCGCCAGCGGTCGACCACGTCCCGCAGGCGACGCGCCACGTGCGAGGCATCGAGGCGATGCATCGCCGGGATCACGCGGAACTGGTGATGGATGAGCCGCGTCGTCCGGGTGAGAGTGATGCCGGGCTCCACCTCCACGGCAGCAGGCAGCGGGCCACTCCACGGATAGTCCGCGCGCTCCACGAACAGCACGCGGTGTCCCGCATCGCGCAGGAGACGCGCGACCTGGTGCCGGATGCGCGGCGCCTCCGTCCAGCGCGTGTGGGTGACGAGCACGAAATCTGCCATCCCCTCCAAGTCTAGGTCGAGGCGGATGCCCTGCCGGGCAAGCACACGGGGTAATTCAGAAAGCACGCTCGAAAGCAAGCCACAAGGCAACCACCGGTGGACTCCGTCGGTATCACGCAGTTCACGCACCCCGCCCTAAAGTACTGAAACCCCATGATCGCCATCCACACCGTTCTGCTGGTCGCCGCGCCCCTGTTCGCACAGTCGCCGAGCACCGGCAAGGAAGAGCCTGCGGCCACCCCGGCTGCCGCGCCCGCCATCACGCCGCTCACCGGCTTCTCGTGGTCACTCCTCGCCAAGGAGCCGCTGGTCCAGGACCCCGTCTCCTTCTGCATCGCCGACGACGGCTCGATCTACGTCGCCGAATCGTTCCGCCAGGAGAAGGGCGTCGAGGACAACCGCTCCTCCAAGTTCTGGCTCGAGGACGACCTCCAGCTGCAGACGGTGCAGGACCGCCTGAAGATGTACGAGAAGTGGGCGGCCAAGCGCGCAGGCGGCATGGACTACTACCGGAAGGAAGAGGACCGGGTCACGCACCTCGTCGACACGAACGGTGACGGCGTGCCGGACAAGATGAGCTCCTTCAGCGGCCCCATCAACGATCCGCTCGACGGCACGGGTGCGGGCGTGATGTATCTCGATGGTTCGGTCTGGTACACGTGCATCCCGAACCTGTGGCGCTTCCAGGACACCACGGGCACCGGCGTCGCCGACGTGCGCGAGAAGGTGTTCACCGGCTTCGGCGTGCGTACCGCGCTGCGCGGTCACGACATGCACGGCCTCGCCGCCGGACCGGATGGCCGCATCTACTGGTCGATCGGTGACCGCGGCTACAACGTGACCAACAAGGAGGGGAAGAACCTCAGGCGCGTCTTCACGGGTGCCGTCTTCCGCTGCGAGCCGGACGGTTCGCGCCTGGAGATCTTCGCGCATTCGCTGCGGAATCCGCAGGAACTGGCCTTCAACCAGTGGGGCGACCTCTTCACCGGCGACAACAACTCCGACGGCGGCGACCGCGCGCGCATCGTCTACATCATGGAAGGCGGCGAGACGGGCTGGGACATGAACTACCAGACGCTCGAGGGCAGCAACCAGCGCGGACCGTGGAACCAGGAGCGCAGCTGGTGGAAGTGGGACACCGCGGACACCATGCGTCCGGCGTGGAACCTGCCGCCCATCGAGCACCTCTCCGACGGCCCAGCGGGCATGACCTTCTATCCGGGCCTCGGCCTGCCGGATCGCTACAAGAACCACTTCTTCCTGTGCGACTTCCTGGGCGGCGACGAGTACAGCCAGATCCTCTCCTTTGCCGTCGAGCCCGAGGGCGCCGGCTACAAGGTGACCGATGCCCACGAGTTCGTGAAGGAAGTGCTCCCCACCGACGTCGACTTCGGCTGGGACGGCAGGATGTACATCAGCGACTGGTCGAACGGCTGGGAGAGCGACCGCACCGGGCAGATGTTCACGCTGTGGGATCCCTCCAAGGTGGAGGACGTGAACATCCGCACCGCGCAGAACCTGGTGCGCGATGGCTTCGCCAAGCAGGCGGACTCGCTCCTCTTCCAGAGCATGGCGCACCCCGACGTGCGCATCCGCCAGCGCGCGCACCTGGAGCTGGCACGCCGCGGCGCGAAGGTCACCGACGCGCTCGCGAAGTCCGCCGCCGACGCGGGGCAGCCGATCGAGCCGCGCTTCCACGCGCTCTGGGCGCTCGGCGTGCAGTCGCGGCGCGCAGCGGATGCGGGCAAGCGGCTCGCCAAGGCCGACGAGGCCGTTGTCGCGCACCTGGCCAACGAAGACGCCGAGATGCGCCGCCTGGCCGCGCGCCTCGCGGGCGATGCGCGGATCGAATCCGCCGGCCCGGGGCTCGTCTCGCTCCTCACCGACGAGGACCCGCGCGTGCGCGCGCAGGCGGCGATCGCCCTC
>Ga0214921_10005032_pt1 | contig 18960 bp, 17 predicted proteins | sample LL1505_MetaG_FD_177992 | JGI IMG/M metagenome (GOLD analysis project Ga0214921, IMG submission 177992) | Freshwater microbial communities from Lake Lanier, Atlanta, Georgia, United States - LL-1505 | ecosystem: Environmental > Aquatic > Freshwater > Lake | place: USA: Georgia | collected... | reverse complement strand
GCGATTTGACGCAGCAAATTGTGATGTTATCTCGTTGCAAGAGGTGATGGGGGAGAAGGAAGCTGACGCGAAGGCCGCTTTAGATGAGCTCGCGGCGCAGCTTGGAAAGAAGGATAACCGAATATTTTCAACGAGGGTCGCGCCCCCCGCGGAGGGAGGGATGACCCTCGGGTTCTTGGTCGCGAACGATCGCGCAACTATTCTCAACGCTGTGTCCTATTCAAAGGTTGAATTGCCAAAGTTGGCGGAGAAGCAGCGACCGAGACTCTTCCTTCGAACGCCGATGGAGCTTCAGATCTCTGTGCCTTCCCGGAACGGGCAAGAGCTCAAGACCATCTCGATCGTTAATTTTCACTTCAAATCAAAGAGGGGAGCGGCGTCGGATCCCACTGGATTAGAGTGGGAGACCTATCGCATGGAGATGGCGGAAGCTCTTCGTCGAATCGTCGATAGTAGACACAAGCAGGCGTTCGCAACCTCGGACTCCCTCTTGCTTGTCATGGGAGACCGTAACGGAAACTACGATGTTGCGAGCGCCCGGATCCTCGAAGGATCGTTGGCTCTTCAAGAGTTTCGAGATAAGGGTGGTTGTCGACTGAGTAAGCGCGGCTTACCGATCTGCAAGACTGGAGCTTCGCTCCCGCAGAGGCTCTTCAGTGTGTTTATACGAAATGAACGTGTGCACTCCCTCCCTGGCACCTTCAGTTATGAGGGAGAGTATTCGTGGCTCGACGATATCCTGATGCCCGCCGAGTCGCTGCCCTTTGCGTGGAAGAGTCCCTACCATGAGGGCGAGTTCGACTCGGGCGTGGTGTATGCTCCTAAGTCCGCCTCTGACCATGCGCTCGTATACGTAAAACTCAATTGGTAAGCTTCGAAAGTTGCTTCATCACAGCGGTAAAGGTGTTCTCAAGACTCTCCGCATGGCATCGGTCCTGTGAACTGGACGTGTAGAAAGCCGTACGTACCTGCTCCCCGATATCAGTCTCGGTGAAGCCATCTTTGCGAGCCTTCGCAACCTCTTTTATGAGGTCCTCGGTATTCTGAGGTATGGCGAGGAGGTGACGCTTTGCCAGGGCGCCAGTGACAGCACCGGCGTAGCTGAATCCGATTCCGTTTAGTTGAATATCGTTAAATTTTCGAATAGAGGCGAGCGCTTCGTGGAGATTCATGTCTCCTCCGGGAGCGGCGAGATTGCGACCCTGAAAGTATCCGAAGGTCTCATCGACGATGGCGAACTCATGGGGCACAACGAGATAGGCGAGCGAGTGGGGGCGGTGCCCTGGGGTTGAGATGCTACGAATCGTGATATCCTCATCGATTTGAATGGAGTCTGTCTCAACCAGGTGTTTGTCAATCTTGAGTCCCTTGCTGAACTCATCGAAGGAGAGGAGTTCAGTCTGCGCGGAGCCGAGCATTGCCGAGAGGTTTTTATCCTTTTCGTAGAGGTCTTTTACGAAGGAGCTGTCGGCGAGTTGTTTGTGCATAGCGGCGGTGCCGTATACCTTCAATGAGGGGACGAGCTTTCGTAGGAGGGGGATACCGGCTATCCGGTCCGCATCGAGGTGGGTTACGAAAACCTGCCTAATGTTTGCGAAGGGGAGCTTGAGGCGATCGAAGCGTTCCTTGAGCGCACCGACATGCACTGAGGCTCCCGGATCGCTTATGGCGATATCTCCGTGCTCCGCCATGATCGCGTAGCGACAGGTTGCTCCAAGTGTGATGAGGTAAAGGCGTTCGTAGATGAGGCCCGAGGCTCTGAGAAACATGGTAACCCGTTTGAAACAACTCGTTACCAACTCTGCCATGCACCTGAATCAGGTCCACATGAGAGAGCAGGTCCGGATATTCTTTCATGGGAAGGGTAGGTAACTCAACTGCAGGAGCGCCAAGGGAACAAAAAATGCCACCCGAGAGTGGTAGGCTCCCGGGTGGCATAGAAGAAAAGATTAAGAAGAAACGAGAAGGTTCGCACCCTCACGTAAGGGTGCGAACGTATTATCCATTCGCAACAGCTTTTTTCTTGCCCTTAGTTGTCTTTTCAGAAACCGTAAGGTCCTCGTTCGTCGCATCTTCTAATTGACGAGGAACCGCTCCAGCTCGACACGAATCCAAGATGAGGCCGCGAATCTCTTTGGCCATCTCCGGATTGTCACGAAGGAACTGCTTGGCTCCTTCTCGTCCTTGACCGATTCGCTCACCCTTGTAGCTGAACCATGCACCGGCTTTATCGATGACTCCCTTATCGCTACCGATATCGACGATCTCTCCAAGTAAGCTTACGCCCTCGTTGAAGATGATATCGAACTCAGCTTCGCGGAACGGCGCTGCTACCTTATTCTTTACAACCTTCACCTTTACTCGGTTACCGGTTACGTCGGTTGCGTCCTTGATCTGTCCGATACGCCGAACGTCCAATCGAACCGATGCGTAGAACTTAAGCGCGTTACCACCGGTGGTCGTCTCTGGGCTTCCAAACATAACGCCGATCTTCATACGAATCTGGTTGATGAAGATGATTGTTGTGTTCGATTTAGCCGTAATTGCGGTGAGCTTTCGGAGTGCTTTGCTCATAAGACGAGCCTGAAGACCTGGCTGCTGGTCTCCCATTTCGCCTTCGATCTCGGCCCGTGGGACGAGTGCCGCTACGGAGTCGATAACGACGAGGTCAACTGAGTTTGAGGATACAAGGGCTTCCGCAATCTCAAGTGCCTGCTCGCCACAATCCGGTTGGCTCACAAGAAGCTTCGAGGTGTCTACGCCCAAACGTTTAGCGTAGTTAACGTCGAGTGCATGCTCTGCGTCGATGTACACAACCGTTCCGCCAGCGCGTTGAACCTCTGCCGCCGTGCTGAGAGCGAGGGTGGTCTTACCGGAGGACTCTGGTCCATAAATCTCGCAGATACGGCCCTTTGGAATTCCTCCGATACCGAGCGCTAAATCAAGGGAGAGGCTTCCGGTCGAGTAGCTCTCCATCACTTCGCCTTCGTTCGCCTCAAGGTTCATGATGGCGCCTTTTCCGTACTTCTTCTCAAGTTGAGAGATCGCAGTTGAGAGAGCCTTCCCTTTTTCGCCGCCTGTCTCACCGTCTCTATCGTAAAGTTCCATGCTGTATCTCCTCTTATTCAGTTAAATCGTAGTGTTTAGTTATCGCTTTTTTGTGACTTACTTGAGCGTCCCTCTTCGGACCTACCATGCCTTAAAACAATGGTATGCTAAAGAGAGAAAATCCTTCCAAGTCATTTAGTGAAGCTCTCGGATCACCCCAATGAGCCGACCTTGGATCGTTACCTTATCCACGGTGATCGGCTGCATCGTTGGGTTTGCCGGGATGAGCATCACAGAGCCGTTCTTTAATCGACGATAGCGCTTCAGAGTTGCGCTTCCATCCTCTAAAAGAGCCACAACGATCTGTCCATCTTCAGCATTCTCTTGTTTCTTAATAACCACAATGTCTCGATCGCATATGTGTTCGTCGATCATTGAGTTTCCACTCACCTCAAGGCAGTAGACCTCGCCACGGCCGTTGATCATGTTTGGTGGGATGTCGATAGTAGCGGACTGTTCAACCGCTTCGATCGGGCGACCCGCCGCGATAACGCCCACGAGCGGGACGGCGGTGGGGCCGAGCTCTGGGGTTACTCGGTCGAGGAGCTCCAACATTCCATCTACACCACGTCGGATGAAGCCTTTTTGCTCCAGCCGCTCAAGATGGAAGTGTGCCGTGGAGGCTGACTTCACGCCGATAAACTCGGCGATATCTTTGAGGGAAGGGGCGTAGGCCTTCTCCGCCAGAAATTTCCTCAAGAATTCAAGTGTTTGTCGTTGTACGGGGGCCAGGGTGCTGGATTGGAACGATGAGGCGTCCTCCCCAGTTTGTTTTCGCGATTTAGCTTTCATGCGGGTCCTTTCAAAAGCCGTCTATGGGCGTACTATATGGAAAAAGGATAGAAACGGCAACCTAATTGTTTACCTAAGGTGCTTTTCTTCAGGAAAAGTTCTCAATGGGGTATTTTTCCCTTCATCATTCCTTCAGTCATTCCGACTAGTATCTTTGTCGGGGAAGATAGAGCCCCCACTTTTTTTGAGAGCGCCACGAGCGTTTTAATTGATGCGAATGATTCCGGGTGGAGAGATGGTTGCAGGCGGCGCGCGCAAGGAGGTCAAGCTCCTTGTTGTTGACGACCACTCCGAGCATTTCGACCAGATCCGGGCTTTCGCTGATATGTATAGCTCTCAGTTCGCAATTGAGTGCAAGCTTGCTCAGGATAAGGAAGAAGCTCAAGAGGTGATGGATTCGTGGCACCCATCTGTGGTTCTTGTTGATGTGCATCTTATCTCGGATGCCCTCAGCCTTATCCAGGAGATCTCTCACAAGGGCGCCTCGGTAATTGCGGTTAGTCAGGTTCGAATTCCGGAGCTTGCACAGACTGCGCACACGTTCGGCGCGGTGGGATGTCTCACTAAGAGCGATAATCCGGACGATGTAGAGCATCTTATGGGGTACATCGCCTCTATCGCCACCTCTTCCGTCATAAGTCACTAGCACTACTGCCGCGTTTCGATGAATTCCTCTTTTTAGAACGGGATTCTCGCGCTACTCTTCAAGGCTACGAGAGTTGATAAGGTTCTCTCCCCGGGAGATGTGTATGGCGGATAAGTCGGTATTGGAGAAGGTCGCAGGAGCGATTGCGCTCGTTTCTATTGCGGTAGCGGTGACCGGTACGAAGGGATGCCAAGAAAACTATCGGGTCGGCGCGCAAACCTCTGCCTCAACCCAGGTTCCGACCGGTACAGCCACCGTTCTGACCACTCCCTCTCTAACTCCGAACGCGGGGGTGGGGTCCGTTTTGGCTAGTCCTACGCCTACCGAGGATGTCAGCGTGAATGACAGCGATCCTGCCGGCTCTGGGGATATCGGAGGTTCTGAGGATGCAGGGCTCCTTCAGGAGCTCTCCGTGTTAGGTGAAAAGGATGATAGCCCGGCTCCCGCTGCTCCTGCCGGGGGAGTTTCTCAGCAATCCGGCGGAAACTGGCTCGGCAAGGGTTTCGACGGATCGAATGGGGCAGTAGGCGATTGGGAGGATAGTGATGGGGATGGATTCTCCAACTCCCGCGAGGAGACATCCGGTTCCGATGCGAACGACGCATCGTCAGTTCCAAGTGACGCGGAGAGGGGACAGCTTGAGTCGCGGGTCCGAGATCTCGACCAGGATATGGATGGCCTCCTCAATGAGGAGGAAACAAAGCGGGGGACGAATCCCAACCTCTCTGACTCTGACGGCGATGCGCGGTCTGACGGTTCTGAGGTGTTGTCGGGCTCTGACCCGCTTGATGCCTCCGCCACCTACGTTGATACTGATGGCGACGGCCTAAGCGATTCTTTTGAGCAGGGCCGTGGATTAAACCCCGCTAGCAACGACTCCGACAACGACGGCTTACGTGACGATCTAGAACTTGTTGTTGGCAGTAACCCATCCAAGGTTGACTCTGATGGTGATGGGATCTCGGATGGTCGCGAGTATGATCTGAATAGCGATCCACTCCTCGGGCAGCCGGATAAGGCGGCTAACTAATATCTCTCACTACGGTAGTTTCGGGCGCGGAGCCCTCGGCGATTCTTGATAAAATCACGGATTACGGGGGTATATCCCATTCTTTTAACGCGCATCCGATCCCGTAACACTTTTGTTATACATCTGTGTTTCCTTGGTGAACTTTTCTAACCCGGTTCTCCGCATAACTTCCTTTGTAATTTGTTTATCTCTTTTACGGAGGTTGTATATGAATCGTTGTAAGTCGTTCGGAATTACTCTCGCTGTTAGTTTGTTAAGCGTGTGCTCGGCCTACGGCCAGGCAGCTACCGCTACCCCTGCGGCGACCGCAAAGGCGGAATCGTTTAGGGCGGTGCTCTCCAAGGTTTCGAGCATCGGAACAAATCGGTATAACTCCAGCGTCAAGGCGGTGTCAGCGAAGGGTGTTCGGCTGTCGGCTATCGTGACCGGAGAACGCTGGGTTCAAGGGAGTAACGGAAGTTTCTCCGCTACAGACAAGATTACCCAGCTCAATTTCATACTGCCCTCTCGCTTGTCGGGTGTCGACGCCAACACCACGATCTGTCTTGATCTGTTGAACGCTCTCCGAGCGAGCGGATCGACCAAGACAAAGCTTGAGCTGAACTTTGCGGGGTATCGCGACGGTGACGGTAACTACATCGTCAAAGACATCCTGGGTTGCGGGGAGATCCAACAGGTGACCCCACTTCCGGTGGTGAAGCCAACGGCGACCCCAACGCCGAGGCCGACCGCTACTCCTACGCCGAAGAGGTAGGGTAGGGCGCGGGTCATAGCGACTCGTCGCTGGGGGACTCATCTCGGGGATGCCCTGAGATGAGTCTTTCCGATTCCTGGAGCAGGGCCACAGGATCGTCGAAAGTAGCGGAAAGGAGGGCACGAGAGCTCCAGCCTCCACCTCACCTCCGCTAGCTCTTTAGGAGTTTTGAGGAACTCCGTTCAATGCCAAATTCTTGTTCTTGAACCCCTTGTTATCTGTGACCTCCTTGCCGAACCAGAGTGGAGGAACGAAGGTTTCAGAGTCGCGAACGGACGTAAATTCCACTTCGGCGACGACTAAACCCAGCAGGGCGCCTTTGTAGACATCAAGCTCAATCTTGGCACCATTGTAATCGATTTCATAACGGGTCTTTTCAAGTCGTCTACCCTCGGTCGCTTGCCATAGAGTATCGAATTGTTCCTTCGAGAGCTCGATCTCAATCTCTCCACGGACCAGTCCTCCATCGCTCTTGATGGTTTGGAAATAGTTCTCGCCCTTCTGGCGTACTCGCACCTCGGTTCCGTCAGAGGTTACAGCGATGTATCCCTGGATTACCTCTTTACATTTGATTCCGCACAGGTCTGGCAGCTCCCTTTGTATGAGCCATTTTCTCTCTATCTCCTTCGACGCGATCGTAAGCCCTTCAGCAGGCTTTACTTCCCTTTGAGCTACCGCAACTTCCTGTCTCTCTTGAGTCATCGCACCACCATCATCCTTTTAATACCTTGGTTGGAGGCCCATATTGTAGGGGGCTTCCACTCGTAGTCAAAAAAGTCGCCGCTTTTTTTAGGGGAGCGTTGAGAAAATTCAGAGTGTGACTGAAGAGCGCGAAAACACTCAGCTTAAATAGGTGGCTGTCCGGGCAGCTTTCGTCAGATCGGGCCGTTCTCCACCTTACGAAGAGCGCATCGGAGGCCTTTACGCCGACTTCACTCCCCGCCCCTGCGTGGCCCGAAGCACCTGCTCGCACACATCCTGCATCTGTGCAGCCGTGGTATCCCACCTGAACTTTTCGATCTGCTCGCAGCCTGCGGCGATGAGTAGATCGCGTGTGCCTGGACGTTGGATCTCGATCATCGCGTTGGCGAGGCTTGGTGCGTCGTTAACGTACATCACCGCGCTCCCACCAACCTCTGGTAGAGAGGTCCACGGCGTTGTGATAACGGGACATCCACATGCCATCGCTTCAAGAACCGGAAGTCCGAATCCCTCGTGCTTTGAAGGATACACGAGAGCGAGCGCTCCGCTGTAAGCGGCGTTAAGCTCCTCGTCCGTGAGGGTTGCGACAACGATACCGCACCCGGTTTGGAGACCGTTAAGCTCCGCCTCAGAGAAGCTTCCGGTAACAAGGACCTTAAAGCCGTGCTGAGTGGGGAGCGTCCGCATCGCCTCGAAGAACATCTGTGCGTTCTTGTAACCCGCCTTTCCTCCCACGAGCATGAAGTAGGGACGATCGAGATTGAGTCGTTGGCTCAGCCCTACAAACTCAGCCATTGGAACCGGCTTAAAGCGTTGTTGATCGATGCCGCAGTGCGTCACCACCGCGCAGGCGGGATTGATGTCGGGGAAGAGCCCCAGCAGGTCGGCGCGTGTCGAGTGAGAGATGCAGCAGAAGGCTGAGGCTCTCTTAATCGCGAGGTGTTTTGCTACCCAGTCAGGCTCACCGAGATCAAAACCGTTCTTCTCAGGGATCATATCGTACACCGGCATGATTGAGGGAACGGTCTCAACAGAGGTGTAGTAGGTAGAGATGAAGAGTCCCGCGTTCTCCTGCTCGCACACCGTTTCAAGGAGCTTCTGTTCTCCTTTGAGGTTCGTGGTATCGGCGCGTGGAACCACACGATACTGGATTCCTGGGTGTCGAGGGGCGTGTCCACTTCGATCGAGCACGACGATCCGACGAGCGAACGGGGTGGTGGACCACTCCTTAAGGATAGAGTCCCACATGCGGAAGATGCCGGATCGTGCGCGCTCGAAAAAAATGCCGTCGATAACGATCGATTTGTCGGGATTGCTGCGACGAACGGGAAGCTCGCGATCAGGCACGGAGATAAGTTCGCCCTCCTCGAAGTAGAGCCCGCGCGCTGCCAGTAGCTCCGCGACCGCCACGAGCGCCTGCTCCTCTGGGAAGAGATAGCGGAGAATTCCAAGCGCGCGCTTGTGAAGCGTGATCGCTCGGACGACGCCGAGAAGTGCCTCCTCGGAGTCAGGAAAGCGTGGGTTTTCGAGATGATTATGACCGTTCAAGCCGGAGAGTCGACCGATGTAGTAGTCGCCCCAGAAATCAACACGCTCATCGAAGGAGAGGTACGCGAGGAATGGAAGAAGCACCTTCCAGTGGCTCTTTACCTGATCAACGCAGGTGCCCTCTGATTTGCAATCAGGGCGCTGGGTGGCGCACGAGAGGGTACGGTGGATGTAATGAAGTCTTGTTTCAACGGCGCACCGCAGCCAGAGCTCAAGGTCGATAGAAAAATGAAGCTCCTCGTTGATCGGGCCGATCCTATCCAGGAGTTTCTTCTTGAAATACATCGATGGTTGGTGGGGCATGATCGCGTGCTCCCACCACTTCACCAAGGTTTTAACTGATGCATTTGGCACCGATTGTTTGACCCACAAGACCGCACCGTGCGGGGTTACCATGTCGGTCTTGCCGTAGAGAAGCTCCCAGTCAGGGTTTTGAGCGAATGCTTCCCCGACGGGTAGCATCGCTTTCGGACTCATGAAGTCATCGGCGTTGAGCCAACACACCACCTCGCCGGTGACCATCTTGATCCCCTTGTTAAGGGCGTTGGCCTCGCCGTTGTCCTTCTCGGACACCCACCGTACATGAGGATACTCTTTTAGGATCTCGACCGTCTCGTCTGTCGAACCGCCATCAATAACGATGTGCTCAAAGTTCTTGTACTCCTGTGCCTTTATGCTCTCGATGCAGCGGCGAATGTAGCGACCGCAGTTAAAAGCCGGAGTAACGATAGATATCTTGGGTAAGGTGGTCATAGGTGTCCTGTCAGGTACACGAGTGGTTCGGAGGTAAGATGCTGTTCATGCCGGAGCAGATGCTTAGTTGTATCGGGCATTGGTATCGCTCCCGAGAGCCGTAAGGTACTGAATTTACAGATCAGAGATCCTCTGTGCGGTATCCAGGGGCGGAGAGCTTCAATTTACCCTCCCGTGCCCAGCACTTTATCGAGTCAAAGCCCTGACCCCCCGCATCACAACTATTGCGAATAGTGGGGGAGGTGCGCCCGAAGTGTATCGAGCTCACGCCTAACCCGTTCACCTGATTGTTTTTACTATCGGTTTTCTCTATGACGACGCACGTTCTTGTAACCGGCGGTGCCGGATACCTCGGTTCAGTTCTTTGTGAGCACCTTCTCGACGCGGGCTACAAGGTTACCGCGTTGGATTCACTTCTGTTTGGTCAGAACAGTTTGTTTCACCTCTGTGGGAATCCGAACTTTGAATTCATCTTCGGTGATTGCCGTGAGGAGCAGGTGATAAGGAAGGCCCTCAAGGGCGTTGATGTGATCATTCCGCTCGCCGCCGTTGTAGGCGCTCCGGCGTGTGATCGAGATCCGTGGCTCACCAAGGAGCTCAACTTCGAATCGATCAAGATGCTCAACCGAGTGCGCAGCAAGGAGCAACGCATCGTCTATCCAACGACGAACAGCGGCTACGGAACGAAGTCTGGAAGTATGTTCTGTACGGAGGACACCCCGCTTGAGCCGATCTCGCTCTACGGGCAGACCAAGTGTGACGCTGAGAAGGAGCTCCTTGACTCTCAGAACGCGGTGACCCTGCGATTAGCGACCGTGTTTGGTCTCTCGCCCAGGATGAGGCTCGATCTCCTCGTAAATCACTTTACCTACATGGCGGTGACCGAGGGATACCTCGTTATTTTTGAAAAGGACTTCAAGCGAAACTTCGTACACATTCGCGATGTCGCCGATTGCTTCATTCACTGCATCCGGAACTTCGATCAGATGAAGGGACAACCGTACAATGTGGGACTGGATGCGGCGAATATCTCCAAAGAGGAGCTTGCGCTCGCAATCAAGGAGCATGTGCCCAACTTCTTCATCCACTTCTCTGAAGTGGGTTCTGATCCAGATAAGCGAAACTACGTTGTATCAAATCAACGCCTGCGAGAGGCGGGATTCGAAGCGAAGAGATCACTGTCGTACGGTATCCAGGAGCTGATCAAGGGATACCGCATGTTGAAGCGTAATCCGATGAGGAACGTATAACTATGATAGGAGAGGTTACCGCGGTTATTCTCGCTGGTGGTCTTGGAACCCGACTTCGCGCGGCGGTATCTGACCGTCCGAAGGTGTTGGCTGATGTCGCTGGTCAACCGTTCCTTGAGAGGATCTTTGAGCAGCTGTGCGGCTTTGGAATTCGAAAAGCGGTCGTCTGTACCGGCTACATGGCCGAACAGATCGAGCACCTCTATCCGGCCTCGTTCAAGGACCTCACCATCTCATACTCACGGGAGCATGCGTTGCTTGGCACCGCTGGCGCTGTTCGTTTCGCGTTTGAGCATATTCAAACTGACAGAGCATTGGTATTGAATGGCGATTCGTACTGCGACTTTGACTATCCCGCCTTTAAAACTTTTCACGAAGGGAAGGACGCTGACGCTTCGATCCTCCTGACCTATGTTGATGACTGCGCCCGATACGGGTCTGTGGTTCTCGACGCGAACGGTAGGGTCGAAAGCTTTATCGAAAAGTCGGGAGCGGGGGGCGCTGGGTTCATTAACGCCGGCGTCTATATGATGGAGCGAGACCTCATCAAGGAGATTCCAGCGGGTCGAGTGCTTTCACTTGAGAAGGATATCTTCCCGAAGTGGATCGGGCGTCCGTTTTTCGGACACGCCAGCAACGCTCCGATGTTCATTGATATCGGAACACCGCAATCATTTCAGCACGCGCAGAGCCTCTTTTCAGGGAGGACCCACTCATGAAGGACGCCCTCTCCGTAGTCCAGCAACGTTTGAGTGAGAGCAATGCCGTTCGTCAGATGGTGATGGAACGGTGCGCTCCTCAGATCGTTGATGCGGCTCGGATGGTGGCAGCGGCCTTTCGCGAGGGTCGGAAGCTTCTCATTTGTGGAAATGGTGGAAGCGCCGCGGATTGCCAACACATGGCAGCGGAGTTCGTGAGCCGGTTGACGAAAGAGGTTCAACGCCGAGCATTGCCAGCTATAGCCCTCACGACCGATACGAGCTTTCTGACCGCGTTCGCTAATGACTGTGGCTATGAGGGGGTCTTTGAGCGCCAGGTCGAAGCGCTCGGTGAGCGTGGCGATATCCTCCTTGGTATCAGCACGAGTGGCTCCTCTAAAAACGTGGTACGGGCCATGACCGTTGCTCGGCAGAGGGGGATGCGATGTATCGCCCTGATCGGTGAGGGGGGCATCATGAAAGAGATGGCCGATGTGGCTATCGCCGTTCCAAGCTCCCAAACCCAATATATCCAAGAGAGTCACCTTAGTATTGAGCACCTGATCTGCGAGCTCGTGGAGCGGGAGCTTTTTAGTGAAGCATATGAGAGGAAGGTATGATTATCTCCCGCACGCCGTATCGAATCTCGCTCTTTGGCGGTGGAACTGACTTCCCGGCCTGGTATCTCCGTCACGGTGGTTCGGTAGTCGCGTCCTCGATCGATAAGTACTGTTACCTTACCTGTCGATATCTTCCGCCGTTCCTCGAGCATAAGTACCGGGTCGTATGGTCGAGGATCGAGCAGACCAACACGATTGAGGAGATCCAGCATCCAGCCGTTCGGGCGGTACTGAAACACGTTGAGATCAATAGGGGATTAGAGATTCATGCGGTAGGTGATCTCCCGGCTCGTAGTGGCATGGGAACGAGCTCAGCGTTTACGGTTGGACTATTGAACGCATGCTACGGACTCGCGGGACGAATGATCTCCAAGAACGACCTCGCGATGGAGAGCATTCACCTTGAGCAGAACGTTCTTAAGGAAGCGGTTGGTTCGCAGGATCAGGTATCCGCCGCATATGGCGGATTGAATCGGATTGACTTCCACACGAACGGTGAGATCACGGTTACCCCTGTCACGATCTCTGGAGACCGTATTCGTGAACTTAACTCGCACCTGATGTTGTTCTACACCGGCATCGCTCGGACCTCTGCTGAGGTTCAGAGTAAGTTTGTGCAAAACCTTGGGGCGAAGAAGCGCCAACTCCGAATCATGAAGGACCTTGTTGACGAGAGTATTGCGATCCTTAACAGTCGAGCCGACATCAACGAATTTGGTGAGCTCCTCCAAGAGGCGTGGGATGTTAAGCGAGGGTTTAGTTCTCTCGTGTCAAATCCAGACGTCGATGATATACACAGTGAAGCGATGGCCGCTGGAGCTATCGGTGGCAAGATAACGGGAGCGGGTGGGGGAGGATTCCTCCTTCTCTTCGTTCCCCCAGAGCGTCAGCAGACGGTAAAGGAGGCATTGCATCGGTTCCTCCATGTACCGTTCAAGTTTGATTTTGGTGGAAGCCAGATCATCTTCGCAGATAGGGACGCTGACTATTCGTCCGAGGAGAAGGCGCGCGAGCTCAAGAACCTCACGCCGTTTCGTGAATTAAACTATGGAAAGATTTAAAGCGGTTCTCTTCGACTTCGACGGTGTTATCGGAAAGACGATGGAGGATAGCTGTCGCGCTTGGGCACAGGCATGTACTGAGCTGGGTGTTAGCTTCGATCCAGAGGAGTTTTATCTCTGCGAGGGGATGAAATCGAGCGAGTACGCACGTCGATTAGTGCTGCGTCACGGACGGGACGGGCACGATGCTGAGAAGCTTGTCGCTCGAAAGAATGAGATCTATTCGGCAAACAATCAATTCTCATTTTATGTTGGTATCGAGAGTCTAGTTAAACGTTTACGCGACGACGGGATAAAGGTAGGGGTGGTTTCAGGTGGCAGTCGCCAACGACTTCTCTCAGGTCGCTCGGGCGATCTACTCAAGCGGTGCGATGCGGTTGTGACAGGTGATGAATTGCAGCAGGGGAAGCCCTCACCTGAGGGATATATGCGTGCTGCAATCGAGCTTAAGGTCTCGCCAGCCGAGTGTCTTGTTATCGAGAACGCTCCTTTGGGAATCGAGTCAGCGAAGAACGCTGGCATGACCTGTATCGGAGTTTGTTCTACCCTTTCGTCTAACCATTTGCGTGAGGCGGACGAGGTAGTGACGGATCACGCAGAGTTAATGCAATTGTTCGTTGATGGTGGTTCGCTCTGCTCGAAAGCGGCTCAGTAGGTCGTGACGCGCGGGGGAGGGGGAGAGGGAGAGGAGAAGATATGAAATGCAGAATTTGTGATAGTGAACACCTTGTGCCGGCTTTAGATCTCGGTTTGCAACCGTGGGCTAATCACTTTCTCTCCTCTGAAGAAGTTGGACGTGAGCCGAAGTATCCACTCTCGTTGGTTTACTGTAGCGAGTGTTCCTGCGTTCAACTCGACTACACCGTTCCAAAAGAGGTGATGTTTGCGGATCATACCTATGTGTCCGGAACAACCAAGACCCTCGCCCAACACTTTATGAACACGGCCAAAGAGGTTGACAGACTTTTCACCTCCAGTCGCGCGCACAAGAGCGTCCTCGATATCGGGTCGAACGATGGAACGCAGCTCAAGCAGTATAAGGAATTGGGGTTCGGGGTTAAGGGGGTTGAGTCATGCGCCAAGATCGCGAAGCTCGCGAACGACGCCGGGATCCCGACGGTAGCGGAGTTCTTCAACGAAGAAACAGCCGCCAAGCTTAATCAAAAATTCGATATCATTAACGCCTCAGGGGTGTTTTTCCACCTGGAGGAGCTGCACTCCGCTACAAAAGGCATCAAGTGCGCACTCAAAGAGGATGGGGTCTTTGTGATTCAGTTCCTCTATATGAAGAGTATCGTGGAGAATCTCGCCTTTGACCAGATCTATCACGAGCACCTTCTCTACTACACACTGAAGACAGTTGAGAGATTGCTCGCTCGGCACGGACTCACCGGTTTTGATGGCTACCTCTCGCCGATTCACGGTGGGTCGATGATCCTCTACGTTACGCACCTAGAAACGAGTCGTCCAAAGAGTGAACGCTTGAAGGTGCTGATTGAGGAGGAAGAGAGGGCGCGGTCCAACGAGCTCTCCACCTACCAGAAGTTCGCCGAGCGTGTCGCGGCGATGAAGCGAGAGACCCTCGCGTTCCTTGAGGGGGCGAAGCGCGAGGGCAAGAAGATCTTCGGATTTGGAGCTCCGGTGAAGGGGAATACCTTCTTGAACTACTGCGGAATTGGGCGAGAACACCTTGATTGTCTCGTAGAAAAGAACGAACTGCGAAGAGGATTGTACTCGCCCGGAATGCACATCCCCCTGGTGATTGAGAAAGAGGTTTCAGAGCACCCTGATATCTACTTTTGCTTGGCATGGAACTTTAAGGATGAGATCCTCAAAAATAATAAGCACCTGATCGATCAAGGTGTGAGCTTCTTCTTCCCGGTTAATCCGAAGGAGTACGTGTGAAGATCTTCGTAACCGGCGCCACAGGATTTTTAGGAACTCATCTCGTGAGACATCTCCGAGCGGCGGGACACGACGTTACCGCCGTAGGTTCCAAGGAATGTGACCTCACACGCCAGGGATCCCTTGAGGTTTTTAATCACACGAAGTGGGATCAGATCTATCATCTCGCTGCGTGGACTCAGGCGGGAGACTTCTGTCTTAAGCATCCCGGAGAGCAGTGGATCAAAAATCAACAGATCAACACGAACGTGCTTGAGTGGTGGCACTCCTCCCAGCCCCAAGCAAAGATGATCGCTATCGGCACAAGTTGTTGCTACGAGCCCGGTACGCCGCACGTGGAGGAGCGCTTTCTAGTGGGTGAGCCGACAGAGAGCCTTTACACCTACGCGATGACGAAGCGAATGTTGCTCGTGGGATTGCAATCCCTCGCGCGGCAGTTCGGTCTCAAGTACCTTTTTGTTGTTCCCTCGACGCTCTACGGCCCTGACTACCACCTTGATGGGCGGCAGATGCACTTCATCTTCGATCTCCTTCGTAAGATCGTAGACGGTAAGTATAAAGGGACCCCTGTTGAGCTATGGGGAGATGGAACCCAGAAGAGAGAGCTGATTCACGTTGACTCTTTCGTTACCACGATGACCTATCTCGCTCAGACCGTGGATAACGAGGTATTTAACATCGGTGGAGGTGAGGAGTATCCGATTCGGTGGTATGCCGAGATGCTCGCTGAATATGTGGGCTACGACGCCTCGAAGATCGGCTACGACACCACCAAGTATGTGGGGGCCACCTCGAAGTTCCTGGTCGTCGACAAGGTTCGTAAGGTCGTGCCTGACTTCAATCCGGTTCCCCTTGATCAGGGGCTCCGGGAGATCGTTACCTGGTATCTCGCCGCTCATAAGCTTGCGAAAACAGCAGCTTAGGGGGGCGCTTCTTAGCTGGAATACTAGAAACCGGTATCTTTTCGAGGAGATATCGCATCCTAAAGAGTGGAAAGGAACGTCAGCCCGGCTAGTTTCTATCACTATGCCTTACGACAACTCTCCCCAAACATTCAAGACACTACGGTACGAGCACGTAAAGGACAACGTCATGCCAACTATCAGGATGAAAGCAGAGAAGCCGGTTGCTTTTGATAGCCCCGATCACATTCAGCCGTGGGGTACCGCGAACGATAACAGCACGAATCCTAAATTTAACGAGAAGCTCTTTTGGTGGATTCCGCGAAAGAACATAAGCCTTCTCGATATTGGATGCTCCGGTGGCGGTTTTGTGAAATCGATCCTTGATGTTGGATGTATAGCTGCTGGAGTTGAGGGGAGTGATTACTCAAAGAAGACAAGGCGAGCTGAATGGGCGACCATTCCTGGGAATCTCTTTACCGCTGACGCCACTGCGCCGTTTGAGCTTACGCTTCATGATGAGGTTACTAACCGAATCGAACCGCTCAAGTTCTCGCTGGTAACCGCGTGGGAGTTTATCGAACACATCGCTGAACCGGACCTTGAGAAGGTCATGCGGAATATCGATAATCACCTTGCGCCGAACGGGGTTGTGATAATGTCCGTTTCTCCGAATGAGGAGTACATCAACGGGGTAAAGCTTCATCAGACCGTAGCAGAGAAACCGTGGTGGGTTCAAAAGTTCGCCTCGCTCGGTTTCACGCATCATGATCAGGTGGTCACCTACTTCGACCGGGATTGGATTCGGGGCGAGGATAACAACGCGCCGGGGTCGTTTCATGTTGTGCTCACGAGAGCTGGGGAGGAGCTACCGTATCCTGACCGAGTTAGCGAACTATCGTACATCTACCCTCAGGTAGCCGCAGACGTCCCGTACTTTGCTTCTTTGCTCGGAAAGCAGGGGATGTTCGCTGAGAGTCCCATGGTTGTCGTTGAAGTGGGCTATCGTCCTGAGATCGAGGACCGGTGGAGTGTCTTTGGTAAAGATCTTGAACGGAACGTGTTCGGTCTTAGCGAGAAGGAGACGGAGTTCTTATCATCATCTCAGACCAAATACGGCCGAGTTGAGCGATTCATTCCCCTACCCCTCGGCGAGCGGGAGGAGAACGTGTCGGTGTATGCGGCTAGAGATCCGCACTATGGCGTAGCGGCCGCACCGATGGAGCCCACATTCGCCGCGCGATTTAGGCAGGGTATGCCCTACCTGGAGGTTGAGGAGCGTACTATGAGGTCGGTTAGCTTGGACTCGCTCGTTGCCGCTGGCCAGATCTCGAAACCAACCTATATTAAGATCGACATGGAAGGTGCTGAGTTAAAGATTCTTAAGGGAGCTTCCCAAGCTCTAAGGGATACCGTTCTTGCCGTATCTGTTGATATGAGTCTCCAGCCTATGCGAAAGGGAGCTCCCTCCTTTGAAGAGGTAAGGGCGCATCTCGTTGAACGAGGATTCTCAATGTTCGATATGAAGGTCGAGTACTGGACGCGCGGCATCGTGGCCCACCACGAAGGCCCACAGGTGTGGCCAGGTCGCGGTCAGGCGGTGCGGTGTCGGGCGACCTTCCTGCGAGACGTGATCCCTCAGTTGGAGGTTAGTCGGAGTCTAACTACTCACGATCGATTGATGGTGGCTAGACTGGCGTGTCTCGCCGAGGTTCTCGGATTCGCTGATTACAGCTTAGAGATCATGCTTCGATCGGAGAGGCTGCCGAGCTAGTCGATATCGTTATTTTGCCTTGTTTCCCTAAGGATAAAAGGCAAAACCCACCATGTTGCCACGTGAACGTGCTCGTGCACCTGAACGTAAACGTACCCGAAATAAAAATAACAAGTTTATCGGGTACGTTCACGTTTACGCGCACGTTCCACTACTGTCCAACATGAATATCCCATAAGTTCAACTGCTTGGGAGACTCATGCTCCTCTACGAGGTAAGAAGAGTCATCAAAAGCCCGTAAAATAGGCTTTTTGTCGACCATTGAGATGCTCAAAATCTGTAAAACAGTGTAGAGGCTGAGGTGAGTCAATCCGAGCTGCTTTCGAGCGATGATGACAAGGACATAAGTGCAAATGGCTGTCCAAAGTTGAACGTGCACAGCGTTTTCCGTTACTCCGAAAAATGATTTTATTCGCAGGTGCTGCTTGACCCAGCGGAAGAAGAGCTCGATGTCCCAACGTGAACGATACATCGTGGCAATAGTGAGAGCGGGAAGTTCGAAGTTGTTTGTCAGAAATAGAAAATGCTTTCTAGTCTTGGTGTCGAAAAGCCGTATCAGCCTCAACTGAGACGGGTAGTTTTTCTTAGCTCTGTCATTAGTCAAGCGAATAGTCTGATCGAATCTTAATCCAGTATCTTTATCTACTGCGCGTGAATACACTCGGCGATAGCCAATGTCTCGTTTGGCTCGAATGACATAGAACGACTTTGCCTGATCGAGCCTAAAGAGACGCCCGTAGTCGAGGTATCCCCGATCCATCACGTAGAATGCTCCTGGCTCTAACTGAAGGGTGTCGAGCACTGACAGCTCATATGTTTTTCCGCTTGTAATAGCGATAAAAGTTGGGATCTTTGACTTCAAGTCGAGCTGCGTATGCATTTTTATCCCACCTTGCGCTCGGTTATAAGGCGCCCAAGGAAAGAGCGACAAACAGACCTGGATGATAGTTGCGTCGAGTGCGTATATGGCGCTGGATATCTGCTCAATTAGTGATGGCTCATCTGTTTTGTGCAGCTCTCGAGCATGGGAGATGAGAACCTGTGCGTAATCGGCAAAGATTCTCCAGTCCCGGTTTGCATTCGCATGAGCAAGTGTGCTCCGCGAAACAGGACCGCGGATACCCATGTGATAGAGCCGCTTGCCCTGAGAACGAAGACACACCTCAATGTCGCGTAGACTTTCCCGATAGGTTAATTGCGCAAAAGCCATGCAGAGAAAGTGATCCCAATATGAGAACCCCCGTGCTTCTCGCTTATGTGCATAACGTGCAACACATTTGTTGAACTCGTACCGTGGTGGAAGAAACTCTATAAGCTGCGCGAAAATGGTCTTTCCTAGATTCATGCCTCATCATTTGGCAAGACCCCTAAAATTCCAAAATTAATTCAAATCGAAAAATCGAAAAGTACCCCAATA
>Ga0214921_10005031_pt1 | contig 18973 bp, 19 predicted proteins | sample LL1505_MetaG_FD_177992 | JGI IMG/M metagenome (GOLD analysis project Ga0214921, IMG submission 177992) | Freshwater microbial communities from Lake Lanier, Atlanta, Georgia, United States - LL-1505 | ecosystem: Environmental > Aquatic > Freshwater > Lake | place: USA: Georgia | collected... | reverse complement strand
CAATCCGAGAAATAGTGGAGGAATTGGTCCAAATTATGAGAAAAACATGTTAAATAAAAGAGCCTGTCTAGATGATATTTTATCATGGCACTATTCTCCATTTAGAACTTTTATCATAAAACAAAGATGTCTAACCGAAATTCTCTTACTTGCAGGACATATTAAATATCAACCTATAAAAGTATTAGAGGCAGTACAAATGAATTTGAAAATATTCATTCGGTTTCCTCTGGCATTTTCTTATTTGTGTTTCCGCATTATTTATGTGAAGTTGGGGGAATATTCCGGTTTATATCGAACAAAGGATCGTTTTTAGAATATAACCTATAAATAAATATAGGTAGTAAAATTAATTTTATCCATTTCTTACCTCGATAATCTTTCTTGAATATCCATAAAAAATCATATTCCAAAAAAGATTTCCATTTATTATATTTAAAAACCAAAGGTGATTTTAAAGGTAATTTCTGAAAAAAGTGTTTTTTTGCTGCCTTTCTTCTATAGTAAACCGCCTCATTTATTTTTTGAATTGTATTTCCAGGATGAATAAAATATATAGCTTTGGCGTTTTTCACATTCGTAGAAATAATATTGGCAAAAGAAAATAACCTTAAGTAAAAATCACGATCCTCACCTTGTTTCAAACTTTCATCAAAGCCTCCTGCTAACTGAAAAATTGATTTTTTAATTGTCAATCCATTTAAATGTAAATTCAATCCAGACAAATAATCATTTAAAAAAATAGGGGAAAAAGAATTTGTAAAACCAAGTATTTCATTATGTTGATAAAAAGCATTTAAAATAAACTGTTTTTCTCCATGATGTAATTTAATTTGAACCGAATTAACCACAGCATCTATATCGGGATTATTTGTAAACAATGAAACATCCAACTTAAATCTATCTGGTAAAAAATAATCATCCGCATCCAAAAAGGCAATATATTCATTTTTAGCACTCTGCACACCTAAATTCCTTGAAATAGAAGCTCCTTTAATATGGGAATGATTTTGTATTATCATTATTCTTTCGTCCCCTTTTTGAAGATTTTTCACCAAATCATAGCTAAAATCGGTAGAATGGTCATCAATCAAGATTACTTCACCTGTTTCTTCTTGGTTCAAAGCAGAAAATATACTCTTTTCAAGAAAAGAGAAGGCATTGTAAAAAGGAATAATCACTGATATTTTCATCGATTTATAATCTGCCCAGATGATAACTTGTGGGTCCGAATATGTATATAATAGCCCTTTGCCAATAGTAATGCTTGAAGAATATAAGTTTAAACAAAGCTTCAGGAATCCTCTTAACAAATAAACCTACAAAAGAAAAAACCAATAATTTAAACCTTTTCCATACTGAAAATTTACAATCGAAACGGTGCCCTCTGCCAAGAGCATAATTCAATTTTATCATGTTAAAAGGAGTCAACCTATCTTCATGAATAAAGTGACCAACTTTCAATTCTGGGTCAAATCCTATTTTTCCACCAACTTTTTCAAGCCTATATTGTAATTCTGTCTCTTCGGCATATCCAAATTCCTTTCCCTTCATTCCGAAATCTATTGAAAATCCATTTAACATAATTAAATATGCCTTTCGATACAAAACTACACAACCATGTGGAATATAATAAGGGCATTCCGAGAGATGGGCCGAAAACAGTTTATTCGTGCCATGTTCCTCAGGAATCCATTTAGGTCTCTCCTTTTTATATTTTGCATAATACATCCCTCCAACACAATCGTAAATATTCCATTTTATTAATTCCTTAACTCTTAAAATAAACTCGGGATAAATGATGGTGTCATCATCCAAATACAATATCCAGTCACTTTTTGCCACCATAAATCCTTTGTTTCTGGCAAAACTTAATCCCTTATTTTTTTCAAAGATGTAAAAAATATTTTCTATGTTCTTACTAAGCGAAGAAACATATTCTTCAAGTATTTTGTCGCCAAAATTATCTATGATCAAAATTTCAATGTTCTTATCTAATTGAAATCGGATAGATTCCAGACAAGATTCTAAGAAATCAAATCGGTTATACGTGCATATTACAATGGAGAAAATAGGCTTCGATCTCTGCTCCACTTTCATTAAAATCTTAAAATTACCTTCAAATCGATTATTTTGCGAAAAGATACATTAAACCCATTCTAATGAAACAAATGCTGAAAAGGCTAAAATCAATTTCCATACCCAATTGGCTATTTATTGCAGCCCTTGCAGGATTAGCCTTCGGACTATTACTACCCGAATTTACAGGAAATTTCAAATTTATCAATGATATTTTTCTTCGTCTTATTAAAGCCATCATTGCACCCATCCTATTTAGTGTTCTCATCAGAGCCCTTGGAAATGCAGAAAATGCCAAAGAATTAGGAAAATTGGGTTGGAAATCCCTTTTATGTTTTGAAATATGGAGCACTTTGGCACTGTTGATTGGCTGGTTCACAGCTCTTGTTTTTAATTCAGGAGCAGGTATAAATTTAGAAGGACAACATACTGTTAATCAAACGAGCATGACATTAAACGATATTCTGGTCAATGCTTTTCCTACCAGTATCATTGATGCCATGGCAAGAGGAGATATTTTACAAATCGTCGTGTTTTCCTTTATTTTTGGCATTGCCGCCTTATCTGTTGGGGAAAAAGCAAAACCTGTCTTACAATTTACAGACTCACTCGCAGAAATTGCTTTTAAATTTACCCATTATATTTTTTATCTGGCTCCACCAGCTGTATTTGCAGCCATGGCCATTACTGCTTCTAATGGGAAAGAAACACTCACTGGGCTTGCCTCATTTATAATAAGTGCATGGTTCGCTCAATTTTTTTTCCTAGTTGTTATTCTTTTTGGAACACTGGCCTTATTCAAGGTTCCTCTAAAGGGCTTCATTTATGCCATTAAGGAACCTTTTTTAATTGCCTTTGCAACTACTTCAAGTGCAGCAGCATTACCCCAAACCTTAACAAATCTGGAAAAATATGGCATCCCTAAGAAATTAATTGGTATTGTCGCACCGCTAAGTTTAAGTTTAAACTTAAATGGAAGTACGATATATCTTGGTATGGCCACCCTTTTTGTTGCCCAGGCGGCAAATATCCATTTATCCATGGATCAGCAAATCCTTATCCTTTTGGTACTAAAGGTCACAAGCAAAGGGGTAGCAGGCATTCCTAGAGCTAATTTTGTCGTTCTGGCAGCCATATTTCCCACTTTTGGGCTACCAACAGAGGCACTTGGATTGCTTCTAGGTATAGATGTACTCATAGATCCTGTTCGAACCAGTGTTAATGTAATCAGTCATTGTGCGGCACCTACTGTCATTGCCAAGTGGTGATTGACAATTTTAGGGGTGGTTCTTTGGCAGTATCCCGTTATTCAGTTGCTTTATTGGCAATTCCTAATATTTAACCCATTGATAATCAATTACTAAGCACCAAGCACTAATTACCTTTTATAAATAAAAACAAATAAGTAACTTTACCTACATTTAGCAACTCAATTACTTAGTTTATGAAAAAATGCTTCCTAAAATTTGTACCCCTTATCTCCTTATTTAGCTTAATTTCAATTATTGCTTTTAGCCAAGGAGGAATGATCGATAAATTCCGTCAAATCTATTCGGATTTACCAACGCCAAATACCTATCGCACAGGTAGTGGAGCACCCGGACACCAGTATTGGCAGCAAAAGGCCGATTATAATATGCAAATTCGTCTTGACGATGAAAAGCAACGTATTTATGGGGAAGAAACCATTTCCTACACCAATAATTCTCCTGATCAACTGGAATACCTTTGGCTTCAAATGGATCAGAACCAGCAGTCAAAATCATCAGATTCTTACTCAACAGCACCCTCAACAATGAAAGAGGGCATGACCTTAAATCAAATTCAAGACCTCGAACCATGGTTTGATGGTGGATTTAAACTTGATTTTGTGAAAGATGCACTGGGAAAGGACATTCCTTATTCCGTAGTAAAAACCATGATGAGGGTTGATCCTCCAAAGCCCGTTAAACCCGGAGAAACTTACGTTTTTAAAATAAAATGGTGGTATAACATAAATGATCGCATCAGACTGGGAGGCAGATCTGGATATGAATATTTTCAAAAAGATAATAATTACCTCTATACCATCGCCCAGTTTTTTCCCAGAATGTGTGTTTATGATGACATTGAAGGATGGCAAAATAAACAATTTTTAGGTGCTGGCGAATTTACCCTTGCTTTTGGTAATTATACCGTTAGCCTTACCGTACCTTCTGATCACGTAGTTGCCGCAACGGGTGTTCTGACAAATCCCAAAGAAGTACTTTCAAAGGATCAGTTTACCCGTTTTGAAAAAGCTAAATTAGAGCGGGTTAACCCTGTGGCCATTGTTACAGAAACAGAAGCCAGAGCCGCTGAATTAACTAAAGCAAAAACAGAGAAAACATGGGTTTTTCAAGCTAATAATGTACGTGATTTTGCTTTTGCTACCTCAAGGAAATTTATCTGGGATGCCATGGGCGTAGCTCAGAAAAATGGCACCGTGGTTATGGCCATGTCCGCTTATCCAAAAGAAGGAAACCCCCTATGGTCTCAATATTCAACAAAAGCCGTAGCTCATACGCTAAAATGGTACACTCATTATACTTTTGACTACCCTTATCCAGTTGCCTGGTCTATTCATACCAATAATATTGGCATGGAATACCCCATGATTTGCTTTAACGGAGGAAGACCTGATGAAGATGGAACGTATTCTGAAAGAGTAAAATATGGAATGATAAGTGTCATCATTCACGAAGTGGGCCACAATTATTTTCCAATGATTGTTAATTCCGACGAAAGACAATGGACCTGGATGGATGAAGGGCTAAATTCCTTTCTGCAATATCTGGCAGAACAACAATGGGAAAGAGATTATCCCTCAAGAAGGGGGCCTGCATCTAATATCGTAGATTATATGAATGGTGACATCAACCAGATAAGACCCATCATGAGCAATTCTGAATCTGTCTTTCAGTTGGGGAATAATGCTTATGGTAAACCGGCAACGGCACTTAATATACTTAGAGAAACGGTTCTCGGAAGAGAATTGTTTGATTACGCTTTTAAGATGTATTCTACCCGCTGGATGTTTAAACACCCAGCACCTGCCGATTTTTTTAGAACCATTGAAGATGCATCAGGCATAGATCTCGATTGGTTCTGGCATGGCTGGTTCTTTACCATCGATAAAGTTGATATTGGCCTGGATAAAGTTACCTGGTTTAAAATAAATTCTAAAAACCCCGAAGTGGAGTTTCCTTACCAAAAAGGAATGGCAGAAAGTAAAAGGAATATTTCAAGTTTGAGAAATGAAAAGGAAATCATAAAAACACAAGATGAAATAGACCCAAGCCTTAAAGATTTTTATTCAACTTATGACCCTTTCACCGTAACTCCCTTATCTATTAGTGAAAGGGATAAGTTAATGAAAAATATGTCTGATGCCGAAAAAAGTGTGTTATCAAACAATAAAAATTACTACGAAATAACTTTCACGAATAAAGGCGGTCTGGTAATGCCGCTTATCTTACTTTTTGAATATACTGATGGGACAAAGGAAGAATTCAGGGTGCCCGCTGAAATCTGGAGAAAAGATAATTTCACCGTAACCAAAGTTTTTCCAGCAAAAGGAGAAGTGAAACAAATTTCTCTGGATCCATATTTTGAAACGGCCGATGTTGATTTGTCCAATAATTACTATCCTGAAAAACCAACACCCTCCAGATTTGAATTATTTAAGTCAAGAGGTTTGCCCGCTTTTCCAAATCCAATGAGAAGTGCGAGACAACAAGGTGGAAATTAAAATAAATCTTTTTTAAAAAACAAATGGAGATTCGTCCTTGTTAGGATTTTTGAATCTCCATTTGATATTAGAAAAAATATAAATATGCCGCTGCAACGGGAAGAAAGCCTATCCCTTTCGTCAAAAATAGAAGCCAATGGCAAAATTGGCTTTTCTAGCCCTTCTAATATTGCCTTAGTAAAATATTGGGGAAAATACGGAGACCAGTTACCACAAAATCCATCCATCAGTTTCACTTTAGATCGTTCAAGAACAGAAATGATTCTCGAATATAGATTAAAAGGGGGGTTGGATAACCATAAAGCCATAGATTTGACTTTTGCCTTTGAAGGAAAGGAAAATAAAGCTTTCGGAGATAAAATAACTGCTTTTTTAACCAGGCTATTACCATCGAATCCCTACCTCGGCCAATTAACCTTCAACCTGTCCAGCACAAATACCTTTCCACATTCCGCAGGCATAGCCTCATCGGCCTCGAGCATGAGTGCATTGGCTTTATGTATTTGTACCTTAGAAAATCGATTGTTTCAAAACATGAATGAGGTTGAAACAATGAAAAAAGCTTCTTTTCTCGCCCGTTTGGGATCAGGAAGCGCCTGTAGGTCTATTTATCCTCTCATCGCATCCTGGGGAGAATCATCGGCCATTGCCGATTCCTCGAATCTTTATGGTACCACCCTTGCAAATGATTTGCACCCCGTATTTAGAACCTATAAGGATTCTATTTTATTAGTAAGTAAAAAAGAGAAGGATGTATCATCGCGGGCAGGGCACAAACTGATGGAAAACAATCCTTATGCAGCCGTCCGATATGAGCAGGCAAAAAATCATCTGGCACAAATCGTAATTGCCCTTAAAATAGGTGATTTGGATACATTTATTCGTATTACTGAGTTAGAGGCTATGACACTTCATGCCCTAATGATGAGTTCAAGTCCCTATTTTCTTTTGCTTGAGCCAAATACCATCACGGTGGTAAGAAAAATCAGGAGTTTTAGGGAAAATACTAAAATACCCGTTTGCTTTACTTTAGATGCCGGTCCTAATATACATTTACTTTATCCAGAAACCCATCAAGAGAAAGTTCATGATTTTATACACTATGAATTATCTCCCTATTGTGAACAAAATAAATGGATAGACGATCAAGTTGGAAATGGTCCTTTCTCCTTATTTTAAAAATACCCACTTTGAATCTTGCGAAAAAAATACTTTGTCTGGTTTTTTCTGCTGTGCTATCAAGTGCATGTTCGCAAAATCAACCTTTAGATAAACCTAAAACCAAACAACCAGAATTTGGAAAGAAAATAGATGGCCTGCTCTCTTTTACGGTGCCTTTATTGAGTGTTTCAAATCTGATTAAAAATAAAGATAATTATATTATTTTTGACGCAAGGGAAAAAGAAGAATTTGAAATTAGTCATATACCTGATGCTATATTTTTAGGTTATTCTGATTTTAATGAAATCCGCTTAAAAGATATTCCTAAAGAAAGTAGTATAGTGGTTTATTGTTCAATTGGTTACAGGAGTGAAAAAATAGGTGAAAAAATGTTACGTTCTGGATATAAAAACGTCTATAACCTTTACGGGAGTATTTTTGAGTGGGTAAATGAAAACTACCCACTTGTAAATGCTAAAGGTAAATTTACCAGCAACTTACATAGTTACAACAAAAGTTGGAGCAAATGGGTTACTAACAAAGATATAAAAACGGTTTGGTAGACACAGCAAAATAAAACAATATAAAAATGGATTTATTTCAAAAGTTAATAGATAATATGGGTCCTTTGGGTCAATACAAGGAGGTTGCCCATGGTTACTATGCATTTCCAAAATTGGAAGGGGAGATTAGTACACGCATGATCTTTCGCGGAAAAGAACGGATTGTATGGAGTTTAAATAATTATTTAGGATTAGCAAATCATCCGGAAGTAAGAAAAGCCGACGCTGATGCTTCAGCAGAATGGGGTTTGGCGTACCCAATGGGGGCAAGAATAATGTCTGGTGAAACAGATTACCACGAACAATTAGAGCAAGAACTTGCAGCATTTGTTTCCAAACCAGCCGGTCTTTTGTTAAATTTCGGTTTTCAAGGGGTAGTTTCCATCATCGATGCACTGATGAGCAGACACGATGCTGTAGTTTACGATATGGATAGCCATGCATGTATCTATGATGGTGTTCGAATGCAAATGGGTAAGAGATTTCCTTTTGAACATAATGATTTTGAAAGTTTTAAGAAACAAATTGAAAAAGCAAAAAAATATACTGAAGAAACAGGAGGAGGTATTTTGGTTATTTCCGAAGGTGTTTTTGGCATGAGAGGAAATCAGGGTATCCTTAAAGAAATCGCCTCTCTTAAGGATCAATATGGCTTCCGTTTCTTCGTGGACGATGCGCACGGATTTGGTGCCTTGGGTGCTACTGGCGCAGGTGCTGGAGAAGAACAGGGCATTCAAGATAAAATTGATGTTTATTTTAGCACATTTGCTAAATCAATGGCAAGTATCGGCGCATTCGTCGCGGGTGAACAATTTTTAATTGATTACCTCAGATACAATATGCGTTCTCAGCTTTTTGCCAAAGCATTACCAATGCCATTAGTTATTGGTGCTTTGAAAAGACTTGAGATTATCAAACGTGGGCCAGAATTAAAAAACAAACTATGGGCTGTAGTAAATAGATTACAGGGAGGACTTAGAGAAGCTGGCCTCGATTTAGGGGTTACAAACTCGTGCGTTACCCCTGTTTTCTTGAAATGTTCCGTAGCAGAAACCGCCTATCTTGTTCATGACATCAGAGAAAATTTCAATATATTTTGCTCGGTGGTTATGTATCCAATGATACCTAAGGGCATGATCCTTTTGCGATTAATCCCCACAGCAGATCATACTTTCGAGGAAGTTGATTTGACTATTGAGGCATTTAAGAAAATAAAGAAAAGCCTTGAAGAAGGTGCATATAACAAGGAGCTAAGTGAAGTAGGCGTTTAGTTATATTTTAAAGGATTACAAAGGGGGAATTTGGCTTAGGCCAAGTTCCCCCTTTTGTATTTGTTAGGGAAATATGGAATATGTCCTTTGCTGAAGGGATTTAATCTACCTACATTTGAATTTATCAAAATGATTACTATGAAATGGGAAGCAAAAATCATAATATACAGAGCCGAAAGTAGAATTGCGGTACACTTTGAAAAAGATGCTGATATGATGGCACGCATAAAACAATTAGCTGGCATCAGATGGAGCCAGCAATTAAAGGTATGGCACCTGCCTGATACCGAGGAAAACAGAATTAAATTTAAACTAGCGACGGCAAGCAGTTTATTACCAAGTGAGGAAGGAGTTATTCAAATTGAAAAATTCAAACAATGGTTACGATCTAAACGATATAGCGAGAGTACCATTAACACATACAAAGATGCCTTGAAATCATTTTTCGTTTTTTATAATACTAAAGTTATTGCAGACTTGATAAACGAGGATGTTATAAAATATAACAATGAGTATATTTTAATAAACAAATTATCCGCATCTTATCAGAATCAGATAACAAACGCCATCAAGCTTTATTTTAAAACCGTTAAATATACAAAAATAGAGATTGATAAAATACATCGGCCATAACGAGCTAAAGTTTTACCCAATGTATTGAGCAAAGAAGAAATAAAAGCAATATTAGAAGCGCATAGTAATAATAAACACAAGATGATGCTTTCGCTGATTTATAGTTGCGGTTTACGGAGTGGGGAATTATTGGCCCTTAAACCTATCCACATTGATTCAAAAAGAAATATTGTCATATTAAAAAATGCAAAAGGTCAAAAAGATCGAATCACGCCTTTAAGTCCAAAGATATTGGAAATGTTACGTGCCTATTTCAAAGAATATAGGCCGATCATTTATTTATTTGAGGGACAGAAAGCAGGAATGCCTTATGATGCCAGGAGCTTACAACTCATATTAAAACAGGCCTTAAGAAAAACAAAAATAACAAAACCAGTTACCTTACATTGGTTGAGGCATAGTTATGCGACGCACTTATTAGAAAGTGGAACTGACCTACGCTATATTCAAGAATTATTAGGACATAGTAGCAGCAAGACTACTGAAATATACACTCATGTTAGTACCAAGAGCATCCAGCAGATTAAAAGTCCTTTTGATGATTTGTAAATTAACTTGTATATTGGGTATGAAATTAAACGAAACAAACCTTCGCTTATACATACCAAAATGGGTGGCTAAACGAAAGATTGTTTCGGGTATAAGTGAGTTAGTGGCAACTCTATAAAACAAACTGAACATAAAATATTCAAAATAGTAACTTGTTCTTTTTAAGTGTATTTCAGATTTCAATTATAATGAAGTAGATTAATCTATTTAGCAACTATTTTTGTGATACTACATTAGACAACATCCAATGGACATTATTACCTATTTAAACCAGCAACTTCCATTACCAGAGGGAGTAAACGAAACTTTGAACTCGTTATTCAAAAAAGAACAACACCCTAAAGGGAAAATATTGCTGATGCCAGAAAACCGCTCACAAAACTTAACATTTATCGAAAGCGGTTTACTCCGTCTTTACTATGAAAAAGATGGCAAAGACATTACTTTTCTGTTCTTTGATGAAAACTCATTTAGTATGCCTATTGAAAGTATTATTTACAATAAGCAATCACCTTATGGGTGTCAAGTACTCGAAGATTGCACTATCAGAAGTATTGCCTACAAAGATTTTGAAATATTATTAGAAAAAACACCTGAATTAGAACGAATTGCACGGAAGGTTTTATTTGAAAACTTAAGAAAAATTTCAGATAAATTATATGCTTTACAATTTCAAACTGCTGAACAGCGATATCAGTATATGATGGAAAGCTATCGTAATATACTTTTAAGGGCTCCGCTTGGGCATATTGCCTCTTATTTAGGAATTACTCAACAAACATTGAGCGTTATTAGAGCAAAGAAATAAGTACAAAAAATTATTAGAACAGTACCATTTTTTAATATAGATTAAAAATTTCGAGAAATCATTCTGCTACTTTTGTCATTATCTAAAACAAATAAGATATGACAATACAACAGGGCAGAATTGATGTGCATCATCATCTCATACCACCTAACTTTTCAAATGTGATGCACAGAAAAGGAATACACTTTGTGGCGGGTGCTCCCCTACCTAACTGGACACTCAATAATTCTCTTGAAGTAATGAATGACAATGGTATCCAAACTGCCATTATGTCTCTTTCTTGCCCTGGTGTTTACTTTGGTAATGTCCAAGAAGCCGTTGATTTAGCCCGTAGTTGTAATGAATTTGCAGCAGAAGCAAAAGTCGAACACCCAAATCGTTTTGGCTTTTTTGCCGTTTTGCCCATGCCTTTCACCGATAAAGCCTGTATAGAGGCAACTTATGCCTTAGATGTTTTGAAAGCAGACGGCATCGTATTGATGGGAAGTACAGAAGGGCAATTTTTAGGCGACCCGAACTTTGATGAATTAATGGCGGAACTAAATAGAAGAAAAACTATTGTTTTTGTTCACCCAAATATGCACGCTACGAGTGAAACACTTTCTATCAAAACGCCTGGTTTTATGGTTGAGTTTCTTTGTGATACCACTCGTGCAGCAGTAAACTTAGTATTGACTGGTGCCATTGAAAAATATCCTAATATCAAATGGATTTTAGCTCATGCTGGTGGTTTTTTACCTTATGTAGCATGGCGAATTTCGTTAGGAAACCTAATGAAAGAAATTGCAATAAATGCCCCACAAGGGATTTTGACCTACATAAAAAGTTTTTATTTCGATACCGCCTTGTCGCCTTCTCGAATGTCAATGGCTGCCTTAAAAGAATTGGTTGAGCCTTCTCATATATTATTTGGCAGTGATTTCCCTTTTGCCCCAGCCCCATTGACTGCATCACAAGTAAGTACATTAGATAATTCAACATTTTGGGACGAACCTACCAAATACGGCATAAACCGTGGTCATGCTCTTAGCCTTTTTCCACAATACAAAATGGACAATGAGCAAATTGTTTCTCAGCCTATTTTTAAGGAAATGGGATTTAAAGAAAAAATGAAATTTCAGATAAAGAAACCCATTTTAGGAATACTTGAACGCATAAGAAATAAGTAAACCATGAACGAGCAATATGACATAGCAATAGTCGGTTTGGGTCCAACTGGGGCTGTCTTAGCGAATATCTTAGGCCAATACGGCTGGTCGGTTATTGGTATCGACCGTGAGGAAGACATATATTATGCTCCCAAAGCGGTTCATTTTGATGATGAAATCATGCGTATTTTCCAATCTATTGGATTAGCCGATGAAATTTCAAAAACATCTGAGGCATTCAAAGAGATGGAATTTATGCTAAATTTCTCTGGAAAACCTGCTGCAAAAGGCTTAGTTGGGTCGCAAGATGCTCGATATGGTTATAATGGTGCGTTTTGGTTTCATCAGCCCACACTTGAAAAACACTTTCGTGATGGTTTAACACGCTTTCAGAATGTAACCACTCTTTATGGTTATGAAGTCATAGATATTGAGCAAAATGAAAATCAAGTTTCATTGTCAATAAAAGATAGCAAAGAGCCATTATCAGCAAAAAATACACATACAGAAAGTACTATTCATGCTAAATATTTAGTTGGCTGTGATGGTGGGCGAAGTTTTGTAAGGAAAAAGGCAAATTTGAATTTAGAAACTGCCGATTTTGATGAACCATGGATTGTGGTTGATACAAAACTTAGAAATGTCTTGAAAGACCCAGAATTACCCAAAAATCATCGTCAGTATTGCAATCCCAAACAACCTGTTACTTATGTTCCTTTGGCTGGCCCATACTATGAATGGCAGTTTATGGTAGTAGATGGAAAGTCTGAAAAAGAAGCAACAGACCCTTTCTATGTCAGACAATTATTAAAGCCTTTTGTTGATTTAGATAAAATAGAAATTAATCGAATTGCGTATTACAAATTTCATGCACTTTGGGCTACAAAATGGCGGAATAATCGAATTATTATTGCTGGAGATGCCGCACATCAAATGCCCCCATTTTTAGGACAAGGCATGTGTTCTGGTATTCGTGATGCGAGTTTATTGGGTTGGCGATTAGATATGATTTTAAAAGGAATTGCACATGATACCTTAATTGATTCTTACGAAAAAGAGCGTTATGCCCATGTCAAGCATATTATCAATGGTGCTATGCTGTTAGGAAGTATTATCCAAACCACTAAAAAATGGAAAGCGGTACTACGTAATGCTTTTATCTTTAAACCACTTGCATTATCATCAACATTCAGAAAATGGTTCACGCAAAAGGCGAATCGGAAGATGCCATTAGAAACGGGTTTGATTGGCAAAAACTGTAAATCATTAGCAGGTCATTTGGCTATTCAACCCTTAATAAACGTAGAAGGCAAAGATATTTTATTAGACGAATTGTTGGGTGATGGATTTTCAATCATCTCAAAATCAGGCTCTGATTATCAAATTTTTCAAATGGATGATTTCCGAATTTCTCAAAAAGATGGGCATTTAAATAAACCATCTTTGATTTTCCAAAGTGCTGCATTACAAACTTGGTTTAGCGAAAACAACATTGAATTTGTCATGATTCGCCCCGACCGTTATGTTTATGACGCTGGCAAAATAACTGATATTCAGAGGATATTAGACAATTTCAGGGAGCAATTTGCATTCGCTAAACCTCTAAATCAAGAAGTGATGATATGAAAAATACACAAGTTCTTATCATAGGTGGCGGGCCAGTGGGTATGACATTGGCATTGGCCTTGAGTAAGTTAAATATTAAATCGGTAATTATTAATGACCGAAAAACAACTACCAAACATCCAAAATTAGATGTGGTGAATTGCCGCTCAATGGAAATATATAGGCAATTAGGCTTAGCTGACGCCATTCGTTCAAATGGAAATCCTTTGGATGCGAATCAATTTGTTGCTTATGCAACGGCAGCCAGCGGACAATTTTTGAGTGTTTTAAATAATGATAATCATTTGGTCTATCAATCTGTTGCTGATTCAAATATTACAATTCGCTCAACAAATGATGGTAGTTTACCATTGGAAAATATGCAACGGATTCCTCAAATGCATCTTGAACCCGTTTTATTGAATGCAATTGAAAAAGATGCCAATATAGAATGTCATTTTGGATGGTCAATGTTTGGTTTTGAACAAGACGAAACAGCCGTAACCGCATTGGTTCAAGATGTAGATACAGGTAAAAATCAACACATTAGAGCCGATTATTTGATTGGTTGTGATGGACCAAACAGTAAAGTGCGTAATTTTTTAAATATTGATTATGACAATACCCGAGATTTAATCGGTGAGTTATTTATCATACATTTTCAGTCTGATGAGATAAAAGACCTTTACCCCAATCAGCAACCTTATTGGCATACTTGGCTTTGCCGACCAAAATTTAGTGGTTTATTGGTTTCACCTGATGCCAGTCGCAACGATTATGTGCTTCACCGACCTTTTGCACCACGAAAAAATGAAACCATTGAACAAGCAATAGATACAGCAATTGGAAAAAAAGTAAACTATAAAATTATTCAAAGCGGTCCGTGGCGACCACAGTTTTTAGTAGCAAAAAGTTTTGGTAGAAAACGAGTTTTTATCGCAGGTGATGCCACTCATCAATACATGCCTACGGGTGGATTGGGCATGAATACAGGTGTTGTTGAGGCTCATAATTTGGCTTGGAAGTTAGCAGCAATGCTGAATGGTTGGGGTGGCAAAAAGCTGTTAGATAGCTATGAAGCGGAGCGTTTGCCTATTGCAAAACGCAATAGAGAACACGTAAAAAAATGTGCTGCTGCCGTTTTTGAAGCTCAATTTGCCATGAATGATACCATGCTGGAAAATACCCCAGAAGCGGAAGCCACTCGGCAAACTTTGAAAAATGACTTTAATGCCAAATTACCACGTTTATACGAGTCATTAGGTGTCGAAATCGGTTATCGGTATCATACTTCACCAGTTATATGTGAAGATAAAAATACAGAGCCACTTTACGATGAACGACTATATATCCCAACGACATACTGTGGGTCACGACTGCCAAATGCTTTTGATGAAGATGGAACAGCAGTTTTTGATTTGTTGGATTATCAAAATATGACACTATTGGATTTTGTTGGTTCATCAGAATCAGTAAAACCATTGATAGATGCAGCCGCAAAAGTACAAATGCCTTTGAAACACATTGCTTTAAAGGACAAGCATTTAGCAAAAATTTATGAAAAAAAATACGTTTTAGTTCGTCCAGACCAGCACGTTTGTTGGCGTGGAGATTCAATTCCAAGTGATTGTACACATATAATCAATACCGTTAGAGGACATTAAAATTAAAAATATGGGAAGTATTTTATTACAAACGATTCTGAGAATCACTTTTGGTTTAATCAAAAAAGCCATACCAAAGTCCGTGCGATTACAAGAATTGATGAGAGAGAAAGAAAGTTTTATCTTTCAAATCCGTACCAAAAATGGAAAAGGGGGGTATTTTGAGTTAAAGAATGGACAATTAAGTCATTCTTTCAAAACCCATGCAAACCCAAGTTTTGAACAAGTTTGGGATAATGGATTTACCGCCGTCAAGACTATGTTGAGTAAAGATGAAACCGATTTACTTCGGGCATTTGAAGATGGCAAATATCGGATGAAAGGCGATTTTACCATTGCATTATGGTTCAATGAAGTAATGAAATTGGCAAAACCTTAAACAAAATGAGATTTAAAGACAAAGTAGTTTGGATAACTGGTGCATCATCAGGTCTTGGCGAAGCCATGGCAAAAGGCTTCAATGCAGAAGGGGCAAAAATCATTCTTTCTGCAAGGAATGTACAAGAATTGAAACGAGTTCAAGATTCGTTTACCAATAAAAACACCCCCTCATTGGTTTTGCCATTTGATGTTCAAAATTATAACGAAGCCCCAGTTATTGCTCAACAAGCCTTACAGTCTTTTGATAAAATAGACATACTGATAAACAATGCTGGAATAAGCCAACGAAGTCTGGCGAAAGACACGCCATTCAAAGATGAACTTAGGCTCATCGAAGTAGATTTAATTGGCACTATTGCCCTGACTAAAGCCATTTTGCCCGAAATAATAAACCAGAGCGGTCAAATAGTGGTTATCAGTAGTGTTATGGGAAAAATCAACACCAAATATCGTAGTGCTTATGCGGCGGCAAAACATGGCTTGGTAGGCTATTTTGAGTCTTTGCGACTGGAAATGATGGATGAAGGTGTCAATGTCATGACCATTTTACCGGGTTTTATCGCTACAAATATTGCTAAAAACGCATTAGGGGCAAGTGATGAGATAACCAAAAACAGTCAAAATAGTTTGGGCTTAACACCCGATTTATTTGCTCAGAAAGCCTTGTCTGCTATTTCTCAAAGGAAAGGAAATATTTATATCGGTGGTATGAAAGAGAAAATAGCCATGTTGCTGAAACGCTTATCGCCTTCATTGTTCGATTCATTCATTAAAAATAAAAAAGTTACATAGATGGGGCATTACATCATAAAATTCAAACAAGGAAATACTTCTTTATGGGGTATCAAGCAGGGTGAAACGGTTTTGCCTTTCATAGAGCAACCTTCTTCTTTACAGAAATTGATTGAAAATCAATCTCGGTTTTTAGCAAAAAACAACCTTAATACGGAGGAAATTCAAATAAATAAGGTAGAAGTACTTGCACCCGTTTCAAGCCCAATTCGGATTGTTTGCCAAGGGTTAAACTATGCATCACATCGAATTGAGTCCAGCTTAAAGGAAAATTCAAACGGTAATGTATTATTTGCCAAAGATGAGAGTTCGATTTTAGGTGCAAACGGCTCAATCATGCGTCCAAAAGATTGTGAATGTTTGGATTATGAAGTTGAATTAGGGTTAATGATTAAAAAGGATATTATAAAACCTACAATTATTTCAGAAGATAATCTGCATGAATACATTGCAGGATTGGTACTTGCCAACGATATGTCGCCCCGAGACCTTCAATATAAAGATGATTACGCACAATGGTACAAAGCAAAAAGCTGTCGGACAATGTTGCCACTTGGTCCAGTATTGTATTTATTAGAAAAAGAAGACTTCCAACATTTATATAACCTCAATATCAAGTTGTGGGTAAATGATGAATTACGTCAAAATGCTTCTACCAATCAAATGATTTTTAAACCCTCTGAAACCCTTTCAGAAATATCTACTTTCATGAATTTGAATGTTGGAGATTTATTATTAACGGGTACGCCTGGAGGTGTTGTTGTGAAAGCCCCAAGTAAATTTATTCAAGGAATAGCCACTTGGTTACTTAGCAACGAAAAAAAGGTGGCAGCTTTTAGAAAAAAGAAAAATGATTATTTAAAAGATGGCGATGTCATAAAAACTCATATCAGTTCACCTAATGGAGCTATTGACTTAGGATTTCAAAGTAACACCATCATTCCTTATCAATTTTGAAAAATGAATACTAAAATAGTCTCAAAATTCCAGCATCATGTGTTTTATGTAGAAGACCTTAAAAGGTCAAAGGAATTCTATATGCAATTGTTTGATTTACAATTCTCTGCCCTCAATCACCCTGACAGTAGTGCAGCAATGAAGCTGTCCCAGCAAGAAATGCACTTTTTTAGTTTTGGATTTTATCACCATGACCTCTGCATGGTTAAACATCACAAACTCAAAATGGATAATGATTCGATGCTACATTATTCGTTGGTCGTACAAGACAAAAACGCTTGGGATAAAGTTTTCAATAAAGCCAATGATTTGAATATTAAAATCAAATCAGGTAGGATGTTATCAAGTGCCTTAATGAAAGCCGATTGGCAAGCATTCTGTTTTCAAGACCCTGACAATCATTGGATTGAATTGCTTTACAAACCTTAAATTGAAAAGATATGCGTTCAAATAATTATGTGCCGCCCAATGTGTTGCCACGTCCTTTACAATTGATTTCACCCATTTTGAAACAAAAGTGGATTCGGCAACTCATTTTATTGCCAAGTACACTTACAGGCAAACGTTTTTCAAATAAAACAGAAGATTACGGTGTATTTAAGCCGTCGCTTATTTCTCATTTAGACCAATTGTCCATTTATGTTCGTAGCATAGATAAGAGCAGAGCTTGGTATGAAGAACTTGCAGGAATGACACATAGTCGTACCTGCGAAAGAGAGCCACATCCTTTTAAAAAGGGCTATACAATTCGCTGTTGTTATATGAATTGTAGCAATCACGAAGAGTGTTTGGTTCTGATTGAGGAGTATGATAAAGATGGTCAAATTTCCATTCCTTCTGGTATGAGTTTTTTCCATTTTGCATTAGAGATAGAAGGCAATCAATTACATGATGTGGTGGCTTTTGCTCAACAAGCTAAATTGAAAGGCTATAAAGCTAATTATGGTGTTGCAAGGCATAATGATGACCCACCATTGGGTGATGGCGAAACGGGTGGAAATGTAGCCGTTTATTTTTATGACCCTGATTATAACAATGTTGAGTTTTGTGGGGCAATGGATACGATTGAGAATTATCGCACACGAATTCAAAAAGCCTAAATGGGTAAGGTATTAAGGATAGAAAAAATATCAAAAAACGTATTTAGCAATCTTGTTTATACTTTTACTATCAAGCAATTATCATTTTTCCGAACGAAAAAATATAAATTCAACAATTTGACGTAAATTCGATGGAATATTTTACGCAGACGATGAATATTTTTCTAATGAAGACAGAGATATCATAGACTTTGGCAAATCTCAGGCGGAGTAACAGGAGAATGGAAAATGGCAGTTAATAACTTCTTTGGAAAGTAGATAAATTTCACTTTGGACTTAATGGATAATAGCAACGAGAAGAATTTGGAAAGGAAATGTGCCCAAAAGTGCAAAAAAATCATAATAGTATAAATAAGAGCTGCCACTAACAACTAAGCGTTCGTCGTGTCCAACGGACATGCGATGAACGCGCTGTTGAACGGAACCCTCGGTAGCGGGACCAGACATGAAAACGAAATTATAATATTATATGGAGATAACGTCAAATGAAAAT
>Ga0214921_10005030_pt1 | contig 18973 bp, 11 predicted proteins | sample LL1505_MetaG_FD_177992 | JGI IMG/M metagenome (GOLD analysis project Ga0214921, IMG submission 177992) | Freshwater microbial communities from Lake Lanier, Atlanta, Georgia, United States - LL-1505 | ecosystem: Environmental > Aquatic > Freshwater > Lake | place: USA: Georgia | collected... | reverse complement strand
GGTCTTTTAAGCGGGATTCTAAGGGTAATTTGGTATCCGAAACCAGCAAAAAAGAGCGCAAAAAGTAAAGTTTTAGTGTAAAGTATTTGTTTACCGTAAGACATGAGTGGGTAACAAACAAGCTCGCCTTTGGTGATTCTCAGGCTTAAACCATGTCAGCTAGCCGTACTGCTTTTTACCTCCCTGTTAGAGTGGTAATGGGCTAGACGACTAACCCCCGTAAGGGGTTTTAGTTAACTTAGTTAAGGAAAATATGGAAATAGTAGATAACACAGCAGTTCGCTTTACGCTCCCAACAGACCTTGTGCCAAGCGTAATAAACAACATAGAAAAGAGCGAACTTGTAGAGACCAAGGGAAATCTCTCAGAAGTTTTAGTCTATTGGGGTATAGAAGAACTAACTCTACTTAATAGACTAGTTAAGTTTAATAAGCCCCTACCCTCCCCCATAAGTGTTAACTACAACTGGCCTGGACTGTATAAGCCTTTCGATCACCAAAGAGTTACTTCAGCGTTCCTATCCATTAACATGCGGGCGTTCTGTTTTAACGAAGCAGGGACAGGTAAAACATCATCTGTTATTTGGGCTGCTGATTATTTAATGAATCAAAACCATATCAAAAAAGTCTTGGTGATATGTCCTCTGTCAATTATGTATTCAGCATGGCAAGCAGACATTTTTAAAACTGCAATGCATAGACGAGTTGCTGTAGCGTATGGTAGCCCAGACAAGCGTAAAAAGATTCTTAGTGGAGACTATGAGTTTATCGTTATAAATTACGATGGAGTAAACATTGTATTTGATGAACTAGAAAAAATAGGGTTTGACCTAATAGTAGTTGATGAAGCAAACGCTTATAAAAACGTTACGACTAAAAGATGGAAAGCATTAGCTAAATTGATGAAACCAACCACGAGGTTGTGGATGTTAACAGGGACACCCGCCTCACAATCGCCAATAGATGCATTTGGTATAGCCAAACTCGTATCACCACAAAACGTGCCACGCACAATGACTGTGTGGAAAGATAAAGTTATGCATCAACTATCACGTTTTAAATGGATACCAAAACATGACGCAAAGCAAAAAGTATTTGATGCACTGCAACCAGCAATTCGCTTCACAAAAAACGAGTGTTTAGACCTGCCTGATTTAATGTACCAGACACGGGAAGTACCGCTCTCACCACAAGCGCTTCGCTACTACAATGATTTAAAGAAGAACATGCTTATTCAAGCGGCGGGTGAACAAATCACCACAGTAAATGCTGCAACAAATTTAAATAAGCTATTGCAATTATCAGGAGGGGCAGTATATACTGATGAAAGGGAGGTAGTTGAGTTCGATATAACGCCACGCAAGAACGCTCTACTTGAAGTTATCGAAGAAACAGAACACAAGCTAATTATTTTTGTACCGTATAGGCACACTATACAGTTAGTTTGTAAGTTCTTAACAGAGGAGGGAATCACAAACGAAGTCATCAATGGCGATGTACCTGCAAAAGAACGCAGTCTAATCATCAACAGATTTCAACAATCAGACAACCCAAGAATCCTTGTAATACAACCGCAAGCTGCGAGTCATGGAGTAACGCTAACAGCTGCGAATACTGTAGTATTTTGGTCTCCTGTTACTAGTGTAGAAACGTACCTACAATGTATTGCTCGTATTGACAGGGTAGGTCAAAAGAACAAAATGACAGTAGTTCATTTACAAGGTTCTCCAGTTGAAAGAAAGATGTACGAAGTGTTGCAAAATAAAGTAGATATGCATGAAAAATTAGTTGATTTATATAAGTCAGAACTCGGTCTAGGAGAAAACAAATGAATACCGATCAGTTAGTAGAAACATTTATTGCGTTAAGAAACGAGCGTGACCGCTTGCGTAATGAATGGGAAGCAAAAGATGGTGTAGTAAAAGAAGAGATGGCTAAGCTCGAACAGGCTTTGTTATCTATCTGCAACGAAACAAATGCGACAAGTATCAAGACAGATAAAGGTACTGTAATTCGCAAATTAACCGAACGTTACTTCTGCACGGATTGGGAACACTTTAGGGACTATGTGCTTGAACACCAAGCCTTAGAACTTCTAGAGCGCCGTATCCATCAGGGTAATTTCAAAGAATTCATCACTGAGAGACAAGACGAAGGTCTACCTCCTGGTGTGAATGTTATGCGTGAGTTTGGCGTTACCGTGCGTAAACCAACGAGCGTTTCCTAATAGTCTATTTAGTGGAGTTAAATTATGAGTAATGAATTATCAGTTTTATTAAAAAGCAACCCAGCCCTAGTTACAACAGGATTGGATGAAGATACATTAGCCGTTGCAGGTGGCAGTGTGGCTACTACTAGTGGTAGTAAACGTATTTCTATTGCTGGCGGTGTGTTCCGTAAGATGGCTAACGGCAAAGAGATTGGTGCTATTGAAGACCGTCATATGAACATTATTTTTGTGAAGATGGCGCATGACCCAAGCCGTACTTTCTATGCGGAAGCGTATAAAGAAGGAGAGAAAGTTTCTCCTACCTGCTGGTCGTCTGACTCTAAGAAGCCTGACGCTGATGTTAAAAGCCCAGTAGCTTCTACTTGTGACCAATGCCCTAACAGTGCAAAAGGTTCAGGTACAGGCGGTACAGGTACTGCGTGTCGTTTGTCTTGGAGAACTGCAGTTGTTCTTCCTAACGATCCAAAGGGCGACATCATGCAGTTGGTTATCCCAGCTACATCGGCTTTTGGTAAAGAAGATAGTGGTCGTTGGCCCTTCAAGGCTTATATCAATATGCTCGCTCAAAACAATGTTAGCGCAGGGCGCGTTGTGACGAAGATGCAGTTTGATACTAAGACTAAGTACGCCAAAGTATTGTTCTCACCATCCGCCGCTGTTCCTGAAGAGGACTACGAAGTTGTCAAAACACAGGGCAAGAGTGCAATTGCGGAGAATGCGGTGAAACTAACTGTATATCAGCAAGATGGTGGTGCAGAGGATGTAGCTGCTCCAGAAGCTGCTGAGCCAGTAAAGCGTGAGAGTGTGCCTAAAGCGGCTAAAGCTGAAGGCAACGATGTTACTGACATCGTCAAGAAGTGGTCTAAGAAAGCGTAAGGTTAGGTATGCCACGAAGCTATAGTAGTAAGTTTTTATTAACTTTAAGTAAGCCTGATGCAATTATGACTGGACAGGCGTTAGCAAAGCTATGTGTTGAAGCTAACTTACCTGCCAGCTATGTTTGCAAAGTGTTCGGTATATCACGGATGGCTCTACACACTTGGTTTCGTGGCGGTCCTATACGACCAAAACGTATACAACTAGTTGATGCTTTTATGAGTTTAGTAGAGAAAGATATGAAAGCTGGATTGTTACCAGCTAGAAATTTAGTAGAAGCAAAAAACTATATTGAGGACATGCTTAAAGAAGATTGAAACAACGAAAGGAAGTAATCCCAGACTACGCAGACGGCAGTGCAAATCAACGGCGAGCGAGTTAGATTACTTTCCTTTCACCCATAAACCAAGCCGAGGAAACTCGGCTTTTTAGACTGTGCCATATATGTTAAAACAATTTTATGAGAAAGCATTGGCTACGCAGGGCGTGTATTGCGCTACTGGGATAGAGCAAGGTGAGGCTGGCAAGGGCAAAGTTACAAATAAGTTTGCCGAGAGTATTGATGATTTACTAAACCAAGTTGAAGTATTTAAAAAGAAAGGTTGGAACACTTATGTTGCGTTGGGTACGTTCGAGGGTTACAGTCGTAAAAAGGATGATTGCCTCTACTTTCGTTCGTTCTTTATTGATTTGGATGTTGGTGAAGATAAGGCTGAGAGTGGTAAGGGTTATGCTACTAAGGAAGATGCGCTTGAAGCGCTGGATAAATTTCTAACAGAAAGCGAACTACCCCCACCTGTGCGCATTGACTCAGGCACGGGTATACATGCGTATTGGTTGTTGACCGAAGAAGTACCTATTAATCAGTACATGCCCTATGCGCTTAAGTTCAAAAATTATGTATTAGAAAGACTGCTGGCAGACCCAGCGGTAATGGCAGAGGCGGCACGGATTATGCGTGTGCCTGACTCCCTGAACTATAAAACTGATTCACCATCACAAGCTAAGTTTATAGATACTGAGTTTCACCAGTATGATTTCGAGGCTTTTAAGGATTTTCTAGGACCCATAGAAGTCCCGACCAACAATGTATTAAGTCTTATACCAAAGGGTTTGGACGAAGAAACCAAGAAGATGCGTAAGCTAGACAACTTTGTCAATAGCTTTCCTAGGATTCTAGAACTAACTGCCGAGGGTAAAGGTTGTGCGCAGATTCAATATGCGTTTGAAAACGCTGAGCATCTAGAAGAACCCATATGGCATAGCGTTATGACCATCGCAGCGCACTGCGAAAACAAGGAGGAGATGGTACACCTAGTATCTAAAGACTATGTGGGCTACGATTCTGATACAGTAAACAAAAAATTGGAGACCATACTAAGTGTCGAAAAAAGCGGTCCGCATACCTGCGCTACTTTTGATGCGCGCAACCCAGGCATCTGTGACGGATGCCCCAACCGTAAACTCGGAAACCCCATTAAGCTTGCCAGAACCCTCAACATCGCCAAGCCCGACCCAGAACCAGAACAACTTCCAGAACACACCGAAGAAGAAAAAAATCCTGAGGAATCAATTCGGTCGGCGAAGAGTTCCAAAAAAGTTCCAGAGTTCCCAGACTACTTAGCGCCGTTTGTCCGTGGGATAAATGGGGGTATCTACTTCCAACCACCCGCTAAGTTTAATAAAGAGACTAAGAAGTATCACGATGTAGATGCCATATTGCTATCAGAGCATGACTTTTATGCTTATCGCCGTATCTATAGTCCTAACGATGGTGAGTGCCTTATGATGCGTTTGCACCTGCCAAATGACGGCATCCGTGAGTTTATGATCTCTATGAAGACAGTATATGCCGCTGAAGAATGTAAAAAAATATTGACAGGTAACGGTGTATTTTTTAACCAAAGCTACGCCAAACAAGTATCGGAGTATGTTATGAAATGGGGAAGGTATTTCCAGAATTCTGGCTCGGCTGAGATTATGCGTAACCAGATGGGGTGGCATGATGACAATGAGACGTTCGTTATCGGCAACCTTGAGGTTACAGAAGAAACAGGACCAGAGGGCAGAGATGCTCCCACTTCTCCTAATGCTGCTAACGTAACAAAAGCGCTGGTTAAGAAAGGTGACTTTGAGAAATGGAAATGGGCAGCACAACAATTAAGCGATGTCCCAGGGTTGGAGATGCATGCCTTTGGTGCTTTGACTGGGTTTGGCGCACCGCTAATGCAGTTTGCTTCTACCGATGGAGTCTCGCTATCCTACGAGGGAGAGTCTGGCTCAGCTAAGACTGGTTCGCTATATGCGGCGCTAAGCGTTTGGGGAAACCCTAAAAAGCTAAGTGTGTTTGAAACGACAGACAACGCAGCGCACTCTAGGATTATGACATCTAAGAATATCTTAGTTGGTATTGACGAAGCGGGTGACAAGGACCCTGGCGCAGTGGGTAAGTTTATTCATAGGATTGCTCAAGGTGAAGCTAAGCTACGGTTATCAGGTACAAGTATGTCTGAGCGTTCTCAAGACGTAACTTCTTCTACTATTGGTTTTTACACAACTAACCATGCCCTGATTGGTATTGTTAAGAAAAAGAAGTCCACCCCCTATGGTGAGACGGCTCGTATGGTGGAGTTGTTTGTACACAAACCACAAATACTCAAAGACCGCCCTGAGAAAGGCAAAGAAATATTTGACGAGTTTCGTAAAAACTATGGGCATGCTGGTCCGATATATGCCCATGAAATGATTCTATGGGGTGAAGATAGAATATTAAAACAGATGGACGCTTGGGTTAAACGCTTTAAGCAAGATTTTGGTAATGACGCGGTTAACAGATACTACGAAGATTTAATATCTGTGTGCATGACAGGCGGTGAAATTGCTAAATCTGCTGGTTTGATTGACTATGACTTAGACAGGATATATGACGTCATGGTTAGCTTGATGCTTGCTAAGAAAGACGGCGGTAGCGCAATCAATGAGACTGACTTTGAAAGCGTATTAGGAGAGTTTTTCTTAGACCACATAGGCGCTACGCTAGCAATTGTCAACGACAAGGTTATATCTACCCCCTCCCCCCATAGGAAACTAGCGGTGCGCGTTGACTTGGACGAGGGAATGTCCTATGTGTCTACAATGACCATGACCAAATGGCTAGCTGAGCATGGGTATAGTGAGGAGAATTTCCTGCACGTTATGAAGAAGAAAGGTGTCTTGGACAAGAAAGACAAAAAGCGTTTAGCGTCTGGTTGGAAGGGTGCGCCAGATAGCGTTAACGTCAACTGCTACTTCTTTAAATCTGTACCACTCATACCTGTAGCTGATGAGCAACAATCTATTCAGTGAGCCAATCTGGTTGTTTCCATTTGACGGCATGGAGGTTGGGGATAGCTTTTTTATCCCCACTCTAAAGTCTGCTGAGGCTATTTACTCAGCCGTTGAAGCCTCTAAAAAGCATAACCTAAGAGTCAAAGCCTTTGCCGCTATGAAAGACGGTATTATGGGTATTCGTGTATGGCGAGTTAATTAAGTTCGTTGTAGGCTTTAAAGACTTCAATCAAATGCCGTTTGATTAAGTTCTGTTGTTCCTTGATGTTATCCAGCAACTCTTTACGTTCTTTAATAGTAAGATCAGGCATAGCACGATACTTATTAGCCAACTCCCGTGCTTTCTTTAAATCTCCATTAACACCTTTGTTGTACATGTCTACAAGCCCTTGGTCGTATGGATTCTCGGCTATGTAATCCATATAACGCTCTGGGTCATTCTTAAACATATTTAACTTACGCTCTTTGTCTTTAATCATGTTCTCCATCTTAGAGAACTCACGAGCATCAAAGTTAGACTTAGCGCCAAAGAACATATCAAACGCTAAAGTATCTGTCTTAGGATTGAAATCTTTCTGCATAGTACCTACCATGCCGATGTTGTAAGAGTTGTGTATGAGACGAGTCAAACCATCAGCGTAGTTGTTAGCAAAGAAGTACATGGTGTTTGGACTCCAATCTATCCCACCATTTGTAATGTTTGCAAGCAATTTGGCGGCATCTTTGTATAGCTCAGGGATGCTGTCCCCACCTGTATAGGCGTCTCCGCTGCGTGTTTGACGGTTGTTATAAATCTCTCTACCTAAACCGTCTAGGTTCATCGCATACTCAAAGAAGGGGCGGAATAACGAAGGTGTCACGCTATCCATAGCCCAAGCTGCTGGGTTTTCCCACATATTAATTCTTGATGCTGGGAGTGGTAGGAATGCATCAAATCCAACGTCTTTAATGTTATTAAATGTATCTTTTATTGAATTATTTCCTAACCCAAAAGCTGTGACTTGCGCACCTGTAGAAGCAAAAGCGCCAAGACCAAAACCCCAAGGTATCTGGAATATTACGTCTGTGCCTGGAATATGGAACCGTGCATAGCGTGTCCAACGAGCCATATCATCTATAGCCACTTTGTTCCGCCCATCCTCATCATCCTCTGCTAACATGGAAGCCATCAGATAAATAACTGACCCTGCTCCAAGTAAAGACATAAACATAGCCGCTGCAGACCGTCTTTGTGCAATCATGTTTTCACGGAACTTAGCAACAGCTTCAGGGTCATTACGCACCGCTTCTGGCAGCCCAGCCAAAGCTGTGTCAATATTGCGGAACAACGGAACAAGTGACTCAATAGCTCTAACTGCACCCGTAGCAGATGGGCGGAAGAACATAAAGATTGCGCCTAAACTCTTACCCCACTGACCCACTTGCTCAAAATTAGCTAGGTTTTTAACATACGCAGTTGCCTTAACCTGTGCTTCCCGTTCTGAAAGCTTTTCAGGACCGTTCATCAAGTTTTCTTTAACTACTTGATATGCTGCGGTGCGGCTAGCAAATTCAAACATGTTAGTCCAAATATCAATCACACCGTCTATTTCAGCTTTGGTAGTAGCTATACCTTTGCGCCCTAGAGTTTTCTGCATTTGCTCAAACTGGCTCTTAGCACCTATACCTGATACATAAGATACTTTTCCACCCTGCTGGATGTATTCGTACATAGCTTTGACGTATGGGTCTGTCTTAGCAAGTTTTTCAATTTCATCAAACTTGCCGTTTTTATATAGTCTAGATACTTTAAAGGCTCTGAATAAACCACCTTGAGCTACCTTAGACGCTACCGCACCCACCGTGCCTACACCCATCTCAGCACCCATAGTAAAGGCATTAGTCAAAGTATCACGAATGAAGTTCATTGGTGCAAACGCTACGTTATAGCGGGTATGGAACTGCCCCATCAAACTGGTAGTATTGTTTAGAGCATCAAGCAAAGGTTGAGAACCACGATAGCTACGGCGAACAGCCTCACGAATCTTGGGGTTGTCTATAGCGTATATCTCTATCGAACCGTCTGGGTTGTAGTGAAAGAAAGTATTTTCCCCTCTAGTAAGAACCTCATCGTCTGCAACCTTATAACGGTCTTCAAACTTAACCGTTTTTAACTTTCTACCTTCTAATAATTTCTTATCTATGGCGTTTTTAATTGACAAAGTAATACCGTATTGTTCTGTGGTTCCGTCAGGATTAGCATATGTACCGCCCCGCCCAGCCCGCAATGCAGAGCGCACTCCGTCAGATAAGGTTTGGAGAAGTGGGTTTTCAGACTCAGACACACGACCATCAAATGCAGATTCTTTTTCTTGCAACTCACTACCGTTAGATTTACTGCTAAAGTCTAGTAACTCATCAACTCTAGATTCTTTTTCTTTCCTATCTGGTCTGCCTTTTAACGGTACATAGTTATTAAAATCGTAAAAAGCTACGATGTTGCTGACGGGCTGCGACCAATAGTTAGCCTTTCTATTAAGTTCTATAGTGGCTTTGTGAACAGTCTGTAGGGCGTCTCTAATTGGGTCTATAAGCGCCTTGTCTGGCTCGTAATACTTAGCAATAGTTTCTTCCCGTATTTCAGGGCGGATACCTGCTACGTTGTAATAGTCAGAGTTTTCATCTAAAGAAAAGTCAGAAGGTTCAGCGTTAAAGCCGTAACCTTTTTCTTGTCTGTTATTAGCTACTAAGCTTTCTACATAGCTTCGTAGTTTTTCAATAGTTTCTTTGCTTAAATTAGCATTTGACCTTATTTGTTTTAAAATGTTTTCTCGTGTTTGCGCTGCTTCAGCAGTTAGGGGTACGCTTAGTAGATATTTAACGTGGCGACGCTCTTGTTCGTGCAACGCAACAAATATACCGTGTAGCTGTTTTAATGCAGTTTCTTCATCTATATTTTTTGCTTTTGCATACTCACCAATAGTTTTGTATAACTTATTAGACGGGTTATACATGTTGACAAGGAATTCATCTTCGGCACGTCCAGTAGACAATGAAATCTGGGTATATACAGCGGTTGTATCATCACCAGAATAAGTCATTTTATTAGCTGTAGATAATAAGTCTTCCCAGTTTTTAATAGGGTAGCGCTCATTTTGGAATAATCTTACTAGCTCTTTAGCACCTTCTACACTAGTAAAAGCTTTTCTTACCTTTGAAGATGTTGGTTCTGGCTGCCCAGATATAGACGATATGTAATCATCTGCTGATTTAAACTCACGCAATTCAGGCTTTAGAGTTTCTTTTGGTGCTTTGCCTTCTGCTACAGGAGCAAGAGCTGCCGTTGCTGGAGGTGGGTTTGTAGCCTCTAATGTACGACCTTCAGTCAAGATACTTTCTGTAGACACTAATGCGTAAGCCAAGGCTGTAAAGTCTTTACCTGGAGCAATACCAAGTAAATTTAAGATGTCTTTAACAAACTCAACAAAAGCATTAATTACAATATTGCCACGCTCGTATGGGAGGGCGTTTAATTGCGCTTGGAATTCAGGATTAGACATAGCCTCAGAGACAAACTCTGCAAGGTTCTTCATGCCGTACTTGTCTTTTAATTCTGGATAAGTTTCTTTTAAGTGGTTGTATAACTTCTCAAGATTGGCAACGCCCTGATTAAACTTAACACCATCTTTGTGCGCTTTGATAATAGCTAGGGTGAATCCGTGCAGTGTTTCGTGCAGTACAACATGTGAAGTCATAGCGTCTTCACTAATGTAGGCTATATCTGTAGCTGCATCGTATTGCCCTAATTTGCCGCCAAGTTCACTAGTTGTTACCACACGTAGAGTAGGTAAGGTGTCTGACTCTAGTAAGCGTTTAGCTACTATCTTATCTAGTTTAGTAAATTGACCAGAAGTATCACCAGCTATTTCTTGCAAAGCACCACGCAAATCGCCGTGCATTAGGTTGGACATAAGCCCAATCGTAGTGCCACCACGCAACCCTTCTATAGCTTCTAAGTTAGCAGAACCGTAAGAAGGTATAGCCCTAAGCTCAGCCATTCTCTCTTCTATTAGAGACATCTTCTTAGGTACAGGAGGTTTACCAGCGACTTCTTTAGCTTCGGCTTTTTCTGCTTTAACTATTTTTTTGTATTCTTTTGGCGTGTAAACAACGCCTGGAATTACTTTACTTTTACGCTGAAGCATAGGCTTAGCTTCTTTAAACTCCAGCAAAGATTTATATTTTGCTACGGCGGTATCTACCATAGCCTTTTCTTCTGGAGTTAAAGCATTGTATCTATCAGCTGTTTTACCAGCAATTACATCAGTCGCTGCCTCTTTAACGTTCTTAACAGATTGTTTAGTTTTAACTACTTCTTCATCAGTAGGTTGTGCTGCTTTTAACTTTTGTTCTTCCCGTGCAGCAATAGCTTTAGGATATAAATCTTCTTCAGTTACTCTAGGTTCAATAAACCTTCTTTCTGTTCCTGAAGTAAATGCAGATTCACCCATAAAAGGTTTTGGTGCAGGTGCTTGGTCTACTGCAGCTTGTTCTACTGCAGCTTTTTCTAATGCACGCTGCTGTTCCGCATCTCCAGCTCCAGCCTGCTCTGTAATACCTCCAGCGTCAGCCATTCCAGCTCGTTCAGGTGCTGCAGATTTTGCGGCGGCTCTATCTGGTTCGGGTCCGCTAAGTACTTCAGCGCCAACTCCACCTCCTGTAGTGTCAATTCTTCCAGCAACATCTTGACCTCCTTTTACGTCAAACGTTTCTTCTTCGGCTTTTTTAGTCTTGCCCTCTGCTTTAGCTATAATTTCATCAGCAGTTAAATCTACTTGTGCGGGGGCCGCGGCTGGTGCTTCTGCTTCTGGTGTAACTGCGCTAGGCTCTGTAGGGGTTACAGGTGCTGGAGCTTGTTTCTGCCCAAATGGAATATTAGCCACTCCGCTAATTGCACCGCCACCAATACCACCTTTAAGTCCTGCGTTAATGAATCGCTCAAAATTCTTCTCAGTGAAAAACTGTTTATTGTTGTCTACAAACTTCTCAGCCGCAGCTGACGACATCTCTTGGACTGCTTCCGTTGCGCCTTCTGTTGCAAAGCCTGTTAATACGCCTTTACCTGCCCGTTTGTACCAAGCACCAATAAGTTCCTTTTCAGTAAGACCAATACCTTTAGCCTTGCGCAATAACGCTATAGGGGTGATTGCATCTAGTACGGAGTTAAAGCCACCGAACAGAAGCGCAGCGCCAAGGTCTTCTTTGCCTGTTTCTTCGGCAACATTCTGATAAACCTCAGGTACGTTTTGTATAGCTGAGCCACCCACTGCGCCCACCGCTTGGTATTTAAGCGCCGTTCTTTTAGCTGCATCTACGCCAGCCTGAGTAGCTAAGTCTTTAATTTCTTTTTCAGTTAGTCCTTTAGCCGCCCCAGCTGCCGCCGCTTTTTCTGCCGCTTGCTTAGCCGCTACGACTGCGCCACGCCCAACAACACCTGCGGCACCACCTGTAAAGATAGACGGTAGGATAGACGGAATTAACTCGCCAACCGACTCAACCACATAGGTTAAGAAGTCCCCACCACTCTTAATGTCTGTATAGCTAGGTACAGCTGACGGATACATTTGCTGTATGTATTGCTGTGCTTCTTGGGCTTCCTGCATCTGCCTAGTAGCATATTCGCCCGCACCCTGCACCCCTAGCTTCTCACCAACGCGCCCAGCCATAGCTGGTAATACATCTGCTACAAGCGACTGGAGACCCAGCGCACCACGTTTAACGGCGGGAATAAATGAACTGATACCAGTTGCTGGTTCAGGTTTGTATTCAGAAGCGGGTATTTCTTGACTAGCAAGGTAATTTAATATTTTACTTTTTGCTACATCAGGATCAGTATCAGTTATTTCATACCTTTGCCCTTGGTATTCATAAATAGGCATTTTTTACCTTAACCGAGTTTTATAACGCCACGATTTGAGCCTGGTGAAGTATACATCCTATCAGCTTCAAGATCTATCTTTCGTCTTTCATTTTCATAAAACTCTAATCTTCTACGTTCTTGCGGTGTAAGTTTTCCGTCTAATTCTTTAAGTCTATAATTTTTTAACATTTGCTCATCCATCGGCAAAGATTTTAGACGCTTTTCTATATACGCATTTTTAGCAATTTGTAAGTCTTGATTTAACTTAGCTTCTTTTCCTGCTTTAGCCTGCTCCATTTGGTCACGGCGTAAATCACCCAACATAGCAGAGTTATACATTTTGTTTTGTAAGCTACCAAGACCTGCTTCTTCTGCTGCACGTAGTTTTTGCGTTGTGGCATATTGTGCTACACCTTGCGCTCCACCTTGTCCAATATTAGTTAAAGCATATGGAGAAGTACCACCCATCATACCCAGACCTGCGGCTAAACCAGCTAACCACGGATCTTGTTTACGAGCAGCTTCTAAACGTGCTTCACGCTTAGCATAAGCATCTTGCATTTGGGCAAATAGTTTATCCGTTGCAGACATAGGAGTTTCAGCAGGGACGTCTTTAGCAGGAGCCGTGTTAGTAACACTTGGTGGTATACCATTTATATACGGACTACCAGCTTCATCAGGTACATAATTTGCTGGCGGTACACTAGTTGGTTTATTACTATCCGTAGAAACGGGAGTAGTTGTTTTATTTTTTGGAGCAGCTAGCGGACCGATAATGTTAGTAGCAGGTTGTCTAGCGGTTAGAAGGGCAGGGTTACGTTTTAGTAGCCTTTCCATTTCTTGCTTGTAAGGCTCGTATGTAGGATCTTTCTCAAGCTCAGCAGCCAACTCATTGTAATAATTTAAGTCGGACATCCCAGGATATACGTTAGCATCTGACCCTATCATTGATGGTCTTAATAGTTTATTTGCTATACCAGGCTGTGTAGATTTTGTTGGGGTAGCTCTATCTTTTTGTTGCTGTAAAAAATTTGCCGCTTCAGCAGACAAGGGGCGATACCCGCCAGTCTGATACCGTTTAACTTCTCCACCTTCAGCTAAGCTAACGCCACGGATATAACCTTGGGTTTCTTTTGGTAATTTGCGTGGGTCAGCACCAGCGGCTAACCATTTATCAGTAGCACCAGGTCCCATGTTGTAAGCAATCATAGCCAATTTAGGGTCGCCATAACGTTTATACATAGCTGCTGCGTATTCATCACCTACACGGCGCAACTCGTCTGGATCATTACTTCTTGCTGGCTTGATACCAAAACCTGGATCTTTAGATGTATAGGGCATGACTTGCATTTCGCCCAATGCACCTTTAGACGATGTCAGTAAATTACCTTCTTTGTCATAACGTCGTCCACCACTCTCTTTAGCCATGATCTGGGCTTGTAGACGTTTTACTAAGTCATCTGGTCCTTTTTCTTCTTTAGCAACAGCTTTAATCCCTGCGGCTGCACTTTGTGGCATAGAAGGCATTGCATAAGCAATTCCACTACTATCTGTATCAGTATCTTGATAAGTATTAAGAATCATGTTTTCTATCTTAGCGCGCTGAAGTTCGTCTAAGTAGTCTTCGTATGATTCGTCTTCGTCATCGTCCTCTTCAACATCACCACCTGGGGCAAAGGCAATAATGCCCCCGCCAGCCATCTGCATAGGAGGAGTTGGATTTTGAGCAATACCTACATCTTCAGGTAATTGTGCTGGCATCTGCGCCATCGGTTGCGGCATCATTTGTGGTTCTGGAGTAGGGTTTTCAGCCTGAGCAATCTCCATCATCTTCTGTTCCATGACGCTTGGCTGTTGCGCACTGCCTTGCATTAAAGCTTTTTGTCTAGCAACGGCTTCAATCATCTCAGCTTTTTTGCTAATGATTAAAGGCACTAATTCTTTTTGAATCTCGCCACGCTGAGCCATTTGCATAATTAAAGCTTGTGGCAGCAATGCCATATCTTGGAGATTATTGTTATCTCGCTTTACTTCTTTAATTGCGTTTAATATGCTCATTATTTATTCCCAAACATATTGTAGAGAGACAGTCCTGTTAATCCCATACCAGCTAATTGGCTTGCAAAACTAGGCGGAGGTGTGGTCTGGGAACCAGAGGTTGCAGTCTGTGTTAATGGTACACCACGGGCTAAATTGCTCATAGTCTCAATACTGGTTAATGGGTAGTTCAACCTAGACATTAAGTCTTGATACTGAGCATCTAACTGTTGTTGTTGAACTCCACGCTGGAGATCGCCATATGCACCTTGAGTCTTCAGTCGGTCTATGTCCGAAGCTTGTTGAGCCGTACCTAAAGCACCGTAGGTTTGACCTAATTGACCATAAGTCTGACCCAGTTGACCGTAACCAGCGGCTTGAGCTAATTGTGCTTTTTGCGCTGCATCAAATGCGTTTTGTAGTCCAGTCGCCTGAATATTGCCTAACTTAGTCTGAAGGTTTCTATCGGCTTCAGTCTGGGCTAATAGCTGTCTAGCACCACCATAGGTTCCTTGATTAGGACGAGCGGCAGCTAAATTTTGTGCTACCAATCCTTTTTGTGCATCACGAATTGCTTCTGCTTTATTGACATCAATGACGTTTTGAGTGTAAGGAGACATATACATAGCAGTTTGCTGTGGGCTTAACATAGAACCCAAAGCACCCAAACCTAAAGCGGTAGAACCAACACCCAGCTGAGCCGCACCTGTACCAGAACCAAACTGAGTAGGTGTAGTCATTGCACCTAACTGCGTACCTACCTGTTGTTGCATAGGCGAAAGACTTGCCACTCTTCCAGACCCTGCTAGACCAGCCGCTTGTAGAGGAGCGCCATAAGTGGTTTGATAGTCTTTAGATAAAAGAGTCTGTGCAGTAGGAAGCACACCACCAGCACCTGTAATATACGGGCGTAAGACCTCTGGGACGTCTGTTAGTGCTGTTGATATTGAGGTAGATGTTGCCATAATTTATCCTTTACGCAGTCATGTATTTGCGTGGGTTGATTTGTTTGCCTTGAGATTTGCGACCTGTACGAGCAGAGCGAACTCTATCCATCATGGCATATAACTGTTTTGCGCCAGCCTTGGAAGAACCGTTACCAAGGTGCGACACTACATCAGCAGGGATGACAAATTCTCCATCGGCTAAACGGGCTGGTTGTTTTTCATTAATTGTAGCTTTAATAGAGTCGCTCATTCCATCTCCGCCACCCGATAGGAATCTAGGAGTACCGCCTTCAGCATATCCCATCCCAAATAAACCCTTTTGCATATTACCTTGATCCATGCCCATAGCAGAGTAATCGCCACCTAGTTCATCGTCTACCTGACCACCCACGGCATAAAGATTACTTTGCATACGATCATATAAGTTTTCACCTTCACCACTACGCCCATAGAAAGTCTCACCGATGGATACATCACGGCTTGGGTTGGGGTTGAATGGGTTTTTGCTAACTACGTCTGAAGCAATATCACGCTGGCGGTTAATTTCTCCTAAGGCTTTATCGTATTCAGCTTGGCTAATAGCATTTGCTCGTTTAGCTTCTTCTAAATATTTACGTTGTTCATCTAATGCAGCAAGGCTAGCGGTGCCATAAAGAGCCATTCCAGTCATATTAATTGGATTTACACCAGACGCAATAGCCGCTGCTTTAGAAGTACCAGCAGGACCAGTCAATAAGTTTGTAATACCAGATCCAGTTTTACTTATATTGTCTAAACCTCTATCTAAAGCACCTGTATATGTTTCTGGATTGATAGCTGCTTTTCCAAAATCTTGAACACTAGCTATTCCTTTATCAAATGCAGAACCAGCCGCACCACTAATATCTTTGCCTAAAGTACTAAGAGCTTCTCCAAATTCACCACGACCTAATGAGTTAATAATTGGCTGTCTAAGACCAGCAAATTCATTGTAATTTGGATCAAAAGGAGGAGGTTGATAATTAACCGTTGGTGTAGGTACTGGAGGCGGTGGAGCTACTGGCGCTCCAGATACATTTTCTGCAAATTGGGGAACTAAATCGCCATTTGCGTCAAGCGTATAACCTATTGGTTCTTTTGCTGCTTCTTGCACTGCATCAGTAAGAGATTTTGATGCAGTTTCAGAACCAGGAGCAGCTCCTCGCATATATTCACCTAATTCCGCTGTAGCGTAAGCGGTTGCACCACCAATAATTGCCCCTTGGAGATTTGCTTTTTTAAGAGAAGAACCTGGTTGTAACATCCCGCCCCCTCTTGCTGCACCATAAGCTACCTGTAGTGGTACTGGGGCGCCCATTGCTGAAAGAGCCACTTGCCCAACTGTACCCCACCCGCCTGGGATTGCTTTACCTACGGTTTTATCTAGCCCTACTAAAGCTTGGTCAAAAGGTTTAACAGCTTGGGTAGCTACATCGGATACTTGTTTGATTCCTGGGACGTTTGTAACCGCTTTCCAAGCTTGAGTAACGGGTTTAAATACATTCCCAATACTAAAATACTCGGGTAAACCCGTATCTGGATTTATTGTTCCTGAGCCACCCAAGGCTTTTAAAATGCCTGCTTCTTGAGGATTAATATGGGCAAGGACTGTATCGCCATAGCGACCTTTGCTCTGAAGTTCTTTAGCGAGTGTTTTTAAGCCTGCCATACAAGCCTCTTAGGGTTAAAGTTCATACAATAGTCACCGTTACCGTCCCCACACTAGCTGTGGCTGATACTCCATATAGATAAGAAATATAAGGTACAACAATCTTTAAGTTTTCGCCAACCTGAAATACAGTGCCGTCTGGCAAATTGTACCCTGATGTTGGTAGATTTAATAGCCTGATTCCGTCCACTTGTAAAGGGGTAGTTGAGTCCAATTGACCAAAATAAAGCCTTAAAACCCCAATAAGCTGGGATAACTGCTGTTGGTCGTATTCTGGTGTCGCAAGCGGTAGGGCTGGCGCACGGAACTTTTGCATTCCCATTATCTGCGCCCATCTGGTCTACCGTCTAATCTAGGACTACCCAACTGCCACTGGACATTTAAGTCTGTAGAAGCAATCTCAATTGCCATCTGTCTAGCCCTAGCCCGCAAAAATATCTGCTCGGTATATACGTCTACGGAGGTCTCAATAACATTCTGGGATTCTGTGTTGGTATAAGCGTTGCCAGGAAAGTTCCTTGGCTTAATGTACATAGTAGCTGTTGGGGTAGCAGCCGTAGAGCCACTAAAGCTAATGTCAGGAATTATCCGCTTGGTCAGGATGAACTGATCCCCATCCACAAGATCAAAGTCTGAGGAGGCGATATTGGCAAGTAACGGTAGGGTGTCATCATTAGAACCCAGCTCGTGGTTATAAAGCTTATTATCGCCAACCGCTTGAGGGTATTCCCTAACAGGAGAATCTAGCCATGCAGTGCGGTTAATTGTGCCGTAGTACCAGATTTTTTCTAGGTGGTTATAGACCACATAAGCATCGTTTACCTGGCTGTTGGCAGTAGGATAGAACCACCAAATCTCATTCCAACCCTCGTTAGTACCAGAGATAATCTGATCTGCTTGAGCAAAGTTGAGGTTGGTAAAGACATGGTTTCTTAAAGTAGACGGAAGTGTTTCTACTCGTCCAGAATAGGCATAGAACTTATCATGCCCCATCCAGTAGGCTACGTTATTAACCACGGATACGGCTCTTGGGCTAATAATAGAGATGTTATCGGCAAGTTCTTGAACACCGAATACGTCTGTAGTTCCTAAAAACTGGAAGGAATTAAGCGTTCCCTCGGTATAGACTAGGATCTCCTGACGGGTTGTTATGGCACAAACAATCTTTGAGCCACGAGATAGTCGTATAAATCCTGCTGAATTTGTGACTAACGGAGTCCAGACATTGGGCTGATCTTGGGTAGCCCAACGGATTAATAGGGGGTCAAAGTCTCCACCACCATATGGGGTAGCACCAAAACAAATAAGGTGCTTGTCGTTTTGGGATACCAGAATTTGGGTAGCTTCTGTTGGTACATCTGCTGGGGCTATGCCATTAAGGGTAGTAGCGGATAGCAAAGCTGCACGGGATGTAATACCCGCAGAACGTTGCCAGTAATAGATTGGACCATTGCGAATATTCATTACTAGGTCGTTGTCAAAGTTATTGAAGAACCAATCTCTTTGCTGTAAAACTACGGGGGTAACTGCACCAGAACCCCAACCCAAACGGCTCCAAGCACCAGCACCCCAGCCGTAGCCGTAGGTGTCTATGTCATACCCAATATCAATGTCGTATTCGGCTGTAACTGTAGCCCCACCTTTGCCCGTATCTGACCCGTTTGCCGTAGCTGTAACAGATATTGTGTAGGTTTTTGCACTAGTATTAACAGTCAAAATCTCATAGCCAAACTCGGCATTTAGGACTAAAGCAGTAATATTTCCACCTAGAGTGGCAGCCCCTGTAAATGTCACATAGTTGCCTACCTCTGGGTTATAGGCGGTATCGGTAGAATAAGATACTGTAAGAGTAGAAGAGCCTGAAGTAGCCGTAAACGGACCAGCAGCAGCTCCTAGGGTCGTGGAAGTATGCTGTAAGGGGGTAATGTCATAGACCTCAGTACCAGCCTCTAGGTAGACCTTTTTGCTAGT
>Ga0214921_10005029_pt1 | contig 18977 bp, 16 predicted proteins | sample LL1505_MetaG_FD_177992 | JGI IMG/M metagenome (GOLD analysis project Ga0214921, IMG submission 177992) | Freshwater microbial communities from Lake Lanier, Atlanta, Georgia, United States - LL-1505 | ecosystem: Environmental > Aquatic > Freshwater > Lake | place: USA: Georgia | collected... | reverse complement strand
TTAGATATAGACTTTGGCTACAAACATCACTCCTGTCAACAATTCAATTATTGACATCAATGACATTAAATCTTCAATAAGAACCTTTACGAAAAACTGGTATATAATGGCTATTTCTATAGTTATTTCCTTTATAGCTTCATACTATTATACCTATAAATTAACTGATGTATATGCCGCTTCATCTCAAATACTATTAAAATCAAATGATACGTATGATATACAAAGTACAATTTTTGAAGGGATGGGAAAGGGAAGCGCTTATCATGATTATACTGATAATTATAATGCTATAAGAGTTATTAAATCATATGATTTGATAAAAAACACACTTGACCGTTTAAATTTTAACACCAGCTATTTTATTATAGGCCGATTGCGTTCTCAAGAAGTTTACGAAGCACTGCCATTTAATGTAACACTCAGTTCTGTAAATTCTGAACTATTTGAAAAAATGATTCATATAAGTTTTGTTGATGAGAAAAGATTCAAACTAAGCTATATAAAAGGGGAAGAGGAGTTTTCTAAGATTTTTTATTTTGATATCCCTGCAGTAAATGAAAATTTTAATATAGTAGTTAACAAGGCCAAAGGAGTTGATAAAGAAAACGTAAAGCCCCTCATTGATAATAAATATGCTGTACAATTTCATAATCCTAGCCAATTAGTTGTCTCATATCAATCGGCTTTAAATTGCGAAATACCTGATTATACTGGTATTGTTCAGCTTACAGTTGATGATATACTACCACAAAGGGCAGTACAATTCTTGGACACTTTAGGGCAGGTATATATTGAAAACACACTAAAAACTAGACTAGCTCTTAATAAAAGAACAATAGAGTTTATAGATATTCAATTAGTTGAATTGGGTATTATTATCTCTGAAATTGAAAACAAACTTCAAGATTATCGTCAAAATAAATCAATATATGATTTGAGTAAAGAGGAGGTTATTATTTTTAATTCTCTTACTGATGCCCAGGCCCAACAAAAGCAAATAGCAATGCAGCTTGAAGCGCTACAGTATCTTGAAAAATATATCATAGAAGATAAATCAGGAGAAATTCTTCCTCCTTCATACTATATTGCAATTGATGACGATTTTTTAAAGAAAAGTTTACAAACCATTTATGAAATGCAGTTAGAAAAATCTAACGATTATTATACAAATACAAAATCAAGCTATGAAACCAATGAAATAAACAATAAGGTAAGAGTTTTAAAAAAAGTTATACTTAACCACATTAATAATAGTAAGAATATTGCTACAAAAAAAATACATGACTTTAAATTAACAGAAACAGAACTTGAAGCTAAAATTGGTGAGATACCTTTAAAACAAAGAGAAGTATTAAACATACAAAGACATTTGGATGTAAACCAAAAAATGTACGAGTATTTAATTGAAAGAAAAGCAAATACCACAATAGCAAAAGCAGGTATTATACCCGAATGTAAAATCATAGAATCGGCAAGGTCAAAAGGAGTGGTGAGACCAAACAAAACAAAAATAACCTATACATTTATTGGCGTTGGTGCAATCATTAGCCTAATCATCATATTTCTAATTACCATGTTTTTTGAGCGTGTAGAAAGCCTTGAAGAATTAAAATTAAAAACAAACATTCCAATATTAGGAGAAATATTACAGGCAGTTAGCAATAAGCAACAAGACAATTCAATTTTTGGAGCCGACCCAAGATCCTCATTTATTGAATCCTTCAGAATTGTACGAACAAATTTACAATATGCTAAACCTATTGCAGACTCAAAAGTTTACTTATTTACTTCTAAAAATGCTGGTGAAGGCAAAACATTTTGCTCACTAAACATGGCTATTTTATTGGCTAAGGGAGGAAAAAAAGTTATTCTTCTTGAATTTGATATGCACAAACCCCGCGTATCTTCTGCATTAAACATGAATGCGCAAAAAGGACTCTCAACAATTTTAATTGGCAAAGATAAAGCTGAAGACTGCGTGCAAAAAAGTGCACAAGAAGGTTTAGATGTTTTACTTTGTGGGCCAATACCTCCAAATGCTTCCGAGTTAATTTTAAATGACCACATGAAAGAACTTTTTGCTTTTTGTAGGGCAAATTATGACTATGTAATTATTGACACCCCGCCTGCTGGTTTAGTTTCAGACTCTCTTGTAATGATGGAATTTTCCGACTTAAATATTTTTGTTGTGAATACAAAATTCCCTTACCGTGAGTCGATTAATTTAGCAGCAGAAATAACCAAATTAAATAAAAATGCCCATCTCAGTTTGCTACTTAACGGAGTAAAACGTAACAAAATAAAATATTACTTAAGTAGGTATGGATACGGATATGGTTATGGATACGGTTATGGTTATGGATATAGTTATGGCGAAAAAAATGCCAAATAAAAAGTGAATTTGTGGTTAAAATATTAAAACGAAATATTGTTTTTGCAACAATTAAAAACATAAGACTAACTCTTTTGCCAAAACATAAAAGAGTAGTTTCGATTTTATTTGTTCTTGTATTTGCATCGGCAGTATTTGAGGTGTTAGGTTTAGCATTAGTTTTACCAGTAATAAATATTGCAATTCATCCAACAATAGTTGAAAACAATTCAATTGTAAATTTCGTTTTTACAGCCTTGGGCTTTGTGAGTAAAAGAAATTTTAGTTTTTTTTTGTTTTCGGTAGTAACTGTTTTTTTTCTTTTAAAAAATGTAACTCTTCTATTTGTATCTTATTACCAAAGTTACTTTACATCAACCATAAGTGGCGAAATTGGCCATGATTTATTTAAAAGGTACTACAAAAGAGATGTGAGTTTTTTTAATGACGTAAACTCATTTGAAATACTTAGAAATGTAACGACTGTACCTGTCGAATTTGCTAGCAATATATTAATTCCATTAATTATTTTTTTCAATGAATTATTTGTTGTTTTAATTCTAATTGTAGGTGTAGCAATATATAATTTCCAGATTTTTTTATTGTTGCTCATCACAATTATTCCTTCTTTTTATTTGATTTTCAAATTCACAAAAAACAAAATAGTTGAAAGTGCTAAAAAAAGGAAGGATGAGTACTTGCTTTTAAACAAGCGCGCAAACGATGCTGTAAAAGGTTATATAGATATCAAACTTTTAGGTAAGGAAAATTATTTTTTTGATGAATACATTGCTACCCAAACAAAAATGGCCAAAAACAATGCAACAATGTTTTCAATAAATCAAACTTCATCAAAGGCGATTGAAGTGGTATCTATTTTTTCTATTTTTTTAGTACTTACGATTGCCATATTAAATTATAACACACAGCAAGGACTTTTAAATATAATGACATTCTTCCTTGTAGCTTCGTATCGCTTATTACCTTCGCTAAATAAAATGATTATTAGTTTAAATAATATAAAAGGATTTCAGTACGTTTTTGAAATTTTGAACGTGTACAAAAATGATTCGAAAACAAAAGAACAAAATCAAACCGAGCAACTTGTATTTGACAAAAAACTTGATATTTCAAATGTAACATTCAAATATCCAAATAGTGAAAAAATAATACTCAATAACCTCACTATTGAAATAAAAAAAGGTGAGACAATTGGAATAATAGGTAGTTCTGGTTCTGGCAAAACAACACTTATCAATATTATTCTTGGCTTTTTAAAAGCACAAGAAGGATGTATTAAATTAGATGATGTTGTAATTAAAGAATCAAACCTTTCGGCTTGTCGAAATATAATTGGGTACGTAAAACAAAACGTCTTTATACTAGATGGCTCCATCACCGAAAATATTGCAGTTGGAATAAAATCATCTGAAATAAATATTGAAAAAATAAACGAAACTATCAGGTTAACAAAGCTCCAAGATTTTGTAAGTAGTTTACCTAATGGGATAGACACCCAAATTGGCGAGCAAGGTTCAAAACTTTCAGGCGGACAAAAACAAAGAATAGCAATTGCAAGAGCTTTGTATCACAATGCGGAAATACTAATATTTGATGAAGCAACTAGTGCATTAGATAATGAAACTGAACGTGAAATAACAGAGTCAATTGAATCATTAGTTGGTAATAAAACAATGATAATTGTGGCGCATAGATATTCAACCCTAAAAAATTGCAATAGAGTTATTGAAATGAAAGATGGAAAAGTAATTCAAGAACTAACATACGAACATCTTATTCAAAGTAAATTATGACAGTTTCTATAATCATAACAAGTTATAATTACGCCAAATATGTAGAGCGTGCCATTCGTAGTTGTATGGACCAAACAATTCCAAAATCAACTTACGAAATTTTAATTGTGAATGATTGCAGTACAGACGAAACAGCTTTAATTCTCGAAAACTTTCAGGACGAGTGCAGGGTTTTTAATCTTGAAAAAAATGTCGGTTTATCTGCAGCACGAAACTTTGGTATAAAAAAAGCCAAAGGGCAATTTGTAGTTTTTTTAGATGCTGATGATTATTTGCAAAAGGATTTAATTTATGTGCAGAAAACTTTTTTGACTGAGAACAATGACATTGATGCAATAAGCACAAATTACTTTTTGGTAGATGAAAAAGGAAACCACATTGAACATGTTGATGCAGAGGAAAAACCAATTGCTTGTGGGATAATGTTTCGTAAAGATTTATTGTTTGATATTGGTCTGTATGATGAAAGTTTTCGTGCACGCGAAGAGGAAGATTTGAGACATCGTTTTTTGAGTAAATACAAAATTTACAATTTGATATTACCCTTATACCGATACCGAAAGCACGGAAATAATTTAACCGATAACCATGAAGAAATGGAAAAACACGCTCAAAAATTAAAAGAAAAACACGAGTAACATGTTTCTAAAATCAGATGATATTTATCTCAGGGCATTAAGCATTGATGATGTAAACCAAGAGTATCTAAGTTGGCTAAATAATAATGATGTAACATCAGGACTAGTCTCTGGTACATTTCCTTCCACCATGCAGGAATTGCATAATTATGTTGCATCAAAAATTGCAGATAAAAACACAGTGATATTTGCAATTTGTGACATAAATTCTAACAAGCATATTGGAAATATTAAAATCGATAATTTCGATTGGATTTCTCGCACATGTGAATTGGGTATTTTAATTGGTAATAAAGATTTCTGGGGCAAAGGCATTGGCTATGCTTCATGTGAATTAGTCTGCAATTATGCTTTCAGTGCATTGAATATTAGGAAAATTTTATTGGCAGTTTATAGTTCAAATATTGCTGCTATTAAAGTCTACGAAAAGCTTAATTTTCAATTAGAAGGAACATTGAGAAATCAGGTTTACTTAAATGGCAGTTTCGTTGACAAACATTATATGGCATTATTTAATACTTCGATGGCAAAATGAATCTATTAATCATTCAAGCTCGCATGGGGAGCACTCGCTTGCCAGGCAAAGTGCTTATGAAAATAAATCACCAAACAATACTTGAGAATTTAGTCGAAAGAGTTTCTCTCAGTAAATTTGTTGATGAAATTATTGTTGCCACCACTACCAACCAAGAGGATAATGCAATTGAATTGTTATGTAAATCAAAAAATTGGAATTGTTTCAGAGGCAGTGATTGGGATGTATTAAGCCGATTTTATTTGGCAGCAAAACAATTCGAAAATGTAAAAAATATTATTCGTATAACTTCGGATTGCCCGCTACATTCACATAAGGTAGTTGATTTTGTAATCGCAGAATTCACAAAATCTGGTAAAGATTATTTCTCGAATTCTAATAACGAACCTGATTTTTTGGAAGATGGTTTTGATACTGAAATATTCACATTTACTTCGCTGGAAAAAGCATTTAATGAAGCAACAAAACTCTCAGAGCGCGAGCATGTAACACCATTTATTAAGTTTAGTGGTAAATTTACTTGTGGTTGGAAAAAATCAAATGAAAATTACATTTACAAAATGAGTGTGGATAGTCCTGATGATTTTGAAGCTGTAAAAACAATTTTTGAAGAACTGAAAAGTGTACCTGATTTTGGTATTGATGAAGTAACGAATCTTCTTCAAAAAAAGCCATACATTCTGGATAAAAACAAAAATAGCGTTGCCAATTCTGGTTACATCAAGTCTATTGAAAACGATAAAGAATTAAATTAAGATAATAGCATCATGCAGCATATTACAAATTTTTCAAACTCTGATAAATACCGCGCAAAAATTCACAATGTAATTCCTGGTGGTGCGCACACATATAGTAAAGGCGATGACCAATTTCCAATTCTTTCACCAGCAGCAATTACGCATGGAGAAGGTTGTCATGTTTGGGATGTGGACGGAAATAAATATATAGAATGTTTAAGTGGTTTGGCATCAGTTAGTTTAGGACATGCCTACAAACCTGTTTTAGACCGTGTTATACAAGAACTACACAAGGGTAACAATTTTTCGCGTCCTTCTATTTTAGAGGAAGAAATTGCCGAACGTTTTTTAGACTTAGTAAAAGTGCATGACATGATAAAGTTTGCTAAAAACGGCTCTGTTGTTACAACTGCAGCTGTAAAACTTGCACGTGCATACACTGGTAAAAAATTAGTTGCACGACCAATTGATCATCCTTTTTATAGTTATGATGATTGGTTTATTGGAAGCACCGATGTTAAAAGCGGCATTCCTACAGATATTCAAGCATTAACTGTAACATATCAATCAGATAATATACAATCGCTTATTGATTTGTTTGATACATATCCTAATCAAATTGCATGTGTAATTTCTGAACCAGAAAAGTTTAATGTTTTGCCTGATAACTATTTACGTGATGCCATAGACCTTGCACACAAAAATGGTACATTGTGGATTATGGATGAAATGATTACAGGCTACAAAACCGAATTCCCCGGCTCAATGAAAAAGTATAACGTAGTACCAGACATGGCTACATGGGGAAAAGGTATAGCTAACGGTTTTTCATTTTGTTGCCTTACAGGAAAAAAAGAAGTTATGGAACTGGGTGGAATTAAAAATGTTGGTTCAGAAAAACTATTCCTAATCAGTACCACACATGGTGGCGAAACATCTAGCATTGCAGCTGCTTTAGCAACTATTGACGAATTTGAAAAACACGATGTTGTAAATTACAACCAACGTTTAGGACAATTATTTATTGATAAATCAAAAGCTGTAATAGCATCTCATGGTTTACAACAAAGCATAAAAAACATTCAGTTTAATTGGCATGCTTCTTTGGGATATTTTGATAACGAAGGCAACAATAGTTTTGGCTTGCGCACATTGTTTCATCAAGAAATGATTAAACGTGGCATTTTATTTCAAGGTGTTTTCTGTCCTCATTTTGGGCATACAGAAAAAGATGTTAACCACATCATTGATGCAATTGATGATTCTTGTAAAGTTTATAAAAAAGGACTTGATGAAGGTTTTGAAAAATACTTAATAGGCGAACCAATAAAGCCCGTTTTTAGAAAAATAATTTAAATGAACAATTATTAAAATCCAAGAATAAATCAGTTTTGCTTTTATATTCAAAAATGAGTACTTAAATCTAATTTAATTGATTAAAAAAATTAAGTTTGTTTTAAATATTGAATCATGTATTGTAAAAATTTCATTCTTTTCTTTATCTTTTTTCTTTCTTCATTATTTTACAACGTAGAGGCTGAAACAGTTGAAGTTGATATTACCTTTACTCTTCACTTGTTTGATGACGACAAAGGAATTGATTTGGTTGGAACACCCGTACAGATTTTTGAAGATGATGTACTCAGAAAAAAACTATTTACAGGCGAAAAGGGTATTACTAAATTTTATTGTAAAATTGATAAGCAGTACAAAATAAAATTTCCGCCACAAAACAATTACGTAGAAAAATTAATTATTATTGATGCCAGAAATATTGATTTGCAGAATTGGAAGTATAAAAAAACACCTCAAGTAAGTTTAAAATATGATGTTGATGTAAGATTATTAATGCAAAATGGTGAATGCAAGGATTTCTCATTTCTAAAGGAAGAACCAGTTATGTACCTGAAGTATGATACTGAGTATGATGATTTTCATGATTTTTCAACCAATATTTTAGCTGAAAAAATTAAAGGAGAACGTAAGAAAAAATGCTAGCATCTATTGACTATACAATTAATTAAAATCGTATTAATTTAAAATAAAAATAAATGAAGAAAATTTACTCCTTAATATTTGTAGTATTCGTATATTTCTCGGCGAATGCTCAGAGTTTTACTCAAAATGGCAATGTACACATAGCCGACAATGCACATTGTTATTTATTTATTACTGTTAGTGGACTGCCAACAACAATGGACACTACATATGGTATTACAAGCTCATGCGTGAACATTATACACAGTTATGATGGCGATTTGAAATTATTTTTAATTTCTCCACAAATGGATAGTATTATGCTTTCAAACAACAATGGAGGTGGAGGAGACAATTATCAAAATACTTGTTTTGCAGAAAACGGCTCAAATGGATTCATTAATTCTGCTAGCAGCCTTGCACCCTATTCAGGTAATTATGTCCCCGAATATAGTTTGAATTTTTTCAACACCTCTGGTCATAATCCAAATGGAACTTGGAAATTGATGGTATTGGATGAAGCCCCTGGTGATACCGGAAGGGTTACCAGTTTATCATTAACTTTTGGTATTAATCCGCCACATGATCCATTGCCTCCTCCCGGGCCTTGCGGATTTAATGCTGTAAATAATTGCCATTGCCCTGATGGTTCTACTGATTGTGATTTACTGCCAGATATGACTGCAAGTGGTAAAATTATTATTGACCAACACACTGAATATCCAGGCTATTTAACAATGAGTAATGCAACACCAAATATTGGTTGGGGTCCAATGGAAATTCATGGTGTGGATACTTGCTTTTGTGGCACTACAATGGTACCATGCAGCACAACTGTTTGTCCTTCTGGGGAGGCCGTAAAACAAATGGTGAAACAAACTATTTATCATAAAAATGGCAACACAATGACCAACTATACAAGAACAGCTGGAACCATGAGTTATCATCCTACGCACGGACACATACATGTTGATAGTTGGGCAAACTTTACTTTACGAGAGGCTAATAATGACCCAAATCCTTTAAATTGGCCAATTGTTGGCACAGGAACAAAACAAAGTTTTTGTTTAATCAATTTAGGTGATTGCACAAATAATCCGGGTTATTGCGTTGCAAATAATGGCGACACTTTAATTATGGATTCTATTCCAAATGCACCTCTAGGAGCTATTTCTGGTTGCGGAACTGACCAAGGTATTTATGCAGGTAAATTAGATATTTATAGCCAAGGTTTAACTGGTCAAAATATACAGTTTGGAAATATTTGTAATGGAGACTATTATATTGTTTCTGTAACTGACCCTGACAATTTCTTTTTGGAACAAGACGAGACTAACAATGCTATTGCAGTGCCAATAACACTTACCGACCAAAAACCATTACCAACAGCTGATTTTAATTTTGGGATGAATAATGAAACAGTAGCTTTTGCTGGAGACACAACACATACTACCAAATTCTGGTGGGATTTTGGCGATGGTTCAGCTGCCGACAGTATCAATTTGATAACACCACACACTTATACGAATAATGGAACATACATAGTGCATTTTTATTCAATGAATAGTTGCGGAACAACAATGCACACAGACACTATTAATATTATTACAGCAGGAGTTAAAGAAACTACAACTAATAATAACACCCAGTTTTTCAAAATTGCTCCAAATCCTTTTAATCAATCAACAGAAATTTCATATTTTTTGATTAACGGTACGGAGACTAACATTCAAATATTTGATTTATTAGGAAATTGTGTTGAAACAGTTTCATCTGGATACACGCCAGCAGGAAACTATAAGTACACTTTCAATCCAGCTGAAATGGGAATAGCAAAAGGTACCTACATTCTTAAATATTCATCAAATGATAAGGTAAATGTGAGTCGTTTGGTATTTGAATAAACCATATTTTAAACTAAAATAAAATGGGATGCTTTACTTATAAAGTGTCCCATTTTATTTTGTTAATACCTTTTGATTCTAAATATTCATTTGCTTTTGAAAAATGCCTGCAACCTAAAAATCCTCGATGTGCAGAAAATGGAGAAGGGTGCGCTGCTGATAAAATTAGGTGCTTACTTTCATCTATTAAAATAGATTTTTGTAAAGCAAAATTTCCCCAAAGAATAAAAACTACATTTTCTAACTTATCTGAAATGGCATTAATTACAAAATCAGTAAAGTGTTGCCAACCCACTTTACTGTGACTTGCAGGTTGATGCGCCTGTACAGTTAAAACACTATTGAGTAAAAAAACACCTTGCTTTGCCCACGATTCTAGGTTACCATGTGCAGGAATGGTGATATTACAATCATCTTTTAATTCCTTATAAATATTCATCAACGAAGGCGGTATTTTAGTCCCTGTTGGAACCGAAAAGCTTAAGCCGTGCGCTTGACCAATATTGTGATATGGGTCCTGACCAAGAATAACAACTTTAATATTGCTAAAAGTTGTTAGTTTAAAGGCATTGTTTACTAATTCCTTCGGAGGATAAATTTCAATGCCCAACTCGCGTTCTTTGGTTATGGTTGATTGTAATGAAGTAAAATATGGTTTCGTAAATTCTTCTGAGAGAATTGTATTCCAATTTAAATTTAGATGCTGCATATCAAAGTTTGCTCATAATTTCATTTACAACAGTTTTGGTATTTGAATCAATGATGTCAATAATTATATCAGCCTGATTATAGAAAATCATCCGTTTTTGAAGTAAAGCTAAAACAGTGTTATCAATATTTTTTGATTCAATAATTAATGGTCTTTTATTTCCTTTCTTTTTCAAACGAGTTAATAGTTGCTCGCTATCAACATTCAAAAAAACTGAAGTGAAATTGTTTTTAATAAACTCAATATTACTCTCTGAGCATGGCGTTCCGCCACCTGATGCAACCACTATAAATTTTTTATCAATGAGCTTTTTCAATTCATTGGTTTCAATTTTCCGAAAATACTCTTCTCCATTTACTTCAAAAATATTGGCAATTGTCTTTTGCTCCGACTTTTCTACTTCGGCATCAATATCAATGAATTTAAAACCTAAATCGTGCGCCAACGCTTTTGCAATGGTTGTTTTGCCCGAACCCATAAATCCAATCAATATAATTCGCATAAAATCAATGAAATTTTAATTCTGATAATATATAGTTAAAAAATGCTTGAATATTTTGAAACAAATTTAACTTTTAGAATTCAATTAAGAACCACATATAAATTTCAAAATACCTATTTTCGCGATTCAAATAAGTTCACTTTGTTAAAAATCGAATCACCTTTTAAACCCACAGGCGACCAACCCAATGCTATTAAAGAATTGGTAGCAGCTGTAAATCGGGGAGAGCAACATCAAACATTATTAGGCGTAACAGGTTCTGGTAAAACATTCACAATAGCAAATGTTATTGAGCAGGTACAAAAACCAACATTAATACTTAGTCATAACAAAACTTTGGCAGCACAACTTTTCGGTGAATTCAAAAATTTTTTTCCGAATAATGCTGTGGAATACTTTGTTTCATATTACGATTATTATCAGCCAGAGGCATTTATTCCAAGCACCAACACCTACATCGAAAAAGATTTATCCATCAATAAAGAAATTGAAAAACTACGCTTGAGTACTACAACATCGTTACTCAGCGGAAGGCGCGATGTAATTGTAGTTTCATCAGTAAGCTGTATTTATGGTATGGGTAACCCCGATGAATTTCGTATCAACACCATAAATATAGAAGTTGGTCAAAAAATATCTATCAGCAACTTTTTACACCAATTAGTTACAAGTCTATATTCAAGAACTACTGCCGATTTTAACCGCGGAAACTTTAGAGTAAAAGGTGATACTGTTGATATATTTTTAGCATATACTGACTATGGATTTCGAGTAGTTTTTTTTGGTGATGAAATTGAAAGCATTGAAAGTTTTGACCCTATTTCTGGCCATACCTTTGAACCTTATGCCAAAACTAGCATTGCACCTGCAAACCTTTTTGTTACCAGTAAGGCAGTAATGCTAAAAGCCATCAATGAAATACAGGACGACATGGTAAAACAAGTTGAATACTTAACTGAAGTTGGTAAACATCTTGAAGCAAAACGCTTGGAAGACCGCGTTACTTATGACCTTGAAATGATGCGCGAACTAGGCTATTGCAGTGGCATCGAAAACTATTCGCGCTACTTTGATGGGCGCGCAGTGGGTGCAAGACCTTTCTGTTTGTTAGATTATTTTCCTGATGATTTTTTAATGGTGATTGATGAAAGCCATGTGACCATTTCTCAAATAAATGCTATGTATGGCGGTGACCGTAGTCGTAAAATAAACCTTGTAGATTATGGCTTTAGATTGCCAGCCGCTATGGATAACAGACCATTAAAGTTTGAAGAATTTGAACAAATGAGTTTGCAAAAAATTTATGTTTCGGCAACTCCTGCAGATTATGAAATGGAAAAAAGTGGAGGTGTATTTGTGGAGCAATTAATTCGTCCAACAGGTTTGCTTGACCCTATCGTAGAAGTCCGTCCAAGCATTAACCAAATTGATGACTTATTAGATGAATGTGCCAAAATAATTGAAAAAAATGAACGTATTTTAATTACCACACTTACCAAAAGAATGGCCGAAGAGTTGGCAAAATACTTAACCAATATCGCCATAAAATGTAGGTATATACATAGTGATGTTGATACTCTAGAACGTGTTGATATTTTACGTGATTTGCGCTTAGGTGAGATTGACGTTTTGATAGGTGTAAATTTATTGCGCGAAGGTTTAGATTTGCCTGAAGTAAGTTTGGTGGCTGTATTAGATGCAGATAAAGAAGGCTTTTTGAGAAGCACGCGTAGCCTTGTACAAACTGCTGGGAGAGCAGCGCGTAACGTAAACGGAAAAGTAATTTTGTATGCTGATAAAATAACAAAATCAATGCAAAATCTTATTGATGAAACTGAGAGAAGAAGAATCAAACAGATAAAATATAATACTGAAAACAATATTGTTCCTACACAAATAACACGTAGTAAAGAATCTATTTTAGGACAAACAACTGTTGCTAATCATCATTTTAATTTTGACAAACGTGCCAAAGAATATGAAGAACAACAGCAGCACTCCGCAACCATGTTAGCAGCAGAGTCTGAAGAAATTTATTTAACTAAACCGCAAATTGAAAAAGAACTGATACGCGTAAAAAAAGAAATGCAAAAAGCAGCTAAAGAATTAGACTTTGTGCTTGCTGCGAAACTTCGTGATGAAATGTTTAAGTTAGAAAAGATGTTGTAGTTATTTATTATCCAAAACAACAATTTCAAGGAACTGTCCAAATGAATTTTCTCACTTTAACAAGAGAAATTTATAGGCTAATATGCTAACATATAATGACTAGGCAAGTTACTCATTACTTTTCCAAACAACTTCTAAAATAAAGGATTGCTATTATTTCCATAATCAAAAAATAAAATTTCAAAAAATATTTATTTCGACAGTTTTAATTGTAGCTCCAATGAATTATCTATGTAAATTATTCTAATAAATACTTAGAGTTTTATCTTCTCTTTTAAATTTATTGGATAACGTTTAGTAAAGAAAAGCATACTTCTAACTTTTACATCACCATTAATAGATAAATCTACTTGTTTTATAAGTGCTAATGATGCTAAACTAGCTAATGCTGTAACACCCAAATCTTTTAGCGATGCCTTTAGTACAACACGTTTATGACATTCGCCACCTCCAGGAATATGAACCTTTTCGGCGAAGGTTACTTTTCCTAATTCAATTTTACTGATGGTTAAATTTAAATCGCTGTTGTATATTGTAAAGCCAAATTTATTTTTATTGTCAACCAATAAATTCAATTCCACTTCTGCTCCTTCTTTATCAAAATTAAGGACTTTGAATGATTCAATCTTTTTGAGTTGCACCTCTTTATAACTGCAACTCACTAAAACAAGAGAAATAAATAAAAGGGTAAAAAGATTTTGAAATAAATATTTTGCTTTGTGCATTTTGAATAAAATTAGATGTATGAACGAATGTAAATATGCTATTTAAAACAATATCTTTTGAGCAACATCTTTATCAGTTTTTAACTGATTTTTCAATGCTTCCAAACCATCAAACTTTTGTTCAGCGCGAATATGAGTTACAAATTCTATAGTAATTTGTTGGTTGTAAATATCACTTTCAAAGTCAAAAATATTTACTTCAATTGTTCTTGAAGTGCCATCAACAGTTGGGCGAATGCCAATGTTCATCATGCCATTGTATTTATTCTCACCAATTAAAATATTTACAGCGTAAACTCCGTTGGCAGGTATTAACTTGTATTTGTCGTTCACTAATATGTTAGCAGTTGGGTAACCAATGGTGCGGCCAAGTTGATTTCCTTTTACCACTAATCCAGTAATTTTGTAGTTGTAACTTAAATACTCTTTGGCAGTTGCAATATCACCATCTAACAGAGCCGTTCTAATTTTTGATGAGCTTACAGCTACATGGTTAATATCTTGTGCAGGAATTTCCTCTACATCAAAATTATAAAGCGGTGCAAGTTCTTTTAAACTTTCAAAATTACCTTCGCGGTTGCGCCCAAAATGATGGTCGTAACCAATCACTAACTTTTTTGTACCAATGGTGTTAATGAGTATATCACGAACAAATTCTAATGAAGTTAAGCGTGAAAAAGTCTTATCAAAAGGAATTATTATCAGGTGATTGATTCCCGATTTTTCTAATAATTGAATTTTTTCTTCAAGAGTTGACAGTAGTTTTAAATCATTGTCATCAGGAAACAAAACCAATCGTGGATGGGGATGAAATGTAATGATTACCGTTTCTCCATCAATAGCATTAGCAATGGTTTGCAACGTATCAATTATTTTTTGATGCCCTACATGCAATCCATCAAAAGTACCTGTTGTAACAACAGCCTTTTCTAATGGTGTAAATTCTTGTAATGATTTATAAACTTTCAAGTGCTTTGCTACAATAAAAAAACAGCTCCCAAAAGAGAGCTGTTCTATAATTTTAAAAAATTAAACTTTTTGAGTTTGCAATAATTTTGTTTGTTGCATCAATGCAAATAAACCTGCAAAACTTAGTGTAAAAAGCAAATCTCCAATTAATTGGTTGCTTAAAAATGGTAATGCCATCGCAAAGCAAGTTGATAATCCGAACCCATTAGTTGGGTACATCGTTCCACTTATCCAAAGTGTAAAGTTTGTTATTAACCAAAAAAACAAACCAGCTGAAACACCTGCCAATGCTAGTTTTGCTGATGGTTTAAAACTCACTAATTTCTCCCCAAATAAAACTATTGCTGTTACCGAAGCATAAACTGATAAGGCACTCAGTGAAAAGAAATATCCTAAATACGTTGAGAAATTATAATTGATGAAGTGTATTGTCAAAATATCACTCACAAACATTGATAGTAAAACAACTAATAATGAGAGACGTTTATTTTGAATTACCGAACCAGCCATTAAAGACATGGCTATTATTGGAGTAAAATTTGGCAAGTGCGGAATTAAACGTGAGAAAGATGCTACAAAAACAGTAGCGATTAAAAATAATATTGTGTTGTTCTTATTCATTTTTTGTGTTAAAATTTTTCGTAAAAATAGAAATCAATTTTATGAAAGCAAACTGAGTATTTTTTGTTCTACAGCATCTGAATTCCAATTATTTTCAATATCGGGCATTTGCATAATTTGTTGCATCAATACATCTTGCTTTTGCCCTTGTTCTAAAGCATATGAATACCTTAAATGCGGACTAAAAGTTACTAAGCTATAAGCAGGAATCCATTTATCGGGATGTTTAGAACTGAAGTTAGCTTCAATCTTTTTTTGTAATAAAAATTTAGGATCATTTACCTTATCACTCATTTCGTAAAAGTTATTTACGGCTAAATCAGCAATTGCGTCGCCATCGGGCTTGCGCAATGATTCATATTCAGGTAAAATTGCGTTCCAGTTGTGATTGTGTTTATCAATTAACGAATTTAAAACGGAGCAATCTTCAAAACCACAGTTCATGCCTTGTCCAAAAAATGGAACAATAGCGTGTGCAGCATCACCTATCAAAAAGAAATTTTCTTTGTTTGACCAAGGACTACACTTAACTGTAACCAGAGATGAAACAGGATTTTTCAGATAATCTTCAATGTATGTAGGCATTATCTTAACAGCATCAGGAAAGGTAGCTTCAAAGAAACTTTTTACCTTATCTACATTATCAAAACTATCAAAAGAGTTTTCACCTGTGTGAGGAAAAAATAATGTGCATGTAAAACTACCATCAAAATTAGGCAATGCAATCATCATAAATTTACCACGTGGCCAAATGTGTAAGGCGTTTTTCTCAATTAAAAAACTACCATTTTCACCGGCTGGAATATATAATTCTTTATAAGCACAGTTGATATAAAACTGGTTGTACTCAAACCTATCAGTACTTAACTGTTTTGCCAAACGTGATGCAGAAAATGCGCCATCCGAACCTGCAATCAAATCGGATTTTATTTCGGTTCTAGTATTAGAAACCGTATTGGTAAAATGTGCTGTGTTTGTTGCAAAATCAATACTATCAGCTTTTTCATTAAAATTTATTTTTACACTTGGTTGCTGCTCGGCAATATCCATTAACTTACAGTTTATTGCACCACGTGATACCGAATAAATTGATTGTCCTTCTTTTCCATAAGCTTGATATGTGAGTGAGCCATCCACACCATGCATCATGCGCCCGTGCATAGGTATCGATATTTTTTTTATTTCGTCGGCAACACCAACTTCTTCCAGTGCTTTCCACCCGCGGTCGCTTAATGCAAGATTAATGCTTCGTCCCTGATATCCTTCAGTAATGCGCATATCTGGCCTGCGTTCAAAAACATTTACATCATATCCTTTTTTAGAAAGATAAATAGATAGTAAAGAACCTACCAAACCCGAACCTACAAGAGTTATACTTTTTCCCATTTATTGCTTAAAATAATTTGGCGCAATGTATAAAATCGCAGCAATAATAATGTCAGTTTGTGATGTTCAAGCATTAAAAAAAACAGCAAAATAAAATAGTTATTCGGTGTCTTTCAAGTATTTTTCATAGCCTTTGGTTTCCATTCTAAATACTGCTTCAGTGATATCAAGTCCATTCTTTTTAAAGAATTTTCCGTATCTGAATTCAATCATTTTGTGTTCTGAAATAAAACCCTTTTGATTGCTAATGATTTTAGTAATTTTAAAACTTGGGTACGTCTCTTCCTCAATGGTAATTCCTTGAGGGTATTTTTTTTGAATTTCAAGTAATAACTCCTCTTTTTCTTCGTTGGTTAATTTACTATTGAACTTGGCCTTTGCAATATCTTCGGAAGCACTATCTTGAATAGATTGTTTAACATTAATTTTTACCAGTGAATCAGCGTTTTCTATTGGAAAAATGGTTTCTTTTGTTTTCCTCTCTTCAGCGATTATGCTAACTGCGTTTTCATTCCCTTTTTTATATAAATCTTTTACCGATTCTTCATTTCGTTTTCTTATTGTCTCATTTAAAATTGCATTTTTAACTGAATCTTGTCTCGTTTTTTCTTCGTTTTCTTTGCGCTTTTTATCATTTAACTCAAGCGCAAATATAGTAGCATTTTCTTCCTCAATCTTTTTCTTGGCGAGCTTAACTAATCTCAAAGAATCAGCAATTTCTTTGTTGCGTTCTTCTATTCCTTTTTTCGCTTTCGTCTCTTGAATGAATTTTTGCTTTTGAGCCATATTCTTTTTTACAAACTCAACCTTAGCAAGAGAATCCCTCTTTAATTTTTCAATTCTTTTAGCGTCTTCATTTTGTTGTTTTAATATTTTGGCATTTTCAATTTCTATCTTTAAACTTTCTTCCTCTTTTTTTTTCATCTCTGCATCGAGTCTTTTTTGTTCTTCTACTAAAGCAAGTTCTTCTTTGCGAATGGCTATCTTTCTATCTTCTAATAGATTTTCAAGCACACCTATTGCAGATTGTATTGATTTTGTATACTCTTTATCATAATCAAAACTCTTTTTTTCTTCGTAATAATATATTTTTCCCACTGGGTTATCTAAGATTGAAACATCTAAATCCCTTATTGTTTTAAAAATATCAATAGTAATTCCAGAATTCCATGAAATATCCATTTCCTTTGGTATTCCATTGGTTGAAATAAATATTTTTTTAGTCGTATATCCTTCCTTAGAAATAAGTAAAATATAATCAGTTGAGGGTTGTAGGTTAAAAATAAATAACCCTGTTTCGCTAGTTGCAAGTCGTTTTACTTTTACTCCACCTTTTAAAAGAGTAACAGTAGCATTTGCAAGATTTTGGTTATCATCAGTTACAACTCCTCCTATGCTTATTTTTTGCCAATCTTTATCTTGTGCAAACAAAAGATCACCTACAAAAAGTAATCTAAAGATTATAAAAATAAAGAGTAATTTTTTTACTAACATTTTGATGAATGCACACTAAATTAGTTTGCTATAATAAATAAATCTTTATTAAGAAAGGAACTTATTTAGTTTTTAGCAATAAACCTACATGATTCAAATTAATTAAATTGCTGAGTAGAATAAAGAACTTAGCTTCTAAAATGTAACTTTAAAGAGGTAGCAACTAATAATTACAATCAAAAATAAAACAGAAGCTGAAATACTCAGTTTTTGATTAAGTAGATTCGAAATTGATAATAATAACAATAAACTGAGCTTCAAATTTGATTTGTTTGTATTGTATAAAAAGATTCATCGCACTGCAAATTTGAATTTTCAGATTAAACGCTACATTTAGTTTTTTATAAACACAAAAAGCAATGTCTTATCCGTATCAAATAAAAAGCCTTGAGCAATATCATGAAGTATATAAGCAAAGTATTG
>Ga0214921_10005027_pt1 | contig 18981 bp, 16 predicted proteins | sample LL1505_MetaG_FD_177992 | JGI IMG/M metagenome (GOLD analysis project Ga0214921, IMG submission 177992) | Freshwater microbial communities from Lake Lanier, Atlanta, Georgia, United States - LL-1505 | ecosystem: Environmental > Aquatic > Freshwater > Lake | place: USA: Georgia | collected... | reverse complement strand
ATAATTGCGACAAGTATAAAGATCAAGTGATATGTGATTTCTTTCTGGAAATGAATGAATTGAAATGTGCGACTCTGATAATAAAAATAGAATACTACACCCTTGCGGTGTAAAATCATAATGAGATGTTTGAAGAATTTGAAAATTAAACTTATCGCAAATATATTTCAACATATTTTTCAATTCGTTACTGCTATTTAACAAATCATAATTATTTATACCTTTTATATCACATATCAAGTGTTTTCCAGAAGAGGAACGTTCTTCAAACATCTTATACTATTTATAATATTTTATTTTTATCTCTTTATTTTTTATTTTTTATTTTTTATTTTTTATTTTTCTTTCCCTTTGGTTTATTAGTTTTACTTTGGGAATCAGTTGAAATAATATTTTCACTATTTTGGTTTTGTTTAGAATGTCTTGGGGTACGTTCAGCTTTTTCACCATTTGTAAAAATAGAAATAATCTGTTCATCTGTTAATCCACTGCTTACTCTGGGTGTAGTTTGTTTTACAGCTTGTTCTTTTTGAATTCGGTTTGCTTCTGCTTTAGCTCTCATTCTTTCTTTTAATTGAGCATTTTTCATATTTTTATTTAATTGTGCTTCCATAGCGCTTGTATTTACTTTTCCACCTTTTCCACCCATCATACCATTCATCATGCCTCCCATTCCCATTTTACTTAACATAGATTGTATATCACCCAAACCTGGCATATTTTTCATTTTATTCATAATTTCACTTGCTTCAGCCATTAATTCACTTTCTTTAATTTCGCCAGATTTAATACGGGAATCTAATTTATCACCCACGTTTTTAACAAGACCCATTAACTTAGTTGGGTTTTTAATCAAACTGTTAAATACATCCTTCATATCTGTAACATTTTCCATATCCATATTTAAATTAGCAGCAGTTTCTTCTGCTATTTCTTTTGCTAAGCTCCCAAGTTTGCCACCCAACATACTATTGATATGGTCGTGAATATCCTCTGCATTCGGAATATTTTCCATATTAATACCATTTCCAGAATCATCAAAGACAGAAGAGAAATCGGGCATATTCGCTTTATTTTCTCCTGAGAAGTCATTTGGCATATTAAAAATATCTTGCATTTTACTCATGGTTTCTTCAAGTTTATTTTTAAAATCATCTTCATTAATTGCTTCAAATAATTTAGCTGAATCGCCGAATGCTTCCCTATTCTCAAGAGATCCAATTACAGAAAATAATATTAATTGTAAATATTTCCAAATAGTTTCTCTTGTTTTATCCGTGATTTCAAAACTCCATAAGTTTTTAAAATGTATATGCGGTAAAAATTCGGTATCGACGGTAGAATCCTCTCTTTTAAACATGTCTTCATTTTGGTATAATATTTCAAAAAATCTTGGTGGATATTTTTTTTGACAAAATTGAAAAAGAAATGTTATAGATTCTGCCTGAGATTTTTCATATTCTGCGGTTCTCTCTTCTTCATTTTCAATATAGTTAAAAAATGCGGGTTCTTTCCACCATTTGGATATTAAAGGCCCAAACTCAGGGAATGTTACTTTAATATCTCCAATAAAATCCTTCATAATCTTTGAAAATTCTTCGGAAATTTTACATTCTTCTGTAGTTGTAGGTTCTTCTGTGCTTGTCATTTTATATGTTTAATATAAAAATATTTATTTAAATCAAACTATTAGTAATTAATATTATAATAACTAATTTATTTTTTATTTTAGTTATTATTTTATGTGAGTTTTTAATATTATCAAATAATATTATATGAATTGTATTTTTATTTGTGTTTTTAATCAAAACAAATATGTAGATATGTTTTATCTAGTGTTAGAAAGCATATTTATTTATGGAAATCTGGACGATAATACAAATATAGTAATTTATACATCTACAGCATTTATGAAAAGTATAAAGCGAAGTAGTTTGTTTAATGACAAAAAAATAACTTTTGAAATAAATGATACATATAATAATATTGATAAAGCATGTAAAGCAAGATTAGATTTATTTCATTTACAATCTATTAGGAATTATAATAAAATACTTTATTTAGACACTGATATTTTAGTAAAGGATGATATTAACAAAGTGTTTGATGTTTGTAAAGAAGATATTTTATATGTTTTAGAAGAAGGTGAAATTAATAGCGATACAGATTTTTGGGGAAAAACTTTATTTGGAAATGAAATAAATAATTACAATGATAAACAAGCATTTACAAGTGGTATATTATTGTTCAATAATTGTGAAAAAATAAAAGATTTATTTAATAAAATAAATGAAGATATCAGGGTTAGACCTTATAATTTTGCTTGTTATGATCAACCATATATAGTATATAATGCTTTCAAACACAATTTATATAATAATAAAGTGTTAAAATCACTTGTTGTAAATAATGATAATAATATTCATAGTGATAAAGTCATACACCATTTCCCTGGAGGTCCTGGAGTTTATCAACATAAAATAGATGCTATGATTATTTTTTTGAATAGCATTAAAGATTTTACTATTACAAACAATATTCGTAAAACCAAACAATATATTAACGAGCATTTATTACAAATTATTAACAATTGTGGCGAGTTATTAGAAGGAAATATTTTCATGCTACATCACACAACTATATATACTGATGTATATTTAAACAAATCAAAAAATATAAGTAATCTATTATTAAATAAAAATATTAAAAATGTTATGGAAATTGGGTTTAATGCTGGGTTTTCAACATTATTAATGCTTTTAACTAACCCTAATATACATATAACTTGTTTTGATTTAGGAGAACATAAATATACTATGCTCTGTTATGAAAAAATCAAAGAAACATTTGGTGAGAGAATAAATATCATAATTGGCGATAGTACAAAAACATTACAAAATATTACAGATGTTTATGATTTAATACATATAGACGGAGGTCATTCAACAGAAGTTGCTAATAGTGATATTATAAATTCGTATAGATTATCTAAAAAAGGAACTATATTAATAATGGATGATTATGATTTTGATAATTTACATGGATTATGGGATAGTTATATTAATAAATATAAATTAAAACCATTAAATATAAATGTGTATAATTCACAACACCACGACATAAAATATATTTATGAATTTCTTGAATGTGAATGTATTATACCAATATTATTCCAAAATAGTTATAGTTATAACCTAAAAAATAAAACATATACTTGGGAAAATTCATATATAAAATTTTTAGATAATTTTGAAATGGATGCTTTTGGAGAAGGCAATTATACATTTACAAATACTCATAATATTATAGCAAATTTTGGCGGAAGAATACATAATATATCATTTGACGATGATTATACATATTTTAAATCTACCAGAAAAGATGATTTACAAATAGTAATCGGTAAAATAATTATGTAAAAATAAAAAATTATTGTATTATTGTCTATCATAAATCGCGGCTAATTTAGTTAAATTTTGAATATATTTCATTGTTTTATCTTGGTTTTCCTTTGACATTGCTCTAACAGGTGATCGTAATCTATCAATTGCTTCCATTATGCGATCATTGTTTTGTTGAGTATCCGATAGATCTTGCGAATAATCTTTTTCCATAAAAAAAGTTAAATTACCGGCTTCAATCTCGTTTTTATATTTTCCAACAATTAGCGTAGTCCACATTTTTATAATCATTTTTGGATTTGCTTTTCGTATAGCTAATAATGAATTTTTTGCCATGAGAACATCTTTATCATCAGGAAAAACTGTTTGAATATCTGTTATAAATTCAACAAAATGATCATTAAAAGCTGTCAATATGTTTGAAGTCATTGGTAGATTAATTATTTAATTCCTTTTAAATATTTTTTACAAAATAACATTAAAATACATTTAATGTTATTATATTTTTTATATTTTTATATTTTTTATATTTTTTATATTTTTATATTTTTATATTTTTTATATTTTTATATTTTTTATATTTTTTATATTTTTATATTTCTCAGTATAAATTTTTTTAATTTGTATATTATATTACCTTTTTGGAGCTAATTGTTGAAATTCAGCTTCCCTCTGTTGTTGTAATTGTTCAACAGTTACATCTTTTGAAACCCTATTTGCATTCTTATAATTTTGTTCATCGCTTGGGGTATTAATGTTATCCGCAAAATTTAAATCTACATAATTGTGCATTTGTCGCATTCCACCATTACCATTTGCTAATAAAGAATCGGGATCTTGGTCCAAAAAGCTATAATTATCAGAAACAATATCACCAAATCCTCCAGCACCAAAAGAAAACGCCATTGGTTCTAAATTGTTTTGAGTAGCTTTTTTAACTATCATTTCTTGTCTGGGTTTGAAATGTTGTAATATAGATTCTCCATATAATACTTGATAACCTTGATTTAATAAAAGTAATGCAGGTACTCTATTAACGTTTTCAGGCATTATAATATTCTGTCCATTCTCTAAAATAATAAATGTTTTCCCATTATTGTCTTTTGTTCTTTTATCAATACAAATAAAATGTAAATCATTTGTAATATTTGCTTTAGATAGAGTTTGTAAAAGTTTTTTAGAATGTTCGCAATAATTGCTATAATAAAGTATAGAACTCATTACAATATAATTAGTTAATCGAAATATTTTTTTAACTCATTTAAAAAAAAAATGATTAAATAATACTATATAAATATATATTATTAATAGATAGTATGAATCCAAGTATTAAACAAAATAAATCGAACTCAAAGGGTGTATTTGAATTTACATTGAGTGGTGTAAATGTTAGTTTAGCTAATAGTATAAGACGCACTATTTTGTCAGATATTCCTATTGTTGTTTTTAAAACAACGCCATACGAAGAAAACAAAGCAAATATTGTTGCTAATACTAGCCGCCTAAATAATGAAATTATAAAGCAAAGACTCAGTTGTATTCCAATTCATATTAAAGATTTGGAGAATTTCCCTCTTAAAAATTATATAGTTGAAGTGAATGTAGAAAATATTACAGACGCTATTCTTTATGTTACTACTAAAGATTTCAAAATTAAAGATTTAACAACAGGTAAGTATTTAAATGAAACAACAACAAGAGAAATTTTCCCAGCAAATGACGAAACAAATTATTTTATTGATTTCGTAAGATTGAGACCAAAAATTTCTGACGAAATACCTGGCGAAAAATTACAACTAACTTGCGAATTATCTATTGGAACCGCAAAAGAAGACGGAATGTTTAATGTGGTTTCTACTTGCGCATATGGATTTACAGTAGATGAAGATAAACAAGACACCGAACTTTCCAAAAAAATTCAAGAATGGAGAAATGCTGGAAAAAAACAAGATGAAATTGATTATGAAGCAAAAAATTGGAAGTTATTAGAAGGACTAAGAATGACAAAACAAGATAGTTTTGATTTTGTCGTTCAGACTATTGGAATTTACGATAATATAGAGATTGTTTTAATGGCATGTGATATTTTACAAAAAAAATTTAGTTCTTTATACGACCAAATTATGACAGACGATATAAAAATTGAAAAATCATTAAACACAATGGAAAACTGTTTTGACATTACCTTAGAAAACGAAGATTATACAATTGGTAAAGTATTAGAATATTTATTGTATTCTAAGTATTTTGGAACGCCGAAATTGCTATCTTTTTGTGGATTTAAAAAAATGCATCCACATGATTCAGATAGTATAATTCGCATTGCATATGTGGAACCAGTTGATAAAAATGTGGTTAAGAAAAATTTATCCGAATGTATTAATGATGCTATTGAAGTTTATAATAAAATTAAGAGAGCACTTGCTCTACAAACCAGAAATAAATAATATAATCTTTTATAATTATATATGTGTTTTAATTACAAAGTTTCATTATTTACATTTTCATTAGGAGTAATATTTTCTATTTTATTAATGTTGTATGGAAATAAAAAATACGCGTTGGAAAATAAAGTGTCTGGTGTATTTTTCTTGTTTATATCCGCAATCCAATTCATGGATTTTTTATTTTGGATTGATTTACATAATAAATTAGGTATTAATAAAATAACAACCATTTTAGGTCCTATATTAAATGTAGGTCAGCCTATTATACTATACCTAATAAAGTATTTATATTATAGTCCAGATGTGTTGTCTCTTAAAAACTTTAATTCGCCAATAGCAGTATTAAACATGATGTATCTTATTTATTTTATTAAAATGTACATAACATTTTTAACAAATGAAAAATTAGTTACTGTAACTAAAAACAAACATTTGGATTGGCCTTGGATTAAATACACAAACCCGATATTCTATTTAATACTGTTTGCATTAAATATATTTTATTTATTTAATTTTAAATACGCATGTATATTATTTATAATCATATACTTTTTCTTATATCTTAGTATAAAATATTTTAATTATAGTTCCCCAGAATTATGGTGTTTTTTTGGTTCTTTTATTCCATTAATAATGTTTGTTATTTCATTTTATATATAAAAAAATTGAATTTCATTTACAAAATAAATATTAATGTAAATTATTTACGCAATTATGACACAAACAATATACACTATTATTTATTATTTGTCATTGTTTTACACATTATTATATATAGTAATAATGTGTAATTACTGTATGAATTACTTCATAACAATTGAAAAAGAAAAAATTTGGGAAAACGCGACGAATGACGACGTTTTGAAAAAAGTATTCAAAATTGCTTCAAAATATGATAAAACAATTACTTTGAATAATATAAATGAGCTTCTACAAAAAATACTAAAACTAAATGAGTATCATGAAGAATTTAAGATTGAATGCTATAGAGAAGGTGTGAAAAAACGTTTAAACAAAATCATCGCAACTACAAAAAATTGAATATTTTAATTAGGTATTATATATAAAATCTTTATGGTTCATCTACAGCATTAATAAAATCAATATTTCTTTTTCTCATATGATAATTTAAACAATACATTAATAAACTTGGGTGAATATTATTCACATATTTGATAACTACCATTTTTGTGACATATAAATTTTTTTCTTTTAATTCATCGTTATAGTTTCTATGAATGTTAAACATATGCGTTCTATATTGTTGTGAAAAATTCATAAGAGGCATTTCTTTCTTTATGTAACAAGATATGTAGTTATTAAACAACGTAAGCGTAAATAAATGGAGCTGATCTCTAAATTCCGAAAAATCTTTTTTATACTCAGGATAAAATTTTAAATATTCAGCAACTTTATTTTCTTTTCGTAAAGATAAATATTGATATTGTAATTTTGGTTGATTTCCTCTCAATTGTCTGACTTGTTCATATACAGGATTTCTCACTTTTGTTCTCTCTCCAGTTTCCTTGTTGTATAAAACAAATCCCAATATGTCATAGGATGTGTTCATTGAAGCATATTTTTCAATTAATTCTGAATAACTTGTATAATTATATGTTTCAGGAAATTTAATTGTTGTAGAAGCAAAATATTGGTTTGTTTTAATTTCTTCGGTATCCTTTACAGTAACAAAAATATTATTTTTATCTTCATTGTTGATGCTATAAACCGCAATTAAGTATAACTTGGGAAAAGTAAAAGGGACGACAATTCTGTTTTCAGGGTGTTGTAAAACAAAACTATAACAATAACTATTATTTAATAATTCCAACTTAAGATTGTTATATTGTGATGCTTCTAAAAACATATCTCTAAATGTCTTTCCGTCTTTTGTTTTATAAAATTTGGATGTAGCACCTACCGTATTCCTTGTAGAAATTTCCCATCCGCCAGATAATCCAATATTACTATCCCAAAATACGTTAATCATTGTTCCCTCAACAAATTCTTGAGCAACAATGTTGTTATTTTCAGAATTATATAATTTGAAAAATGTGTCTGAATGTAAAGATTTAGGAGGCGAAAAACAAACGATATTATTATATTTATTTGAAATAACTGATCTCAATAATCCATATGTAGGAATATTATCATAACTTAAAAAATTTTTGTCATATCTAATTACTTTATATTTTTGATTATTTTCTGTTTTACAAATAACTTTATTTAATTTTAGAACATTTGTATCATCATCATCCAATCCATTCATTAAAGTATTGAACCCAGGAATTGATGAAAGATATAGATTTATAATATTCGAAGTCATTTTGATATTTTATTTAAAAAAATGTCTTTAAACTATAATAAAATAGATTTTTACTTAAGTATAAAGTATAAAAATTTCTACAATAAATATAGAAACAAATGTCATTAAACATAGAAAGTGAAGAACCAATAAACGAATCAATAGAAAAAAATACAAATGAAGTTAAAATAGAATTACAATTAGGCGATATTATTCTTATTAAAGACCCAACAAATGAAAAATTAAATGACAATACATTTTTTATTGATTATATTGACAGCTCAAAATTAAAATTAATTAATGTTGATTCACTTGATATAACCATTTTACAAATAGATGAAGAAGGAATAATTGGGAACGGAACAATAACTAGTATAATTATTATTAGCAGAAGTGAAACCCCCAGTTATGCAAGACAAAATGGACTACTTCCAGGTAAATGGATAAATATTTCAATGGATAGCGACCCTGTAACAATATTTATAGGCGAAATTACAAATTTAGAAGAAGATATGATTGAAGTAAAAACGTACCCTGATAATATAGTCATTTATATAAATTTTGATTATAAAGGATTTCCTGAAAATTTACCGATCCAAGATATTCAAATTAGAGAGAAACCAAGTAATATTATTGATCAAATTCCTAACGAAATAGAGGGAGAAATCGTGGAAAATAATTTAGAAAATGAAGAAAATCAAGAAGCAACCCTAATTCCGGAATTAGAATTAGATTTACAACGTGAATTAGCAGAACCAATAAAACAACCGGTTGCTCTTCCAGTGGCTTCTGTTAAAGATCAATTAAGAGAAATTATATTAAAAGGCAATCAAATTAAATTTAGCAATGAATATATTGGTCCGGTAGTTCAATTAGTAAATGTTGAAAGTAGAGCTCAAAGATATAGCTTAGAATCTCAAACATCTGATTTACAAGATGAACTTTTATCCACCATTCCTAATATTCAAAGAACATCAAAAGTATTAAATAATATTCATACAATGATTGAACGATTTGTTCAACTAAGAAAAGAATTTTCAAATTTCGATGAATACGGTACAGTAAAAAGTGCTTCAATAAATAAATCAACGATAAAACCACTTGCCGAATATTTAACAGAATTTAAAAAAAATTTATACTGGGTATTGCCTGTAGTAAAAAATCTAAAAAAAATATATGTCGCAAGTAAAAACTCAGTGAATGAAGCAAATCGCGGAGATGTAGATATAATTGATATGGAAGAAGATTTTGTAAAAATGAAAAGCATTATGGATAACTATAAATCAAATAGCTTAAATGATGAGCAATCACAGGAAAATAAATATGTGACTTTATATTCAGAGTTAAATCCATATTTTACTCCTTTTGAATATGTGAATGATGAAAATAATGATGGGATAATTAATGACATTGCTGTTGGAGATAATATAAATGTAATTATAGATAATTTAACAGATTTTTATTCGTCTATTTTAAACAATAACGCAATTAAAAGTCGCCGTTTTGTTATAGAAAAATATAATTTAGGATTAAACAGATTAGACTCTACAAATATGAAAGGAAGTCGCATGACTTCTGTAACAGTAAAGCTAACAAACCCAGATATTTTATCTATTAGTTCAATTATGACTTTACCAGAACCGGCTATTCGTTTCTCTCGCATTAATTTACATAATACTAATATTTTAGATAGAGCAAATTTAAATCTTACATTTTTAAATTATTGGCAATTGTTTAAAAAAAGCACACATGTTAATAACATTTTTGTGGATAAAATAGACCAAGAAATAGAATTTAATGAAAATAATTTTTCTAATAATGTTAAGAATTTTGCGTTAAATATTTCAAAAGAAGACTCGCAAGGTTTCACAAAAACAAATATATATAAAAGTTTTACAAACTCAATTGTTCCGAAAATAAAGGTTATTTTCAATTTAATGAAAAAATTTATTAATGGAAAACTTTCAATAATAGAAATCGTTAATTATTTGGAACCTTTTCTTATTTACACGGATAATTTAACATATATGCAATACGTTTCTATAGTTGAGTTTATAAATGAAAAAATATCCGAATTTAATAAAAATTTTGTTGAACGTTCCAGAATTTTTTTAAATTTAAAAAGAACAAAGAACAATAAAATATTTTATGATAATGCGTATTCTATTATAAATATGATAGATGAAAAAAATAATAGACGTGAAGAAGTATTTGATAGTTACGGTTTTTTTGATGTTAAAAACGAAATGTATAGTAATTCTGAAATTCTTCAAATGATAACTGTAAAAGATTCTTGTAAATTATATACAAGTGCGCTTTCCTTACAAAGTGCTCCATTGATGTTTCCTATCGAATTTTCTCCAATATTAGATTCTGAAAAACAAATGATTGACACAAAAATACAAAACGATTCTACTTCTGAAAAATGTAAAAATATTATTGTTGCGAAAATGTATAATTCGGAAGATGAATTAAAAGGCGATAACAATAGAGAAATATTTTTCGATAAAAAATATGACAATACAGATTACGCGTTTTTGGATAGTTTTGAAAAAGAAATGATAGACAAAACACCTGACGATTTTATAAGTTTTTTAATAAATAAAATAAAAGAAAAGAAAAAATTCAATGATGAAGATGCTGAATATTTTGCAGACACTTTAATAAATGGATATAAAAGGGTTTTAAACGGTCAGTACGCTATTTTATATGATCAACTAAATGTTAAACATGAATATACATATTACATTCGTAAAAATAATCAATGGATATTTGAGCCAAATGTAGATAATAATATTATAACAGACAACCAAAATATTCTTTGTAATTTACAAGATAAATGTATTAGCAGTCCTGGTAAAATAGACAACAAATGTGAAAGCCTTGATTTAAATGAGTTGCAAATACAACAATCTCTTTTAAAAGATGTTATGAATGAGTTTGATACAAAATACAATATTTCAAAACAGGAATTTGAAAAAAAAATAATGGACATTTTTCAATATAATTTGGAGATTTTACCTGTTTTGACAAAAATGAAAAATGAAAATATGATAAAATATAATAACATTAAATATACATTGGGTGAAAAATTAGAAACCGAAGGTCCATCTGTTGTTTCACCTTATTCAAAATTAAAAAATTTAATTGTAGGACAACAGGATTTTGTTAAGAAAAATTACGATATTATCAAATTTGCAAACTTATTTACAAGAAAACCAATTCTTAACAGAATTGGACCACTTGGCGAAATGGAATCAGAACATTGGTTGTATTGTATAAAATCCAACGTGAAATTGTTGCCAATGTTTATTTATGAAATGGCAAGCGCATACATAACAAATATTAATGAACCACAAAAATATAATGAATTTGTGGAGCTTTTAATACATAGAATAGGTGCTGTACTAAATGGAGACGGTGATGCTTGGGTAGATATACATAGTGGAGAGGAAATTAAAAAAATCGCTTTGAGTGAAGATGAAGGCTATGATGAAGGATTCAAAGTTTCAACCAGAGGTGTTATAGAAAAAGACATTACTATGAATACTATAAATACAACAGAAAACTCTACAAAAAAATATGATACACCTGAAACAATTATAATAAATAATATAATAAATGCTATTTCAATCTCTATGGGAATAAATATAGAAAAACAAAAAGAATTTATTATGGGATGTGTTATAGAAAATGTAAGAGATAGACTGCCAAAAGAATCCGATTATTTAAAACAAATCAAAGATATGGCAAATAAAGGCAAGGAAATACCTTCATATAATGAATTATATAACACTTTTATTTTATATTATACACTTGGTATGATTTTAATTGCTATACAAACTATTACGCCATCCATTAAAACGCGTAAAACATTTCCTGGCTGTGTAAAATCCTTTGATGGTTACCCTTTTGAAGGTGCCGGTGACTTATCCAGTTTAAAATATTTAGCCTGTATTGCTTATAAAATGCGTTCTTCAAGTTCTCCTTGGAATGTGTTAAATAAAAAGAAAGAGACTTTTATTGAAAGCAAAATAAAAGAAACGATTGATGGAAATGAAAGAGTGGAAGGATTATTATCTATGCCTATCGTTAGACGAAAAATAGAAGAGAAAACAGAATATCTTATTTTAAATCCAAAAGATGAAATACCTGAAGAACACAGTATTTTAGGTTGGACACAATTTTTACCTCCTTTAGTTCCTATTAAACTTAAACAACTATTAGATATTTCAGCAGAGTTTAAAACCAGATTGCAATCTGATTTAAAGAGTGGTTCCATTGAACAAAGAGAGAAAATATTAATCGTTGAATCAAAAATTATATTTTTCTCTCTTGCTATTCAAGAAAAAATTCAAAATATTCTTAAAAGGAAGCAAATGATTTTACACAAGGGCTCGAATGAACCCTACTTAGAAAATTCATGCTGCAATGAAAAAAATAAAATATCTACTTTACAATATTTCGAAAAAGAAGATTCCAGTATTACTGAATTTAACACAATAGTAAAAACACTGACAAATATTATAGAAGATATAAATTTTTATTCAAAAGCTTTAATTTTATATAGTGATAAAAACACCAAAAATGTATATCCTTCTATTAGTACAGCATATGATGAAGAGACAATATATACTGCTTTTATAAAATTTTGTAATTTTAAATCGCTTCAACCTATTGATCCTGATTTACTACCTTTTTGTACAAATAAACCCGACACAATTAATGAAAACGACACCGTGGTAGAAATTATCAGAAAATTAAAAGAAGATAGAAGGGACTATTCTGAATCGCAATTATTAAGATTGTTACAAATAATTTCACGTAAAAATATTATAGATGTTGTAATGGACAAAGAGGTTCTCTCATCGTTTTCTAATTTGGCAAATATTATAGAAGACATTGATGGTAAAAACGACGAATTAATTGGGGGTTCTCTAATAAAATTAATACTTAATTGCCTTGACACATATGATATAGCTACTGAAGACATGACACAGGAGACTAAAGTTTTAAATAATAAATTAATAACTGACAATAAAAATTTGAAAATTCAAATCATTTCTTTTATTACGATGAATAAAAGTAAAAACATTTCAACAAGAGCTATTAAACAAATGACAGAATTTATCAATAATTTAAGTGTGTGGAATATGGACAAATCAACCCACAATGAAAATAATAAAATTTCAAATGATGCAAATTATAATATAATTAATTTCTTTAAAATATTTATTCAAAATATGGTTAAAACATTCCCGAATATTATATTGAATAAAATTGACTATAAAGATATACAAATACCAAATTATTGGGGATTATCCATGCACCATTCATCATCTATTCGCACATTTGTTAGTAATTATTATGAAACGCTTAAGAAATTTTATGCTGTCCCTGAAATGTTAAATATTTTACAAGAAACCCAAAAATCATCTGAAAATCTATTATTGTTAGCTAATAATACACCAGCATTTACAACTATTAAAGCAAATGGTAAAGATTTAAAACCCATTTTTGATGAAAAAACCAGTAAATTATTATTTGAGCATTATTTGTTATTAGTATTTTTAGATTATATTAACTTGTCTGATATGGATGAAATGGTAGTTACTTCAGTTAGAAAACAAACAAATATAACTGACATTTTTTCAGTGCAATATTTATTAGATAATGAAACAAAAATGGACATTAATATAGCAGAACCATCTACAGAAATGGAAACCACGTTGTTAAAGGGTAATAAAAAAGATTTAAAACAAAAGGTTGCCGAACTTTTATTGAGTTTTATTCAAATAATGGAGAAACAAAAAGAGATGATTGATGTTTCTTATGAACAAATCCAAGATAAGGTGTTTAAATTAAAAGAGAAAGAAAAAGATTTAATTACAGATAGATTGAAAGATTTGACAGAAGAGGAGAGAGAAGCAGATACAATTTTGAAAATAAATAAATTAGGTGTTTGGAATAAAGGCTTACAAAAGGGTTTAACTCAATATTCAGCAGATGATTATGATAAAGAACGTGAATTTATGGAAATAATGACACAATATGAAAGAAATGTAGGGAAAAATGTAGATGTGAATGGTAGAAATTTTAGCCAAGCAGTAGATGATTATATTGATGATATAAATACAGAAAATGAAATTGAGAGAGAAGCATATGATATGTCGGGGTTTAGAGACGATTATATGGATGGAAACTTTGAAGGCGACGAAGCAGATTATGGTGAATTTGGAGATTATGATTCATAATTATTTCATTTTCATTTTATTATTTCATTTTCATTTTATTATTTCATTTTCATTTTATTATTTTGTATTTTATTTTTTATAAATTCTAAAATATAAAAATACTTTAGAATTTACTTTTTTTAAACTGGATATATATATATAATATAATGTATCATAACTTTATTCGTAATAATGTTACACTTGTAGCCATCATTTTATTTATTATAGTTTTTGGTGCAATACAATTTATTAAGCCCACTTTTTTGTATAATAGAGATGGAAGTATTAGAGATTTTGGTATTGGTTATAAAAATAAAACTATTTTTCCAATTTGGTTATTATCTATAGTTTTAGGAATAATATGTTATTTAGCTGTAAATTTTTATATCACGTTGCCAAAATTATATTGATTTGATGGATAATTTATATAAAATATTTCTAACTAAAAATAATATCTTATATAAAAATTTTATTTTTAGTTAGAAATATTTAATTTGTTATAGTATAATCAGTTTCTTTTATTTTTGATTTTGCATCTATTTCTGCTTGTTCTTGTTGTTTGTATTTCTGATAATTATCTTCCATAGCCTGAACATTGCTTTGACATCCTCTATTCGCAATTTTCATTTGAGTAATTGAAGCAATTAAAATGCCAGTATAAACAAACCACATTGCTTCTCCAAAATTATCTCTTGTCACTGTTATTTTAAATAATTCGTCTCTTATACCAAGACCTTCTGGACTATTGTCGCGATATTTTGGTTTCATTAAAGGATTTAATGTTTGCCAATATTTGACAAAATTCGAAGGAACTAATTGATTTATTAATACAGATGTATTTCCGCAAATTTTAATAATAGCATCAGCAGCATCTTCTAATCTTTCTCTTTCGCTTTTATTTCCTCCAGTTTGTGATAATGAAGCGGTTGCAGGAGTTTGTTGTAGAGCGGTTGTGTTGTCAGAATTTCCTCCAATAGCCTTTTCTACTTTTTGATTTAGCAACAAATCTGTTATAATTCTATTCGCATCATTCGATACATAAAAATAACCAACTACATCAGAAAACGCTCCCTTAAACCCTGGAAAAATAGTTAGCACAAGAACAACTGCACCAAATATTAAAGCCCAAGGGAAAAATGTTAGTAGCCCAGCAGCTGTTATATTCTCTGTTAGGACACCCCCACAATTGCTCGTAATAGCATAAGTATTTATTAAAAACTGCACTATTAGTATGACAAAAAAGTATCCAGCTAAACCTATATAATAATTTTTCATGTAGATTTCATATTTTGCTGGATTTGAAACTGTATCATACGTTAAAGATGGTCTCATTGAATTGTAATAAAAATATGTTGTCAATAAAAACGTAACTATATTTAAAAACATACCCACCATATAGATATTGTGTATAATATTTTTTAGTTTAATACTAATATTTATTATGGAGTTTGACGAATTTTCTAAACCAACATTAATTGAACCAGGAACAAAATATTTTTTAAATCAAACCTTAAAACAAAGTCATAATTATAAAATTAAATTCTATAATCAAATGTTTAATATTGGGTTGTTTATTACTTTTTTTATAATTTTAGGAGCAATTTTATTATACAAATATAAAGGAAGACTTACACCAACGGAAAAAGAAAATAAAAATAAAGAAAAACAACAGTACATATTAACGCGAATAAAAAAATTTCAAGATGCTAAAAGAATTGCACATCAAGAATTAATAACTGGATTGCCTGAATGGGAAAATGAATATGATGCTATTCATAAAAATATATAATTTGTTATAATTTATTTTATTTAAATTAAATTAATATTATTTTAATTACTAATATTAATTTAAAATAAATTATAACAAATTATATATAATGACAACCTATCATGAGCAATTAAATGATTATTATAAATTGAAAAATAAATACGAAATGACAAATGAAAAAGAAAAGACAAAAATATTAAATAATTCTGGTTTAAGTTTGAGAGAGAAACGATACGAGTTTCAACAAATTAAACCCAAGTGTGTTAATTGTAAAAGACCAGTTGGTTCTATTTTTTTAATTAAATATGATAAGGAGTCTGATGCAAGACTTTTAAAAGCAATGTGTGGAGACAAAGTTAATCCTTGTCCGCTTAATATAATTATTAACTTAGGTTATTATGAGAATTATTCAAATAGTATTAAAGAAATTGAAAAAATTATTAAAAAATATAAAGATGAGATTATTTCTGATAAAAACAAATTGTTATTTGGGTATATTACAACGGAAGACGCATTAACTAATTTTGATGTTTTAAAAAATAGTATCACAGAATATACTCTATTACTTTCACATGAATTAACTCAATATATGGATATAATTGATAATTCTGAATTAAAAAAACAACTCAATATTAAAATACAAGAGTCGTACGATTTAATAGCAATTATTAAAGACACTATGTATAAATTTAATCAAGATAATGATACACAATTTGTAAGAGATGCTGTAGAAATATATGTAAATAACTTAACTCCTAAATTAAAAGAAATACTCAGTTTAAAATATAAATATAATACGGTTGAATTAGACGATGATAATACATATCATTTGATTCAGAAAAAAAATACTATAGAACAATTAGAATACCCTTTAGTAGAACCAAAAATTATTAGTTTTGTTACAGGTGTTGATGTAAAAAGACGTCAAACCAAAAAAAATATAGAAGGTTCGACCAACGCAAAAACGAAAAAAATAAGAAAAAATATTGAAATTGAACATGAAGATGAACATGAAGATGAAGATGAAAAAGTACAAGGACAACAAGAAATAGTACAAGGACAACAAGAAATCACACAAGCCCAACAAACACAAACACCGTTCTACAATGAAGATGGAACTGTTACTTGGGCTAATCCAAATTATCAAAATATTTGGAATTCCCTAAATGAAAAATATAAGAATGCTCTTTTACAAGACCATGAATGGTTAGAAGAAACTGTTATTCAGTATGTTAAAGATAGAGAGAATAAAAAACCAAGAGAGTTTTTAAATCCCACAAGTTTAATTATACCACCACATTTATTAGATGATGGTAAGTATGATTTTGGAAATCCAGTTTATAATGATATTTTTAATAATAAAATTGTAAAAATTCAAAAAGATATTTTAATTAAAATGATACCTAAAACGAACGATTCCAGTAATTCTCAATTTATGGATGCAATTGGACAAATAATAGGTCAATATTTAGGTTTTTCGAAATATTAAGGTTGTATGTTACAAAATATCAAATTTTATTTTTTTATTAAAATATTTATAATTATTATAATGATACTAAATTATATCTCTTTACCGATATTTATTATTAGCTTAGCTGTAGGATTATTATTTGTATATATTTGGGGTCCAGAAACAAAAACTGTTTTAATTTACCCCACTCCAGAAAATGTAGAAAAGGTGTTATTTAAAGATAAAGCAGATAATTGTTTTTATTTTACTCCTGTTGAAGTTGATTGTTCAGAGGATGCTACGCTAAATTCAATAATACCGATTCAAGGATAATGAATGAATCAATCAATCAATCAATCAATCAATCAATCAATCAATGAATACAAAAATTTTTTAACAGTTTTTTTAAAGTTACTTTATATATGGTAGAATTTGGTAAATTTGTTCATTCCCAATCAGGAAAAGTGATTATGTCTATTTTATTGGGGTTTGGTTTAGCAACCTTTTTTAGATCTATTTGTAACGGTAAAGATTGTGTTATTTTTAACGCCCCTTCTTTAGATGAAATAAATGGCAAAATATATAAATTTGATAATAAATGTTATAAATATGTTCCAGAACAAACAAAATGTTCCACAAATAAAAAAGTAATTAGTTTTAGCTAATTTGCGTAATTATTATAATCAATCATTCTTTATAATAATTATGAGTGATACTACTAATATATTTGATTTACCTACAGATCCTGCCGGTGGAGGAAATGTAACAAATAATATTAACTTACCTGCAAGCGAAAATAATTTATCACAACAACCTCCAAATAATTCACAAATGGCTTTAGATCAGAATACTATTAACCAAATTGTTAGTGGGTTACAACAAGCTAGTACAACTGGAATAACACAACTACATTCACGGGACATTCCTATGACAACTAACGCAATTACACAAGATCCACATATTCAGCCAAATTATATCCCTCCGGTTCAGCAACAGTCGGCAGATTATATAAATGAATATGAAGATTCAAGTGAAATTATTAATAGTTATAACAAAAACGCTAATATTCAAAACTCATTAGATGATGCATACGCTGAAATACAAACACCAATGCTTTTAGCCATTTTGTATTTTTTGTTTCAATTACCTATTTTTAAAAAATATTTATTTAATTTTTTCCCCGTACTCTTTTTAAAGGATGGAAATATGAACTTATATGGATTTTTATTTACAAGCACACTATTTGGTCTTATTTTTTATGTATTAAATAAAATAACAACTCAGTTTGATGCTTTTTAAAAGTCACAATGTAAGATAGAGCAATTAAAACCATTTAAACATATTAATCATTAATCATTAACTAATCAAATGATAGCA
>Ga0214921_10005026_pt1 | contig 18981 bp, 19 predicted proteins | sample LL1505_MetaG_FD_177992 | JGI IMG/M metagenome (GOLD analysis project Ga0214921, IMG submission 177992) | Freshwater microbial communities from Lake Lanier, Atlanta, Georgia, United States - LL-1505 | ecosystem: Environmental > Aquatic > Freshwater > Lake | place: USA: Georgia | collected... | reverse complement strand
GGGCAGGGAGTTGGAGGGGCTTTTAGCCTCGGTGCCGCCTCCCAAGGCCCCGGCGTGGTTTGCGGCTAAGACGCTGGCGAGATTGAGGGCGGAGAGGGCGGAGCGGAGAGGTGGGTGGTTGAGGATTCCGCAGTGGAAGTGGTTGGCAGCTGGATTGGGAATGGCGGTTTTAGTTCTTGGGGTCATGCGATGGAATCATCCAACGGATGTGATAAGTGATGCCGAGGTATTTGCGGCATTGAATTCCCTTGTGCAAGAAGATGAGGAGAGTCGTTGGTGGGCGGGTCTATGAAGTTTTCTTGTTTTTTCCTTCTGCTCGTCTGGATACTTGGCGGATCTTTTTCGGGTGCCCAGACATCTGAATCCGTGGAGACGAATGTCCCGGCGAAATCATCCAAGCCGCGGCCTCCGCGAATTCCGGATGGGGCATTGGTGCCAACGCGGGGGATGATCCAACGGGAAAAGGATCAATTCTGGGCAGGGCCGCAGGACGGAAACCGTTTTATCGAGATTCTGACTTTGACGATGGTGTCGAAGGATCAACTGCAGGCCAAATTGGAAGAGTGGCCCCCCTTTCAGAAGTTTTCAGACCCACAAAAAGGCAGGTTGGTGGAGAGGATTGACGAGGTGCGAGAACAAGCCAAGAAAGAGGCGCTGGAAGTGGCTCAAGAGTTTCAGTTTGCGGTTAGTCCGGAAAACCAAGATGAGTTCGTACGGAAGTACTGGATGGAAAAGCTGAGGATAGAGAAGAGCCTGAGGGAGGAGTTATCCCCACTTCGAAAAAAGCTGGAAGAGGAGGCTAGAAAGAGGCTGGAACGGGATTTTAAAAAATCTCCAAACTGATCGTGGTCAAGTCAATGAGAAGTTCATCTGCACTGATTATCTTTGTCTTGTAATTGTCACCTTCCAGAACTTGCCCTGCTTTATCCACGACTTATCCACATAGGCACATGAGGGACATCCTGATTTTGACGGGGGGGCAGGAAGAACATCACTACATCGCACGAACTTTGAGAGATTTACTAGAGGAAGAGGCGGGAGGTGAAGTTCGGGTGGAGGTACGAGAGGTGGGGCAGGGGGGGGTAGCAGGGTGGTTGGGTTGGATTCAAGATAAGTTGGGGCGAGGGAACGCAAAGGGAGAGAAGTTGCAAAAATGGATTCGCCGCGCGGGCGAAACAACTTTGGGAAGTTCGGCATGGCCCCAGCTGAGACGATTGGTGGCTTTGACGTTGGAGGAGACTCGGCCTGAGGTGGTTGTTTTTTTTGATCCAGCGGTGGGTTTGGCATTGCAGGAACGTGTTCAGGATCGGAAGGAGGCTGGGTTTCAACGGGTGGGAGTCGTTCCCGAGGCAGAAGATCTTCCCGGTTGGGACGGGGTGCCAGCAGATCTTCTTTGGGTCGCGGATGAGGGGTCGGCGAAAGAGTTAAAAGAAAAAAACCCCAGACTTGGCGAAGTGGTCGCCGGGGGATGGCCTGTTCGGGTGGACTTTGTTCCTTCTGATGAAAAGAAAGGTCTCCAAAGAAAGATTCTCTACCTAGTCAATTCCCGAAGAAAAAAGTCTCACCGAACAATCGAACGGTTGTTGGAGATCGAGGGGGTGAAGTTGACGGTGGTGGTAGGGAAGGAGGAGGGGCTGAAAGATAGTCTCCGCAAGAGTTTTTCGGACGAAAAAGAACGAGTTCAAATTCTGGGTTGGGTGAAAAATCTGGCGGGGCTGATCCGGGAGCATGATCTGGTGGTCAGTAAGCCTGGGACGATCAGCGTAAGGGAGATTTTGGCGGCAGGTCGACCGGTGGTTTTAGTGGAAGGAGGCAAAGGAGCAGAAAAGCGCAAGGGAATGTGCCAGTTGGTGGTTCGGGTCGGCTGCGGAGCCTTGGCTGATTCTCCCAAGGAGATTGGTGCGCGGGTCAAGGCGGCATGGCAGGGAGGGGGGGTGGGTTTAAGGGAGTGGACGCGGCGTGCCCGCCGGGAGGCGGATCGGGTGAAAGGCTCATCGGAGAAACTGGCTGGAAGGATTCTGAACATGGCTCATGAGGCAAATTCAGTGGAGCGGATTCCCGAACTGAGATTGGTTCCCAATGGACCGGCGGGCCGGAAGGGGCTCTTGATGATCGACCTTCATGCCCACTCGATATTTTCCGATGGTCGGTTGACGCTCCGGGAGCTGGTCGATTTTTACGGGAGGAGAGGGTTTGACGCCATGTCGGTTACGGATCATTTGGTGGATCGACGAAGATTGTTGGGGAGGTTGGCGAACATGACCGGCTTGGTGCTGACCTTGGACGATCTGCCGGAGTATTTTCGCGCCTTGGCGGAGGAGAGAAACCGGGCTTGGACAAAATATCGAATGATTCTTTTCCCGGGTCTGGAGTTTAATCACGATGGCCTGACGGCCAAGGGCTCGGCCCACTTGTTGGGCGTGGATCTGCAGGAACCGATCGATCCCGCATTATCATTGAAAGAGATCTGTCATTTGGTGAGGCAGCAGGGGGGGCTAACGATTGCGGCCCATCCGCATCACATGAGTTCGGCTTGGGGCAAGGATACCCTGTACTTGTGGAACCGGCAGGATGAGTTTCGTCCGCTGATTGATGCTTGGGAGATCGGAAACAGGGATGATTTGTTTAATCCGGTGGGGTTGAAGCGGATGCCTTTCATTGCAGGAAGTGATTTTCACAAGCCCAAGCATCTGACGAGTTGGAAGACGTTGCTCTGGTGTGAAAAAGATCCTGAAGCGATCAAGGAATGCATCCGTCAGAACAAGGATGTTTCGATCACCTTGTATCGGGATCACCGTTTTGCCGGGGAGGTGGTGGAGCGGGAAGAGAAAGCTCGAAGAACCGAAAGAGTTTAAATCAAGGCACTACTTCAACGGGGACTCCTGGCCGAAGGGCATTGACCAGTTTGGTGGCATTCCAGTTGGCTAAGCGAAAACAGCCGTGCGAACCGGTGCGGGAGATGTCCTCGGGCTCGGGGGTGCCATGGATCCCATATCCTTGGAGGGAGAGGCCGATCCAGGCCGTGCCGACGGGGTTGTTAGGACCCGGGGGCAGAACGAGTTTGTTGGTGATTCCTTCTTTCAGAGCGACATCAACGAGAACCTTGGGGTCAAACGTATAGTTCGGGTTGGGAGCGGTGCTGATAACGGTGAGGTCTTGGTTGGGGATTTTGTTTTTATCCGCGGCAATGGAGCAAGGGAAACAAGCGACCACCTGATTGTTGGTGTCGTAGGCCAAGAGGGTGGTCTCCGTGAGCATGATCACGACGCGTCCAACAGGCGGTAGTTTTCGGGTGCCCTCCAGGTTGGGGAGAGTCAGGGTGATGCCCGGGGCAATATTGGTGGCTTTGGGATTGAGTTCCTTGAGGAAAGAGGGAGTGGAGTGGGTTTTTTCCGCCAGCATTTCCCAAGGATCATAGTAGTCCAAAGCCGGAACCTTGCTCATTGCGACAAAACCCTTGGGACGGGGGATGACCTGGGCGAGATCTGCCTCCGTGACGATGTAGTCGACATAGGCATCTCCAGGCTTACCCAGGCTCAATCGGGTATCGATGTCGAGTTCCCCGGATGCATTTAGCCTCCGATTGATCTGAAATTGTGTGACGGCCCGCCGACTTCGTTTGGCGAAATGGCCGTCGATCGTACCGCAGGAGAAGTTCAGGCGATCGAGCAAAGTCTGCCAACCGGCCATCTCGATGGTGTCCCGGGGTTTTTCCGTGGGGAGAGTTTCGGCTCGTCGCACCTGCTTACCCATGGGGGGAACCGGAGGACCCACCATGGGCGCCGGCTCGGCAGGTTTCGGAGGTAGGGTGGGGAGGGACGGGGCAGTCGGAACGGCGATCGTGGGTTCTAAGGCTGGCGGGGATTCACTTTTTTTTTATCCGTTTCGGGGCCAGAAAAAACCTCGGCATCCGGATACTTCTTCACCAGATCCCGGGCCCGTTGGTCGGCAGGCTTGGGCTGAGACTGAGGCCAATGAAGGAGTCCCCGGTCGCGGAGATAAAGAAGCCCGCCCACTGCCATAAGGGTTGCCACCGTGATCCAAACGAAGCTGTCGCCGCTTTTTTTTCGACGGGCCATGGAGATTTAGTAGACGTCCTTGAGATATCGCTTTTCCGTTTTGGAAAGCGTGACGGAGACATATTCCTCCGCCTGCTCGGGGGTCTTGCCGCCATGCCGGGTTGCGATCTCGACCAAAGCGGCGTGGACATCCTTGGCCATGCGTTTGGCATCCCCGCAGACATAAAAATAGGCCCCTTGTTCCAGCCACTTCCAAAGTTCGGCCCCCTCTTCCTGCATGCGGTGTTGCACGTAGACTTTTTCTGCCTGATCCCGGGAGAAGGCAGTGGAAAGTTTATGGAGATGGCCCTTTTTATGGGCGGTGTCGAATTCGTCCCTGTAAAGAAAATCCGTGGCGGCGTGCTGATCACCGAAAAAGAGCCAGTTTCGGCCTGCGTGTCCATGCTTTTGACGGTGCTGGAGGAAGGCGCGAAAGGGAGCGATTCCGGTCCCGGGGCCCACCATGATGATATCGCGGTCCGACGGTGGGAGGTGAAAATGGCGAGTCGGTTGGACATAGACGGGAACGGAGTTTTCCTCGGTTAGTTGGGCCAAGTAACCAGAGGCCAATCCCTGCTTGGGGCGCCCGTGGGTAGTGTATTGGACCACGGCTACGGTCAGGTGGACATGGCCGGTCTCATAATCGGGGGAGGAGGCGATGGAGTAGAGACGTGGGGCGATTTTATTTAGAAGATTGGGAATTTCCGCCGGATCGATCTTGATTCCTGGGGCATCCTGAAGGACGTCGACGACATCCCGATCAAAGACATATTCCTCGAGCTTTTTTTCATCGGCACAAATGGACTGGAGCTTATCGCGGGCGGAGCTGGAGGCTTTCTCTGCGACCGCCTTAACGAATTTCTTGCCCGCACGGTTGAGAATTAGGGTGGAAGCAACGGTCTCTTTCAAGGCTGTGTCGCCGGCATGGCCAAGTTTTTCGAGGAACTCCTGCACAAGACCCTCTGGATTGCGGGGGACGACCCCTAAGGAATCCCCGCAGACGTAGTTTGGGCCTATGGAGCCCAGTTCGATCGAAATATGGCGGGTATCCTTGGAGGATCCCTTTTGGTTGAGCTTCCGGTTTTCCTTCAGTTTCGCGGAATAGGGCTGGTTCCGGTTGTAAGGGGAAGCAGGTGGCTTGACGGCAGCGGAGGATTCCGACATGGCAAATCAGACGTTATCGTTGCCGATAGATCCGGTGGGGCAGATGTCGAGGGCGCGCTGGGCAGCGTCCAGTTCCTCCGGGCTTTCCGGTTGCTTGAAAAAATAAACGTAGGTCTGGTCTTCGTTGTATTTTAGAAGCTTCGGAGCTTCTTCCAAACACACGTGGCATGGAGTGCAGCTATCGTCCACGTACCATTTTCCGGGGACGTTTTCCTTTAGGATGCGGGTCTTGTCGGCCATGGGTTTTGAAAATACACGGGAGGGGAGGGTCGGCAACTCCAGAGAGGGGCAGGTGGACTGCCCGGGGCGGGGGTCGAACCCGCACGGGGATTTCTCCCCAAGGGATTTTAAGTCCCTTGTGTCTGCCATTCCACCACCCGGGCTGGAATCTTTCCATGATGCGAAGGTTTCGTGGGCGGAAAAGTCGGATGAAGGAGCAAAGCTATATGGTGCTAATTGGAGACCATCATCTTTTGCAGACCGGAGGTCAGTGTGAAAGAGGGCGTCCAGCCTGTGGATCGGAGGCGTTCGATCGAGGCGGAGGAGTGGCGAACATCCGCCGCACGGGCCGGGAGGTGATCGATCGAGGATTTGGACCCGGTCACGGCGAGAATGGTTTGGGCGAGTTCCAAAATAGAAACCGAATGACCGGAGGCGACATTGTATACGCCCTGACATAAGGGTTGAGTGGCCACATGGATTAAGGCCGAGGTGACATCTTCGACATAGACAAAGTCACGGGTTTGCTGGCCGTCTCCATGAATGGGCAGGGGAAGGCTCGCCCGAGCCGCTTGAAGAAGTTTGGGGGCAGCGGCGGCATAAGGGCCTTCGGGATCCTGTCGTGGGCCGTAAACATTGAAAAAGCGGAGGGCGATGGCGGAAAGGGATGCGAAGGAGCATAGTTTCTCCCCCTCGCATTTGGATTCCGCGTAGGGGCTGAGCGGAGCAGGAGGGAGATCTTCATGCTTGGGCATGGTGGGGTCATTGCCATAAATGGCGCAGGAGCTGGCAAGGACCAGCCTGCGCGCACCGGCTTGGGCCGAGGATTCCAAGACCAAGCGAGTGCCCTCCACATTGATCTGATGGCACTGATCGGGTTTTTTTACGGATTCGGGAACGCTGACCATGGCTGCCAAGTGAAATACATGGGTCACCCCTTGTAGGGCTTGAGTCAATTTTTCGTTTTCAAGAATGGATCCTTGGATCAGGCGGCAGGAAGCACCCTGCAAGTTGCTTTTCGAGCCGGTGGCCAGATTATCAAGTACCGTGACTTCCCCCAAGGTGGCAAGGCGGCGGACTAAGTGACTACCGATGAAACCGGCCCCACCTGTGACAAGGAATCTCATGGAATGACGAACTTCGCCGAAAAAAGGGGGGTTGAAAAGACCGGGAAATAGATTTGAGAGGGGGTGAGGATTCTGTCAAATTACCGAACATGCATGGCAGGTTTAATTTGTTGGGCTATATAGTCGTTGGGTTGGTATTTATTTTTGGGGCATGCAGTAAAAAAGAATCGAAAACTGAAAAAACCTCCGTCTCTAAAGATGGCGTTGCAGGCGAAAGCAAGGATAAGCCGGCATCCACCCTGGATTCTGTTCCTGAGGATCCGGAAGAAAGATATAAGGTAACTTATGTGCGTTCCGCCCAAGCCTTTGCGCGCAACGATCTAGAGGGGGCATTGAAGTATCTCGATCTAGCGGATCAGGCCAAACCGAATCAGGCCAACAATGCCAATCTTCGTGGTGCCATCTACACCCGTCAAAGGGATTGGGTCAAGGCCGAGGCGGCGTTCCGGGAGTCCCTTCGTTTGCAACCGGACATGCCGATGGCCCAATTTAACCTGGGGGAAGTTCTTTTTCTTAATAACAAATACGGGGAGGCCCGTGAACGTTTCCAAACCTTTCTCAATAGCCAACCCAGAAACGATCTTGGTTTGTATAAGATTTATCTATGCGACTTGCTGGGAGGCAATGGAGCCAAGGCCAATGCTTTTTTAAATCAGTTGCAGCCCGATCCAAATAGCCCTCTTTATTACTTCTGCAGGGCTGCCGAGGCCTTTGCAAAAGGGGATAATGCTGCTGGCATGGAGTTTGTGGGATCAGCCTATCGAATTTACCCGCCCGACTCGAACTCCACTTTTGCCGATTCCCTTGTGGAAAAGGGATATTTGAAGGGAGAACAAGCCAAGCCCATCCCTGAAGAAAATAAAAAGGTCAAGACAGAGGAATTAAAAGTGATTCTTCCCGGGGTAAAAAAATAGTCCAAAACTCTCCCGGATAACTGACGTTTCCCTTAGGTTCTCCGGTCAACTCGAGCTTCGATTTGCTGTACAGCCCAACAGGCGTGCTCCTGAATGAGTGGGTCTGATTCTTCCATGGCGTTTCGCAATGCCGGCAAGTCTCCCGAAGTGCCCACGTTGCCCAGAACCACACAAATGTTCCGGAGCCATCGATTCCGTTTCAGACGAAAAATAGGTGTTCCCCGAAATTCTTTTCGAAATCTTGTATCATCCCAGGAGAGCATCTCGACCAGATCAGGGCGAGAAATGGATTGAAGACGAATTTCGCGGGATTCACGGGCATGGCGATTCCAAGGACAGACCTCCAGGCACTCGTCACAACCAAAAACCCGGTCGCCGACCAAGGGCCGAAATTCCAAAGGGATGGATCCAGAATGCTCGATGGTGAGGTAAGCAAGACATCGTCTGGCATCCAAAACATACGGTTGAGGGAAAGCTTGGGTTGGGCAGGCATCCAAGCAGCGGGTGCAGGAACCGCAATGGTCCTTTCCTGGTGAATCCGTCGGAATTTCCAGATCCGTCAGGAGGCACCCTAACAAGAGCCAGGGGCCGTGCTCTTGGTGAATCAAAAGGGTGTTTTTGCCCTGCCAACCAAGGCCTGCCAAGGCGGCAATGGGTTTTTCCATTACTGGGGAAGAATCGACCGTAATCCGGTATTTCCCGCCCCATGGGACGATGGTTTTCTGAGCCAGGCTTTCGAGGGAATCCCGGAGAATATCATGATAGTCCTGCCCTTGAGCATAGGAGGCGATACGACCTCGTTGGAGGGGAGGCGATGGTTGGCGGCTGGAAATGCCTGCAACGATGATGGTTCGGGCAGAGGAGTCGTAGGCAGTTGGATCCATCCGAATCCTAGGGGATTTGGCCATCCAATTCATCTCCCCGTGGTAGGAGAGGTTCAGCCATTCGGTAAGATGGCGGGAGGGGTTTGGCATCTCTGCCCGGGCGATACCAATGGCGTCGAGCCCGATGGCTTGAGCAGTTTCTTTGAGGAGTGTGGAGCGGTCCATTTCCTCAAGTTTGGGCTGTTAATATTTCACCAATCTGTTGAGCCAGTTCTGCAGGGGAACTATCACCGGCATCAATCTGGATCTCGCTCTCTTGGTACCAGGACTCCCTTTCAGAAAGTTGGTCGGTCAGGATAGAAAGCAAGGATCCTTGGGCCAGCAAAGGACGATCCTGTTTATCCCGGAGGCGTCTCTCCAGGAGTTCCAAGGGGGTCTGAAGATAAATACGGGTGCCTGTCTTTTGCATCCAATGCCGGTTGTCGGCCACCAAAATAGCTCCTGCTCCAGAGGACACCACAGCAGGTTGTTGTTTTGCCATCTCGCGGATGGCCTCCGCCTCCCTCTTGCGGAATCCGCTCTCGCCCTCGATGGAAAAGATTTCGGGGATGGATCGCTGAGCGCTGCGGATGATGATTTCATCCATGTCATGAAAAGGAATTTTAAGCTGTGAGGCCAAGATGGGGCCTAGGGTGCTTTTCCCAGAGCCTGATAGACCCAAGAGCCAAATATGACCGGGCTTTCTCATCTCCTCAGATTGGCAGGCTTTCGGGTATTGTGCGAGACCGAGGGGTTATTCCTAGGCTTGGGTAAAATGAGTTTTTCGGGCAAGCTCGATCCATGGGCAATACCTTTGGACATATGTATCGGGTCACTACCTGGGGGGAGTCCCACGGGGGTGGGGTAGGTGCGGTCATCGATGGGTGTCCGCCACAGATCGCTTTATCGGAAAAAGATCTGCAACCGGATCTGGACCGTCGTCGCCCTGGGCAGAGTAAAATTGTCACTCCCCGAAAAGAATTGGATCGGTGTGAGATTCTGTCGGGGGTGTTTGGCGGTAAGACCCTCGGAACTCCCATCTCCGTTTGGGTCAAGAACCAGGATGCCCGTCCTGAAGCGTACCGTGAAATGGAGACGCTGTATCGTCCCAGCCATGCCGACTACACCTATCACGCAAAATATGGTATCCGGAATTGGCAAGGCGGGGGGAGAACCTCGGCTCGAGAGACGATTGGCCGGGTCATTGGCGGTTCCATCTCCAAAAAGATGTTTGGCCAGCTGGTTCCCCGGCTTTCGGTGACGGCATTTGTCCGTCAGGTGGGCAGTGTGGTGGCGCGAATCGATGCCAGCCGGGTGGAGGCCAAGGAGGTGGAGTCCAATCCCGTCCGATGGCCCGAGGCCAAGGAGGCGGGTCAGCTCGTTCGGTTAATTGAAAGAGTACGGTCCGAGGGGGATTCCCTGGGTGGGGTGGTGGAGTGTGTCGTGCGGGGTTGCCCCGTGGGATTGGGGGAGCCAGTTTTTGACCGATTGGAGGCGGATCTAGCGAAAGCCGTGATGAGTCTCCCTGCGAGCAAGGGGTTTGAAATCGGGTCTGGATTTTCTGGTGTTCGCATGCGCGGCTCGGAGCATAACGATGAGTTCTACATGGATGGAAAAAAAGTCCGTACCCGGACCAACCGGAGTGGGGGAATTCAAGGGGGGATCAGCAATGGGGAAGACATTGTCTTTCGCGTGGCCTTCAAACCGGTGGCAACGATTGCTAAGTCTCAAAAGACGGTTGGGGTAAGGAACAAGGATGTGGAGTTAAAAGCCCGAGGTAGACATGACCCGTGTGTTTTACCTCGGGCCGTGCCGATGGTGGAAGCGATGGCGTTGTTGGTTCTGGCGGATCACTATTTGCGTGATCGGGCGCAAAATGGTCTTTTGCGAAAATAGTTTTTAAAAAGAGAAATTTCCGCCGATTTCGATCGTGTTGGTTACCGGGGAGCCAAAGGTAACCTGTTGGTTATCTCCCATGTCAACTGTGGGCTGGCTGGTGCCATAGAACTTGTAGGCCAAGGTCAGGCTCAATTGCTCGTAGAGGCGGTAGCGGACCCCGGCGGCAACCTGGTACGCATTATTCATGTCGTTTCCCGAGCCTGACAAAGTGGAGCCAGATCCGGCAGGTGGATACGAGATGCTGCCAACCTTAAAGTAGTTCCAGCCTCCTCCAAATCCTAGGTTGATGTAGGGCAGAAAACCGCTGTCGTTGGGATATTGGAAGCAAAGTTGGGCCATGATGGGCACGCTCCAGTAAGTGCTACTGGAGACAGTCATCCCTTCGGTGTTCCCACGGATCGCATTGAGGGCAAAACCGGTTTCAATCGAAAGTCCAAACCAGTCGGTCAGCCAGACGCCGGCATCGATGTCCTGGCGATACCCAGTGCTGAACGCGATTTCCTTTTGAATCATTGGGTTGGAAGCGCCCTTGGGGCCCACGATGTTCACGATATTCATCGAGCTTACAAAACGAGGTCCTCCCTCTGTGCGGATATAAAAACGATCCTCTTCCATCTGTTCCGGGGGAATGGGGTGATCCAGGAACTTACCGGGCCAAAAAGACTGTTCCTGCATAGTACCAGGAGATCCTAGAGGGGATACAGGCAAAGGGGCTGGGTTTTTGACTGTTTCCTCAGGAGAGGGAGGGGTGGGGGTGGGCAAGGTCTGTGTCGTTTCTGGTAAAGGTAGATTTTCCTTAAGCTCCGTTTCTTGGGGACGATCTGGAGAGGGTGTATTTTCCGTAGAAGGCACTGGCACGGTCATAGGTTCGATTGGGGCGTCTATGGTTTCAGAACCGGTGTAAGAGGAAGGAGATTTTAAGATGGGACTCATTGAACTTTTTGAAATGGCAACGGAACCGGTGGGTGCACCGTCCATTTTCTCGGCTTGGTTGGAGTCGTTTAGGGTGATCCGAAGGGCAGATCCGGGGGGAATAGAGACATTCATATCGGATAAAGTGAAATCAGCTGGGGAAGTGGAGTTTTTTGGGAGGCTGACCAAGATGGTCTTTTTGCCGGACGAGTTGGAGCCGTAGCTGACATTCAAGGATTGTCCCCCGCAGTATACGGATTGACGTGGGGTTCCTTGTTTGACGAGATCGGCTATCCCTCCGTTCGAATCAAAAAATGCCAATGACCCGTCCGATTGTATTGAAACGGAGGAAGAAAATTCGGCACGGGTTTTGCCACCACAAAGAATCAATAAACAAATGGAAAGAATACTACAGGTAGTAGCATAGGCCTTTCGCATCCATATATAAAGGGTCTTAAGACCTCTATTGTCGATGCAGGTCGGCGCTTATTGTTAGTAAAATATCAAACATCAATACTTACGCATATACTTAAAGGCCAATAATATATACAATATATATATGTATTATTAAGAAGATATTTTTGAGAAAAACAATTGGGTCATCCACTTTCCAGTAAGCAACCATAGGACTGCCGCCAGAGCCAGATACGGACCGTAGGGAATTTTGACGCCCAGTTTCCTTTTTCTGCTTTTGATCATAGTCATTCCCACCGCTGTCCCCAAAAAAGATGAAATCACTAGAATAAAAGGGATACTTGGCCACCCCAAAAAAGAGCCCAAGGCAGCCAAGAGCTTTGCGTCGCCAATTCCCATGGCCTCTTTTTGCAAAAGCCAGCTTGCCGTCCGGGCTGTGACCCAAAGAATACCCCCCCCGATCGAGGCTCCCAAAACAGATTGGATCATTCCGTCGGTTGGGTTTTGGGTATTATGCAGTTCCGGTAATAGATAGCTGGCACAGATTCCAGCGATCACGCCCCCAACAGTTAGGCCGTCAGGGATGACGAGATAATCCAAATCGATGCCCGAAGCCACGATCAGGCCGGCAGTGAGGCAGGCGTAGATTCCGAAAAGAGGAGGGGGATAAATCTTCCAAAGGGCGGTAAAAACTAACGCTGTTCCCAACTCCACAGCCGGATATCGCGGGTCCAGATGTGCTCCGCAACAACGTGCCCGCCCGCGGAGCAGGAGGTAACCCACGATAGGCAGGTTCAAAAAGCCGGGAATCTCAAGGCCGCAGGCCGAGCAGCGAGACCAAGGGCGGACAATGGATTGGCCAAGGGGAATCCGTAGAATGCAAACATTCAGAAAAGATCCGATACAAGCACCCAGAACAAAAACGGCGGCGGAGATCATCAGGGAAAAGCTCATGGCAGGCGCTGAGCGGCGTGGAAAAGAGCGTGCCGCATTTTTTCGAGGGGGGCTGTCTGGCCTGTCCAAATCGTGAAGGAGAGAGCTCCTTGGTGTAGGAGCATCCCCAGTCCGTCCTCGGCCTGATAGCCAAGTTTTCGCGCGGCTCGGACCAAAGGAGTCAGCTCCTGGCGATACACGGTGTCATAAAGTTTTGTGCCTCGGGCAAGTTTGGCCGGGTCGATTGGCAGGGGGTCGTCTTTTCCTAGGCCCAGGCTGGTGCCTTGGATCAATAGGTCTGTCTCCTTCAGAGCATGGTCGAGATCTTTGGAATGCCATCCAATCGAGCGAAGGGAAAACCTCTCTGTTGCCAACGGGGCAAGCTCTGCCTCAAGTTTTTTTGCCTTCGTGGGGTCTCGGTTAACCAAGAGGAGGGAACGGCAACCGGTTTTTGCCAGATGTCTGGCCAAGGTTTGGCCGACCCCGCCGCAGCCTAGAATAAGAATCCGGCTTTTTCCGAGGTCGATGTTCCATGTTTCCTTGATGGCGGCCCGCCAGCCCAAAGCATCCGTGCTAAAACCCTGCGATTGATCTCCTTCAATGCGAACGGTGTTGACGGATTTTGCCTCGGTGGCGGTGGGTTCCACCCGGTCGACCAAGCTGAACATGGAATTCTTGTGGGGCAGGGTACAGTTCCATCCTCGAAACCCTCCTTTTTTCAGGAGGGAAATAGCCGAGGCCAAGTCTGCGGCAGGGACTTCGATGCGCAGGTACTCAGCATCCAGACCCAATGCGACAAACCCGGCATGATGAAGAAAAGGGGAAAGGGAGTGGGCGATGGGATGCCCGAGAACTCCGTAGCGAGCCCGCCCTGGTGGGAGGGGGGGTAGGGTGTTAGGGGTGAAAACTTCCGAAATCACCCCGCCATTGAGCCATCGGAAAGGCGTTTCGCCCAACAAAAACGCTGTTGGATCGGTTGATCCGAGGCGGGCTTTCCCATAGGATATATCTTTGAGCAAACATCACCCATTGGCTGCTGAGATGGTGCGTTCGTATGCCGAGCTGGCAGCGATCAATCATTTGGGCGGAGCTCAGCTACCTTCCAAGGCGGCCGTGGCTGCCATCACAAAAGATTTGTTGCATCTTCTATTTCCCGGATTTTATGAAGGGGATTATTTGGAAGGGAAGGAGTTAGGTCCGGCAATCACGGAACTTCTCGGCGTTGTGGAAAAAACCCTCACGCGGGAAGTGAGCAAAAGCCTGACGGGGAAAGTTCCTTCCGGGGAGTCTGCGGAAGGCAAGGTGCGATCCTTTTTGGCTAGGCTGCCCGCCGTGCGGGCCATTTTGAAAACAGATGTGGAAGCAGTCTTGGCTGGGGATCCGGCAGCGCGGAACGTGGAGGAGATCCTTCTCGCTTATCCCGGAATTGAGGCCATTGCCGTTCAGCGGATGGCCCATGAAATGCATCTCCTTGGCGTGCCTCTATTTCCCCGGATGATGACCGAATGGGCTCACAGCCGAACGGGAATTGACATCCATCCCGGTGCGAATCTGGGGCCCTCCTTTTTTATCGACCACGGAACGGGAGTCGTCATCGGTGAAACCACCCAGATCGGTAAAGAGGTTAGAATCTATCACGGGGTGACCTTGGGGGCCCGTTCGGTCACCGGCGCGGAATCTCTGCGCGGCAGAAAGAGGCATCCCACCATTGAGGATCGGGTCACGATCTACCCTGGAGCCACCATTTTGGGTGGGGAGACCGTGGTGGGGGAGGGGAGCACGATCGGCGGAGGGGTGTTTTTGACAAAAAGCGTGCCTGCCCATCATCTGGTTTTTGCGGAACACGCCGCTCTCAAGATCGTTCCCAAATCTCAGCGTCCGCAAGGCAGTGAATACACGATCTGAATAACTCCCCCTTTTCTATTTGTCGAAACCTCACCACCAAAGCGAAATTATTTCCATGAAAACAAACATTTGCATGCCTGAGTTGGAGAAAATGCCCAACCTTTTCGAGCAGGAACTGCAAGCCTTTTTCCATCGTCAAAAAGAGCGGTATGACTATGGAGAACACTTTGAGGCTGTTTACTTCGACATGTGTGAGTTTGTCGGGCGAAAGGGGAAACGGATCCGGCCTCTCCTTTTTCTTCTGACCTATCGGGCCTTGGGGGGGCGTAAGGCCTTGGAAGACACTTCCCTATTGCAGGCCGCCATTTCGCTTGAGCTTCTCCACGCTTTCGTTTTGGTGCATGACGATTTGATTGATCGTTCGGAAAAACGGCGGGGGCTGCCCACCTTCCATAAGTTAGTGGAACAACGACAGGGCAGGTTGAGTGATGCGGAACGAACAGGGCAAGGGGTTGCCTTGGTCGTGGGCGATCTACTTTTTGCGTTGGCCATGGAAACCATCCAGCAGGGTTCCTTTGGCGAGCGGGAAGAATCACAAGCCATTAAAAAATTCCTGTCTTACGTTACCGACACAGGTGTTGGAGAGATCTTTGATATCCTACTCGGATCAAAAGATATAAGCCGGGTTTCAAGGGAGGATATCGAGCGCACTTATTTTCTTAAAACCACCCGATATACCTTTGAGGCACCCTGTGTCTTGGCCGCTATTTTGGCGGGCGCATCGCCGGAAAAGGCGGAGGATTTGGCTTCGGTGATGGAACCTCTCGGTCTGGCTTTTCAAATCCAGAACGATCTCTTGGAATTCTCTCATCTGGATGGTCGGGATCAACTTCTGCCGACCGATCTGTTGGAGGGAAAAAAGACCTTATTGGTTCGTGAAGCCTACGAACGTTTGGGTGAAACTGACCGATCTTTTCTTCAGATGTGCCTCCACACGCCTTCGCGGAACGAGGCATCAATCTCTAAGGTGCAGGATCTTTTGCGCAAGTCCGGAGCTTTAGCGGCCATGCAGGAGCGCTGTACCGTCCTCTTTCAGGAGGCGACGGACCTCTTAATGCGTTCTCATTTGGAATCATCCGAAAGGGCCGCGATTGCTCAGGCTATCCACTGGGTACGCCAATCTGTTCGGGTGAACGTGTAGTCCGTTGCTTATTTCCCTTCCTATCTTTTCTTTGGATTCCTCCTTTCTCTCGGCCCGGGAGGTAACACGGGAACATGCCAAGACTTTTTATTTTGCCTCCCATGTTCTCCCTTTGGAGGTTCGGCGCGACAGCTATGCGGTCTATGCCTGTTGTCGAACGATCGACGACGTGGTGGATCGCGCCGCAGCGAAGGGGGAAATGGTGCACCCTGAGGTGGCGGGAGAGGTTCTGGAAAGGGCTTTTGGAAGCGGAGGAGAAAAAATGGGGGAGAAGTGGATGCCTGCCTTTCGGGATACAGTTCGGCGAAAGAAACTTCAGAAACGTTGGTTTGAGGATCTAACCATCGGGGTGGCCGGGGATGTGGGACAGGTGGAGCTGCAAAACTGGGAGGAGTTGGATCTCTATTGTTACCGGGTGGCTGGCACGGTTGGCCTGATGATGATGCGTGTTTTCGGTCTGGAGGATGTTGCGGAGGAACCGCGTGCGGTTGACTTGGGAAGAGGAATGCAACTCACGAATATTCTTCGTGATATCGCCGAAGATGCACGGGCGGGCAGGATTTACCTTCCAGCGGACGAGCGAAAGAATTTTGGTGTCCGGCGTGATGATCTGTTGGCTGGAAAACCATCCGGGCGATGGAGGGAGTTTATGGAGTTTCAGGTTAAGAGGGCGCGAAAGCAGTACGCGTTGGCCGAGTCTGGAATCCGCCAGCTTCCTTCCGGAGGACCCCAGTTGGCCACTTGGCTGATGCGGGAGCTTTACGCGGGAATCCTGGATCCGATTGAAGACTCTGGATTCGACGTTTTTTCACGACGTCATTCGCTTTCCTTGGGTCGCAAACTTTGGCGGGGACTTGGGATCTGGTGGAAAGTCCGTGCAGGCCGGGCTTAACCTCGGTTGACGGCTCAGATGCCGTGCGCAATGCGCGCGGCAATAAAAAGTCCGGCCATAATTCCTAACGTCATGGCAGGTCGCGGGTCGCCTTTTAATGAGGGGGGGGCATAGACCGGCGTAATCCAGGCGAGAAGGGCGCTGAAGATAAACCAGGAAAAGTAGTTTTGCGGAGGGACGATATTATTGGCCCAGTTCCAGTAACCCCGGATGGCGTAGGCAAAGGGTTCCATGAGAAAATCAAAAAGGAGTGCGACGGCACCTGTGGCAATGGCGACAGGAGCTCGGGAAGAGTTGAGCCAGTATTGGCTGAGGCTGAGATTGGCTCCCGCCACCACCGCGAACCATGCCAAGGGAATCGCTAGAGGTAGAATTCCTGCCATGCGAGGACCGAAGGCATCCGTGTAGTGATAAGAGCCAAAGGGGATTCCGGTCAGCGTGCCAAAAGTCTCCAAAGCTGCAGAAGAAATCAGAATGACCGCCGCTGTCCATCGGGCTTGGCGCAGGCCTAAACGATCCACCGCAGAAAAGTATACGTGACTGGCGGCCAGAATCATGGAGATGAAATCACCGTAACGGAGGCAGAGTGATATAAAGGAGGTCAGAACCACCGGAAGCGGAAGGGAGTCCGCCCAAGCGGGGGTCAGCCGAAAGGTCACGGCGAGAAGCCCTACCCCCGCCCAGATGAGAAAGAAATTCCATAGAGCCTCGCGCAGGCGAAAGGGGATCATTTCTTGAGGTAAGAGCAGTGGCGGGGTTCCGACAAGCTTGAGCGAACGTTGACTCGGGCTGCCTTGGGAACGAAAAAAGGACATGTTTGGCATCCCCACCATCGGATGGATCTGCGCCGGGTTGACCGGTTTGGGGCTAACCATGGGATTTGCTCCCTTTAGCCAGCCTCTGGCCGGGTGGTTAGCTTTGATCCCGTTGGCCTACTACGGTCAGAGACAAAAACCCGATCTGCGCAGCAGTTTCATCCTCGGGTGGTTTGCCGGAGCAACTCACTTTTTGACCACCTTCAGCTGGCTGACTACGGTCACGGTAGCCGGGTGGATCGCACTGTGTCTGTATATGGCGATCTATCCGGCTCTTTGGTATGTTATTTGGGTTCGAATGGCAGAGCGGGATGGGGAAGTCATAACCAGTTTTGGAAATGTGTTGCATGCCGTGGTTGGTGCATCCGCTTGGGTCCTGACGGAATGGTTGCGGGGAACGGTTTTTAGCGGATTTGGTTGGAACACGATCGGGGTATCTCAGGGGAATCTTATTCTTTTGGCTCAGGTTGCCGACCTGGGTGGGGCTCTTTTGGTTTCGTGGGTGGTGGTGATGGGATCCTTGACCCTGACTTTAACGGTTCGTCGTTTTGAATTGGAAATTCGCGGTGTGCAAAAATGGAAACCACGCTGGGACTTTACCGCTGGGGTTTTGGTGTTGGGGATGACGATGGTCTACGGAGCGCGGAGCGTTATACGCCCTCCGGTTGACCCTTTCCATATCTTGACCTATGCGGCCATTCAGCCTGCAGTGCCGCAGGATCCTTGGAAATCGGCCAAGATGATCCGGGTGGCTGAGGATTTAACTCGATGGTCAGAGATCGCTTTAACGGGAAGAAATCCGGTGGATTTGTTGGTCTGGCCCGAAAGTCTTGCCGGTACGGGTTGGAGGGAGGAGCCGGAATTCCAAAAAGCCATTCAAAATGCTCGGCGTATGGGGGCTCGATCACTTCTGACAGGATCTTTGGATATTCGGGGGCCTGAAACTTTTAATTCAGCCATTTTGTTTACAGGTCCGGAAGGTCGTTCTCCCTTGGTCTACGATAAAAACCATCTCGTGATTATGGGGGAATATGTGCCTCTAGCCGGGATATTTCCCTGGCTGCGTAAACTGGTTCCGCCTGGAGGGGATCTGACGGCGGGGAAAAGCACCGAAATTCTTGAGCTGGAGGGATGTGGAGTAAAAATCGCTCCCTTGATCTGTTTTGAAGATTCCGTGCCCGAAGTGGTGCGGTTGGCAGCCCAAAAACTGCCTCATCTTTTGGTGAATCTCACAAACGATGCCTGGTTTGGGAATTCGGCAGGGTCCAGACAGCACCTGGAAAACGCGCGGTTGCGGGCCATCGAGGTGCGATTACCGCTTCTTCGCGCGACCAACGATGGAGTCACCGCCTTGGTGAGTCCTAAGGGTGTAATTCTATCGGAATTACGGAAGGAGGATACAGGCTCCATCCGCGAGCCTGGATTTATAATGGGGGAGATTGAACTAGTGGAAACACATGCCACGGTTTTCACCCGATGGGGGCATTGGCCGGTCTGGCTATCCTGCGGGTTTGTCCTTGTGGGGTTGATTCGGCGGCGGGATGTCGCTTGAGCGTGCTTCAGGGGCAGGGCAGAATTCCCTTTGATGAGTCTTCCGCCCGAAACGATCGATCTCGCCTCCGTGGATTCCCGCTTGCGGGAATTACGGAGGTTTCTTTGACCCGGCCAAACTTGAAGCTCAGCTGAAAGATCTGGAAGGGCGCATGTCAGCGCCTGATTTTTGGA
>Ga0214921_10005025_pt1 | contig 18982 bp, 17 predicted proteins | sample LL1505_MetaG_FD_177992 | JGI IMG/M metagenome (GOLD analysis project Ga0214921, IMG submission 177992) | Freshwater microbial communities from Lake Lanier, Atlanta, Georgia, United States - LL-1505 | ecosystem: Environmental > Aquatic > Freshwater > Lake | place: USA: Georgia | collected... | reverse complement strand
CAACCATCGATCCGGAGGGCCTGTGTCCTCACAGGCCGGTGATGCACGAGCGTTTCATCGCGGGTTCCGGCCCGTCGGGAGACGGGCCCTGCGGGAGACCAGGTTCATCGGGACGCAGTTGTTGGTTGCCCCGCACCCGCATCATGAAACACCTCTACATCCGACGCGGAGGACTCCGCCTCAAGTTGCGCATAGGTCCGAAGCTGCTCCGGCGTAAGGATGTTTGCGAGCTGCGCATTGCGGAGCTCTGCGCGCCGACGGTTCTGCGCTATCATCGATTGCACCCGCTGTTGAGGACTGAGAGCCGATTGCCCTGTGTCATGGGGCTGTGCGACATCGGCTTCAACTCGCTCCAACACCTGCCGCACCGAACTCTCTTGCTCCGGAGAAAGATCTAATTTTCTCGAAAGCCACACGGACTCCCGTTCGACCTCCTCATTTTGAACCCGTTTGAAAGCTGCATTGACCTGCTCTCGGTAGTACGCCGCATTCTCAGCGCCAAGGATATCATCGAGCGATTCGGTTTGCGGCTCCTCCCCGTTTACTTTCGCCGCCGACTCGCTCGCGTACTTCTCTCGCAGACGGTCCTTTTGCTCGGAGCTTAAAGGCACGAACTTCTCGATGGCCGAGATGCGCCATGATACGGCATCTTGAGCCCCATCGTGCCCACCCTCATGCGCGACGGGGGCGGCGCCCACAGTGGGAGCGGCCGAGCTTGAGGAGCTCGCCTTTTGTTGTTCGCTCTCCAATTGAGCCACGCGGTTTTTAAGCCGGCTCACCTCCCCAGCATCACACGAAATGAAGCTCGGCGGTGGACCTGGCGGAGGCGATCCAGGTTCGGAGCTGCCGCACAGACCCCACGTAGCAAGAGCACCTAGCGCAGCACCTACCAAAATGAACGGAACGGCCCGGATCATGAGACCTTACCTCGACATTACGTCAACCTTTAGGTAAGTATCGCTCTCGGCATTCGTTCGTTCAACGGGAAATGGATGAGGACTTCGATGAAAAGATACTTCGGTGCGCATGTTTCAGCGGCTGGTGGCTTAAAGAACTCAGTAGCTGCGGCGGTAGAGCTTGGAATCAATACGATTCAGGTACACCCCTCCCCTCCGCAACGATGGAATACGACACCCTTTCCGGCCGGGATCGAGGACGCCTTCCTCGAAGCTAAGGAGGGAACCTGCCTTGAAAAGGTATTCTTCCACGCCATCTACCTTATCAATATGGCGACCCCTGATAATCAGAAGTTCCACAACGCTCGGATGTCACTGCTCAACGACCTCGAGCTGAGCGCTCGCATCGGGGGAAGCGGTGTCATCTTCCACGTGGGAAGTATGAAGGATCAAGAGGATGACGCGGTGGGATACGACCGCGTGGTCTCAGGGCTCAATTTCATTATGGAGAAGGCTCCGGACAAGGCTCGACTGATCCTTGAGGTATCAGCGGGCGCTGGCGCCGTTATCGGAGACAAGGTCGAAGAGCTTGCGATGATTTATGGGCAGCTCGAGCGAAAGGAAAACGTCGGCTTTGGACTCGATACCCAACACATGTGGGCGAGCGGCTACGATTTCGTCAACGACCTCGAAGGGGTAATCGACAACGTCGAGAGCGCCTTCGGTTTCGATAAGGTGTGGTCTATCCACTTAAACGACAGCAAGACCGCACTCGGGAGCAACAAGGATCGCCATGATAATATCGGTGACGGCTTAATCGGCGGAGAAACCCTTAAGAAGGTATTTACCCACAAGAAGCTTGCGCACATTCCTTTTATTCTTGAGACACCGGCTTTGGCGACCCTTGACGGGGCGCGGTCAGAGATAGAGAAGTTGCGGGGGTTTTTGGGGTAGCTTCACCATACCCGGAGGGCCCGTGTCCTCACGGGCCGGTGAGGCACGAATATTTCATGCGGGTTCCGGCCCGTCGGGAGACGGGCCCTCCGGTTCATCGCATTCCACGAATTATTATTGGCTCAAGCCACCAACCAACCTCACCATCCGCAACACCGATTCCTCGTTCGTGTACTGTTGAATATCCGCTAACGCGATCCACTTAACCTCATTCGACTCCTCGTTCCGACACGGCTCCTCGGTATCATCTGCGACGAGGAGAAATCGCACATCGAAGTGATAGTGCGCTGGGATATCCTTGAACGGTGGAATCTGGTGAATGTCGACATCGAACACCTCGCGGGACACGGGCTCAATGCGAGAGAGACCGCTCTCTTCACGGGCCTCCCGAAGTGCGACCGAGAGCAGGTCGAGCTCCCCATCGGCGTGACCACCCGGCTGCATCCAGCGGTTCAGCTTTCGGTGGTGAAGGAGCAACGCTTTGGTTCGAGCACCGTTTACGACCCAGGCCGAGCCGGTCAGATGTCCGAATTGATGGGAGCGCTCTGCACACGCGGGTTCCCGCTCGACAAATGAGATAATTCGCTCCATTTCGGGCGCTCGATCCCTCGTAGGGGGTACGTATCGGCGAAGTACCTCAAGCAAGGTGTCACGGGTGCCTCTCATCGTCATATTTCCTTTGGAAAGGTTGCGCCTCGGGTATAATCCAGAGACTATCGTTCTACAACACCTGTCATGCCTCAATCATCGCTCACCAACACCTCATCCGCCACCGCCGTCATCGAACGGACGGTCGAGCTTGAGCGATATCGAGCGATCGCTGCCGGCGTCTTCGAGAGCTACGGTGTCTTTATCCTCATGATCCTTGTTCGGCAGTTCAACGGCACACCGTTCGATAAGTCGGTTATCGCCGCTGCGGGAGCCTCCGGGTTACTCCTGACGCCGATCACCCTGTTCATCTCTCGAAACCTGGGCTACTCAGCACCACGAATGCTCGCGAGCCTCTTCGCTCTTTCCTCGCTCGCGTTCTTTCTCGCGGTTGGAGTTACGAACACCTCGCTCTTTGTGACACTCCTCTCGATTGGAGTCCTTCTTCCCTCGACCGCGTCCCCTCTCCTTACCTCGATCTTTCACAACAACTATCCGATCCAGAAGCGAGGTCAGCTCTACGCGCAGAATCAAGCGCTCCGAACCGCTACGAGCATCGTCTTCGGTGGCATCGCCGGATGGGCACTGAACGGGGCGATTCAATACTACTATATCTTAATAGCGCTCTACGGCGTCGCGCTCGCGAGCTCGGCGTATTTTGTCTCGCAGCTTCCTGGCGATAACGCGAGCACGCCACGCGCCCCCCTCCTTTCTTGCTTTCGATACCTGGGACACGACGCGCTCCTTCGCAACACAACGGTCTCATGGATGCTCCTTGGATTTGGAAACCTGATGATGCTTCCGCTTCGAACTGAATATCTCGCAAACCCGATCTACGGTATTCATCTCTCAGAGTTTGAGATCGCGCTCTACGTTTCGATCCTTCCGAATCTCGCGCGCCTCGGCGGCACCTATATCTGGGGAAGACTTTTTGATTCGATGAACTTTTTCTCGATGCGAATCATCCTCAACCTCTCCTTCCTCACCGGCATCGTTTCCTTCTTCTTAACCGATGCCTGGGTGACGCTCGCTATCTCAGCGCTCATCTTCGGCTTCTCCACATCGGGGGGAGATGTGGCGTGGACCCTCTGGGTAACCAAATTCGCCCCACCTGAACGGGTCCCTGACTACATGGCGGTACACACCTTTTTTACCGGTATTCGAGGACTGTTCGCTCCCATGACCGCTTTCGCCCTGCTTGGAGTCTTCGACATTCAGACCTTGAGTCTCATCAGCGCAGCCCTCATTCTTATGGCGTCTATCCTCCTTTTTTCCATCCGAGAGGGATCAAGAGAGCGCCATCCATAGTAAATTCAACAGGTTGACTGCTATGGACACTCCCTAAAGTTGTGATATTATTCGCGCGCTCTGTACGTTTCACAATCCGTGCACCGGGAGCATCGTTTAAGCAACCACCACACCGTGTAGCTGGTGGTACGTAGTAGTTAGTAAGACAGTTCGTATGGCAAAGAAAAGCTCAGTACTTCGCAACAACAAGCGCATCAAGATGGCTAAGCACCAAACTCCAATTCGTGCTGAGCTTCGCGCCAAGGCTATCGATCCTAAGCTCTCCGATGAGGAGCGTTTTCACGCTCGTATGAAGCTTCAGTCGTTGCCACGTAACGGAGCTAAGGAGCGTATCCGCAACCGTTGCCAACTCACTGGACGTTCCCGTGGTGTGTACAGAAAGTTCATGCTCAGCCGTATCACCTTCCGTGAGATGGCTCACAAGGGACTTATCCCAGGCCTCACAAAGTCCAGCTGGTAATTCCACCTGAACAAGGCTAGAGACCTAAGGGCTCCCGCGGTGACGCGAGGAGCCCTTTGTTTTTGGTGCGCGTGTTTACGAATTGCGCCCCGCGCAACAAACAGAGAAGCTCGTTGCGTATCCGCTCATATCTTTCGTCAGCGCCTACCATGCGACACACGCATCTCGTCATCACTCTAAGTCTCTTCGCCGTGGTAAGTTTGTGGATCACGCGCAGTCCCCTCTTCGGTGTTTTTGATAGCCTCACGCATTGGGGTGCGGTGCAGCTCTTCCTTCAGGGCCACGATCCGTATGACTTCGACGCGCTGCGTGCGCTCCTCTCTGAGAGGATGAAGAACGTACCGTTATCTCAACGGATCGGCGGGCATCCGTGGACCCTCACCTTCATGCTTCCCTTCTACGCGTGGCCCTTTCCGCTAGCAAAATTTCTGCTCGCGTTCACCAACCTCTCCGTCTATCACCTCTGCATCGTACGCCTCGGAAAGATGTGGAATCCGCTGCCTCGCTTCACCCCACTTTTGATGTGGCTCTACATTCCATTTCTGGTGGCCATGTACTTCGGTCAATTCAGTGTGTTTCTCGCACTTGGCACGGTGCTCCTGCTTGAGTGGATTCAATCGGAGAATCGTCCATGGTGGAAGTGGACGGCGGCGATGGCTCTGCTGGCTCTCAAGCCCCAGGGGTTCTTAGTCGCCGCTCCCCTTCTCGGCCTTGAATTCCTCAGAACCACCTCTCCAACAGATAGGGTTCGGACGATCGGGGTTTTTGCGCTCCTGGCTGTGATCTCGAGCCCCCTCCTCGTATTCTTCCCCGAGTGGATCGCCTCCAATCACTTCTCACATGACCTTCGGACAGCGACCCTCTCTACCTACGTACGAGAGGCCGCCGGCTTCTTTGGATACGACTCTCCGCTCTGGTTGTGGGCGCTTCCAGCCCTCGCGAGTGGGGCTCTCCTCGCACGAGGAGTAATGATCACTAACGCCCCAACGCTCCTGGTGGTTCTTCTTCTCTCACAACTAACCGCCCCTTACATCTGGGTGTATGACGCATGCGCTCTGATGCCCCTCTTCTACGCGCTGATAGGGGCGATCGCGACGATGAAGGAGCCGCGGTGGAGATGGCATCTCGGAGGGATCTTCGCGTCAGTGGCGATCTTTCCGATCTATCTCTCAATAGACTCCGACTTTAGCTTCATGGTTATGCACAACGTGAGCATGGGGATTGCGACGGCGTTGGTGTTGCCGGGGGTGCGAGAGTATTTGAAAAATTATTCGTCCCCCGTTTCATGTTCGAACAATTGATCCGGAGGGCCCGTGTCCCCACGGGCCGGTGATGCACGAATGTTTCGACGCGAGTTCCGGCCCGTCAGGAGACGGGCCCTCCGGGGGCTATCGCACACTATTCTGCGAATTGCCCACCACCTCCACAAACACCACATCCTTCTTCGAGGGCTCGAGACCGGAGCTGAAGCGAGCGACCTCTCGTACCTCAGGCGCTATCTCCTGCTTAAGGCGTGCGAGATTTTTCTCCTCTACCACCACGATCGAGCCGGGAGCGAGTCCAGCAGTCGCCACGAAAAAGGGCTTGTTGAGATAGAAACTGGAAACGTATGCCTCAGATCCGAACGAATAGATGCGGTCATATTTCGATAGATCGAGCGAGCTTTGAAACTCTGAGGAGCGCAACCATGTTCGGGGGGAGAGTTGATAAAAAACTGGCTCCGCAGCGAATCCGCTCAGAACAACCACGGCTCCCACCATTGAGAGCGCAAGCCGCTGGACCTCACATTCCTGAAATAGCCAACGGGCTTGGGCGAGCGCGAGAGCCACAAGCGCTACAATTACTTCACATCTCCACAGTGACCAACTTCCTCTCAGCGACGATCCAAACTGAGCTACCTCGGGTGTTACCGAGAGGAGTGCGCCGAGGACCACGACAACGGCAATGATGAACGAGAACCACACAAGCGAAGAGGCAAGGACTCTCATCAATCGCTTTGATAGGTCGCCCCAAACGCTCACACTTTCAGCCGCGAGCAAGGCGATGAATGGATACGCGGGCATGATGTAGACACTACGTTTACTTGAGGGGATGCAAAAGAAGATAAAGATGAAAGCCGCCGCGACAAACGCGTACCGTTGTAGCTCAGTCGCTCGTCCCCATAGCTCACGAAGCGCTGTGGTGGTGTAGTTACGCTTAGAAAATGAGCGAAGCGCAGCACTCACCCAGACGATAGTCCACGGAAGAAAGCCGAGAGCGAGCATGAGCAGCATATAAGGAGCCGCATGCTTGTGCGGTTCATCCTCCATGGAACTGGTGAGGCGCGCAAAGTTCTCGTAGTAGATCTTGTCGAGGAACGCGTCCCCACGTTGAAGATATCCGGCGAGATACCAGAGGGACACCACGAGCACCACCGGCACCGCGATCATGACACCCCGAAGAGCTATCTTAAACACATTTCCCGCCGTCTTCTCGCCACTCACGAACTCAAAGAGGGAGAAGATGGCGAGTGGCAGAGCGACACCGATCGGCCCCTTGGTTAACGCGGCGCAGGTGATCAGGATTGCGGCGAGGAATGGGAATCCCCGTCGTCCCCCCTCTCGCCACGCAAAAAGAGCAAGCAGCGCTCCCGCTAAACTTGTACTGAGAATAGTATCCACACGACAGGTAACGGCAGAACGAAACCATTCGAAAGAGCTCAAGAGAATAAGGCTCGCGAGCAGGGCTGAATGCTCGCTCGTCCGACGCGCGAGGAATGAAAAGAACGCGATCGAAAACAGAACCACCGCGATAGCTGATGGAAGACGGGACGTAAACTCAGTCACATCCCCGAAAGGGAGGGAGGCAATCGAGATCAGCCAGTGATTGAATGGGGGCTTTGAAGGCACCGCTCCGTCGTATGCCGGAGGGGAGATCCAGTTTTGATTAATCAGCATCGACTGAGCCACGAGCGCCTCACGTGGCTCGCCTCGTGTGTGGAACGGACGATCCAACCACGGAAGAGCAAGAAAGAGGGCGACCAGAATGATGATAAAGAGCGACTCGCTCTTGAGGAGGGATTTCTGTGTGTTCACCGGCTTACTACCTTCCTAGATATTTCGGGAATCTTCGTGGTGCAGTTTGTCACGGATTGGGATGGGTGGGTATCCGGACGATCAAACCCTAAAAGATACCGGAGGGCCTGTGTCCTCACAGGCCGGTGATGCACGAATGTTTCAATCGTGGGTTCCGGCCCGTCAGGAGACGGGCCCTCCGGTTCATCGCATCCCATCAAATGTTATCAAGGGCGCCCCCTACCCCCCTGTATCCACACACAAATCACACACCATGAAACAATCGAAGCTCATTTCACACAGCTCGCATCTATATGGGATGAACCGGGAGCCGTCGAGCTGGGGTGTGGTGTTCTTAAAACACGGCTCAATCAAGGATTTAGCACCCCTCTCTTTCAGTACCTCGCTGTGAGGATGTGAACGACAAAAAGCTTCCAGGGATTGGACTCAAACTGAGGATACGTATCCATGATGACGCCAGATAAAGACTCCGCTGCAGATCAGAAGACAACCGTCGAGCGTTTGTTGGATGATGAGCAAGTTCTTGTTCACATCAACCCCTCAACAGATGGTGTGGTTATTCCACCGCACCTTTCTGAGAACAAGACGGTGACCCTTCGTCTCAGCCGCTTCTTCAAGGGAGATCTCTGCCTTGACGATGAAAAGGTAACCGCTGAGTTACTTTTCGGACCTGAGTACTTCACCTGCGTACTCCCGTGGGAATGTATTTGGGGCGCTTCTTCGATTCGTGGACAGGAGTATCTGTGGGCTGAATCGGCTCCTGATGAGATCTTGCACATGTTCCTCGCTCAGCGCGATGAGCGCCGCACGGTGATGTCCAGACAGGATAGTTACATGCCGCCACCTGCGATGAAGCCGCGACGCACTGCAACGCATCTTCGACGCGTTAAGTAACTCAACTACTCGTCAACGGGTTCCGCCGCAACATCGGGGGCTGGAGTAGGCGTGCCTTTCGCCTTCGTTGCCTTGGTGCCGATGGAGCTCGGGTCGAAATCTATAATATTTTTGCCTGGAATAAGCTGCGAGCAGGTATCGAGCCGCTGGAGTGTAAGCACCGACCGGTTTGCGGCGCCCGGAACGATCATGATCTGCCCTCTCCATCCAGGAGCGCTTCCTTCACGCGTTGGAACACGTCCAAGTATCCCCATCACAAACCTCTTCATCCGACCGTCCTGCTCCCACACAACTCGATACACGGGGAGCATCGTATCGGCGTCGACGTAGAGGGTCTGTCGGGCATCGAGTGAGAACGAATCGCGGGTCATCATCTCGATGCGCCACAACGATCGAAGCGTCATGCGAACGTTTGTCGGAATCCACCCGGGCAGATCCTCAAAGCGCTGCGTGGAGAGATTGAGGTCGATCGGCGATGATTTGGAGAAATCGGTAGTAGCACAGATATCGTTGTTCGTCGCCTGCGCAGTCGCAGCTCCCTCCACCACCGGGATCAGCATCTGTACGAGCTTGACCGAGGTTGGTTCAACCCCCTCTACCTTGCCGGACCATACGAACAGATCATCGGGAGAGAAAGCTCCAGTGAAGATGGTATCCGAGCGATTACTCCCGGTCATCTGCCGTACCTGACCGTTGATGGGGGAGGCGGCCCACATGTAGTCCGAAGGGGCACCGAGGAATCTCAGAGTCAGCCACGTAAGACCGACCAACGGCTGCGGAGTTATCGCCGATATCTTCTCACGGAACATCGGCTTTAAGGCTCCGGGAGATTGTCCGAGCGACGGTGGATAGATCCGACTGATTGAGAAATCAGCGCGCTTGCCCTCGTTCGTCCCGGCGCTAAAGGTAACAAGGCTCGTCGTGGCGGCCAGGGACTTTAGCTTCCACTGGGCAACGGTGGTGTTCCACAAGATCCGCCATCCGTAGGACTTCGCCTCTAAAAACTCACCCTCTGTTTGCGGCACGGTGAAGAACAGTCCCGTCGTGCTTACCGGCAACGGGGTTATGGCACCCTTTTCATCGACTGAATACTGAGATGAGCTCGCGCTCTGCGGATCGCCTAAAAGATCGCCGCTCTTCGGTCGTAGCACCGCCTCAAAAGCGAATTCATTCCGGTCAACAAGCTCGGCGAGCTCAGATGGAATGAGCGCGCGATACTTGTCGATGTATCCCTTCGTCACGAGCGCGCCAGTTTTCGCGCCCCCTTGAAGATCTGGGAGTGGCCCTACTCCTTCGGGCGCGGTCAGTGGGGATGCCCACGCAAACACCGGCGCAAGAACTGAGATGATGGAAACAACCGCTTTAACGGACAACGATCGGTGAGCTGAGGCTCCTCGATGTACATCACCAGTGGATAAGCAGCCAGACATCGATTAGTCCCGTGAAGTAAAGCTTAGAGCGTTATCTTCTCAAGGTCCTGCATGCGCTTCATGTGCATCTCGTAGAGGCGCTCCGGTCCCTGATCATCGAGGATACGCGAGCGTTCCATGAGGGTCTCCTTATCTTCGATAAAGAGTCGGGGATCGGCTGGATACACCTCGGGATGAAGTCCGGTATCCATACGAATGGCGTCAACAGGACAGGCCTCAACACAGTAGCCACAGTAAATGCACAGGAGGGTATCGATCTCGTAGCGCTTCGGAAATTTCTCAACGGTCGGATCTTCGTGCTCACACGCCTCGATGTAGATACATCGGGCGGGACATGCTGTCGCACACAGGAAGCACGAGGTGCACTTCACATCGCCGTTATCATAGAGCGTGAGTCGGTGACGTCCACGATAGCGAGCTGGATACGCCCGTCGCTCATTTGGATACTGAATAGCAACACCCGCAGACTCATGAGTCTTCACGCCGAAGAACTTGAGGGTGTGGAGCCAGAGGTTTTTGAGGAGCTTTCCGTAAGTGATGGTGAGCCCCTTGAAGATCTCCACAACGTAGATCCTCTCAAGAAATGACATCTCTTCCCGACGCTTCATACCACTTCCTTTACTAATGAACGTTCAATCCAATCCGACAATCGCTGGCACAAATCTAGAGCAAGAAGGGGCGAGCCACCACTCACAACGTGGAACCCTCGAACGAAGGGCTTCACCCGCTCAGCCACCTCAATTGCGACCTCAAGCGAGGTCTCTCCTACACGCTCGGGGGCAACCGTGCGCACCTTCTGCACCACGGAGTCTGGAATCTTAATCCCCGGAACCTTTGCGATACCCTCAAAAGATTGTACCGACTTGAAGGGGAGAAGACCAACGAAGAGATCGATCCCCACGCTCGACGCAGCCTCAAAGAAGGCGCACGCTTGTTCAGGATCAAATACAGGCTGGCTCAAGGCGTAGACAGCGCCAGCCTCTTTCTTGCGAATAAGGCGCTTAATCTCCGCGTTCGGATTTTTCACGTTAGGATTCACGACCACACCGGGTGTGTATGCGGGAGCGCCCTTTAACTCATTGCCAGCGAGATCCTTCCCTCCGTTAAGGGTAGCGACCAAATTGAGCAATCCAACTGAATTGACCTCGAAGACACCCTTTGCTTCCGGAAGGTCCCCTACCGTCACCGCATCACCGGTAAGCGCGACGATAGATCGCACCCCAAGCGCCCATGCGCCGAGGAGATCTGACTGCAACGCGATCACGTTCCGGTCCCGACATGCAACGTTCACCACGGGCTCAATACCGAGACGCTGCTTGATGATGGAGGCAAAAGCCAGCGAGGAGAGCTTCATCTTCGCGAGCGCGCTATCGGTGATATTTAAGAAATCGATCCCTCGAACGTTCTCGTACCGCTTCACGATGGCATCAACATCGCAGCCCCGTGGGGGGTTAATCTCGACACACAGCAGCGGCCGATCGGTTCGAATACCCGGAGCAAGTAAACGCTCTATTCCTATTGAACTCGCCATCACACTCAAAACAAAACAGCTTCACAACTATACGCAGCGGTCGGGGGGCCGTACCTGCCGCGACCCATCCTCACGGAACGGTCGAATGACCACAGGGGGAGAGCCCCGTAAGTCCATGAAGATACTAACCCTATCTTATACGAGCCCTTCTGGCTACCGCTTGAAGAGAAGCGGGTTGAACTTACCGATCCTTGTGGGAAACTAGCAAGATATCCTTGCAAACTCAGGAAAATCCGACTACCTTCAGGGCCAGTTCGATGGTCTACACCACGAGGGCTGCCAGCCGTGAAGATGCGCCTCTAGGGGGTGCTCGTCATGTACGCTGCCCTTCCCTATCAAGCTCAGACAACACAATCTGGTAGCGGGGTGTACCCCGTCGTTCGTTTCATACGCGTCTCGTAACGCGGATAACGGAAGGTGTTTTTCTTTAGTTAAAGTGAGCTTATGACCGTGAATGTTGAAGTTTTCTATTCGTTCCAGAGCCCGTACTCGTACCTCGCGCTCGACCCCGTGTACGACATTGCGGATAAGTACGATGTAGAGCTCCTCTGGCAACCGTTCTCAGCCAAGGCATCCGGACAGCCGGTTCCTCAGCAAGGAGTCCTTCCCGATAAGCTCTCCTACCTCTTCGAGGATACAAAGCGTCTCGCTGAGGAGCGTAGCCTCTCCCTCGTATACCCAGAGAACTGGCCAGAGGTAGAACACGATCCAGGACGTCTTACTCGTGGCGCTCTCATCGCCAACGATTTGGGCGTTCTCATGGAGTACAACATCAAGGTATTCAACAAGTGGTGGGGCCTTGGAGAGAATCCGAACGAGGATTCCTTCATGAACGAGCTCTGCGACGATCTCGATATCGACCTCGGCGATTTCTTGAGCAAGGTTTCCTCCTCCGACACACGTGAGCGCGTGAAGGGAATCTACAAGCGTGGACGTAAGCTCGGCGTATTCGATACTCCGACCTTCGTATTCGAGGACGGTGAGCGCATCGTGGGCTACGACAAGATCCCATACCTCGCTCAGCGCCTTGAGAAGATGGGACTTCGTAAGAAGTAGTATCATCGACGACTATGGCGCCTCGTGAGTGCAAAGGACCTCGACTCTTCGTTGAGGGATTGTGCGAGCGGGGCGCCATAAAGCCCAACTCCCTCCTCCCCCTCTCCCCCAAAGATAGCCACTACCTGAAAGACGTTCTCCGTTTGCCCGTTGGTACGCTCGTAGAGATCGGTGACCCGAACTCCGGGGATACCTTTACCGCGACCATCGCCTCGTTTGCGGACGGCGGCATCCTCTCCATCGTTTCAAAGAACGACGCTCCGACGACTGATCGGTCGATTATCCTTCTCTTTGCCTTGTGCAAGGGACAGAAGAACGAACTTATTACCGACTGGGCGACCGAGCTTGGATGCTCCCAGATAATTTTTTGGCAAGCCGAGCGCAGCATCGTGCGACTTAAAAACGATGCGGACGCCGACGCGAAATCGCTGAAGTTCTCTAAAGCGGCCCTGGCGGCTGCGCAACAGAGTCGACAGGTGCGGCCCCCGACGGTTCACGTCACGACCTCACTCGCCAAAGCCCTCTCCCTTTTGCCCGCAACACCGGACCTTCTCAAGATCAGTTGCTCGCTCGAACAGGAGGCGCCGCCACTTGAGGAGCTTACCTCGCAACTAAAGGCAGGAGCGCCTATCTGCATCGTGATAGGGCCCGAGGGAGATCTGACGCCGGAGGAGCTGGCGAGCCTGAGCGAGCATGGGTTTAAGGCCGCATCGCTGGGACGTCAGGTTTTGCGGTCGGAGCTTGCGGCGGTCACCGCTATCGTAACCGCAAAAGCCGCGCGATAGCACTCACCCCCTAGCAGCTAAGGGCTAAGCTCGTTAAAGTTACGGTATATCAGGAAACGCTATGAGTATTATTACATTTGATCACCCCCTCGCCCCACTCCCTGCTAAGAAGCGCATCGCGCTCGTCGCGCACGATGCAAAGAAACGTGAGATGTGCGACTGGGCTCAGAAACACAAGGCGATCTTCGCGCAACACATTCTCTATGCCACGGGAACAACGGGAAAGTATCTGGAAACCGCCACCGGGCTTCCGGTGACGAAGTGCCTCTCCGGTCCGCTCGGCGGGGACCAACAGATCGGCGCTATGATAGTTGAGGAGAAAATCGACCTGCTCTTCTTCTTCTGGGATCCCCTCACCTCCCAACCTCACGATCCAGATGTAAAGGCGCTCCTGCGCATCGCCGCATTGTACGAGATCCCGATCGCCTGCAACCGGGCCTCGGCGGAGTTTATCGTATCGAGTGAGTTAATGGGGAAGACCTACGCGCGGCGGGTGGAAGGGTAATCGGCCCTAACCGGAGGGCCTTTGTCCTCACAGGCCGGTGATGCAAGAATATTCCATCGCGGGTCCCGGCCCGTCAGGAGACGGGCCCTCCGGTTCATTGCATACCATGAATTATCATCACCAACGCCGGACCTCGATCCGGAGGGCCTGTGTCCTCACAGGCCGGTGATGTACGTATGTTTCAACGCGGGTCCCGGCCCGTCAGGAGACGGGCCCTCCGGATCGATACACCCGCGGAATCCGCTGATTGAGAGCGACCAAGATCTCGTGCGGAGTGGTTGCGATAAGACCGGCGAGCTCCTCAACCGAAACTCGCTCACCACCCGACTCACCGATCAGGATTACTTCGTCGCCGTTATACCCAACGCCGGCCGGGCCAAGATTCGCCATGAGCTGGTCCATGCACACGACCCCCACGATCGGATGTTTCGCCCCACGAATAATAACGGAGGCTTTATTTGACAGCGCTCGCAGATAGCCATCACCGTACCCGATAGGGATGGTGACGATTCGAGTATCCTCAGGCGCGAACCAGGTGTGCCCATAGCTCACACCAGCGCCCTTCTTCGTGACCTTGAAATAGACGACCTGGCTCTTGAGCGAAAGCACCGGCTTCACGGGGAGGATCGTTGAATAGCCCGCACCCGGATAGACACCGTATAGGGTAAGCCCTGGTCGCACCATATCCAGGTGACTTGCCTTGAGCGCCATCAATCCACTGGAGGAGGCGATGTGTCGGAGGAACGGTCCGTTCGCCCGCCCCTCATAGTAACGGAGCGCTTCAAGGAACCGCTCCAGCTGCACCGTGGCGATCTTCAGATCCTTCAGATTTACATCGGCGAAATGGGAATACACGCCGACAACGTCTGAGTGCTTCACCCGAAGAGCGGCGTCAAAGAGCTCGTTGGCGTTGTAATAGTGCACCCCAATCCGTTCGAGACCGGTATCGATCTTGAGATGAACTCTCGCCCGTCGGTTGAGTCGTTGTGCAGTCTCCTCAATCTGCACCAATTTATTGACGGAGGACGCCGTAACATCAACATCGTGTTTTATATAAAGTTCGAGCTGATCGTGGAGGAGTCCGCCAAAGACGAGGATAGGGATCGTAATCCCGCTCTGACGTAAAGCGATCGCTTCCTCGATGTACGCCACCCCTAATGAGTCGACCCCCGCGTCTTGAAGGGTACGGGCCGTTCGCTCTAATCCGTGCCCGTAGCCGTTCGCCTTCACGACCGCCATGACCTTGCTTGGGGACACGAAGGCCCTGATAGCGTTAAGGTTTTCCCGCAAGACACCAAGATCAACCTCAGCGCAGGTGGGCCTATGGTCAAAGGTATTCACGATGGAGGACTCACTTGAAGACATTGTTTCAGGTTACGGATTTTACTCGATTTTGGGTAGTCCCTTCACGCGCGTTTCGACAACCGGTGACGTTACAAACTACCCCTCAACAGCCAGCTCCACAAGGAGCCCACTTTTTTTTCCTCCGAACGAAGTACTTCTTTCGGTACAAGCGATCCTAAGGGAAATTACTTAGCATCTAGAAGTTGTTGACCTCTATCCCGTTAATCCCGTGACAGACAAGACCTCGACCAACAACAAGAAGCACGACGAGCAGACGAACAGCAAGGTCGTGCCATTACGGCTCAACGACCTCTCTGTTCCTCAAACGCCTGACCCTCATGCCTCAGAGAGCAACGTGACTCCGTTGCACATCCCCTTTAAAACTCGACTCAAGGTCGCTCTTGGAAAGTTCCAAAAGCGCGTGATCAAATTTCTCTTCATCACCGCCCCACTTTGGATCGTTATCGGGATGCTGCTCGTGTTCGAGCTCAAGACCTCGTACTGGCAATCGATGTACCTTACCAAGATCTCCTCACAGGCAACCTATCGACTTGAGAAGGGCCCAAACCCTGATCCCTACTATCCAAGTTACGGACCGTACGACCAACGACTCGGCTACACGCGCATCAAATCGATGGTCGAGAATCTCGCGAGCAACGGTTTCCAAATCGTAGAGCAAACCCGTTTCTCGAAGCGGTTTAGGCAGCTCGCCGAAATGGGGCTCTTTCCCCCGTATCCTGAAAAGACCCGCGCCGGCTTGACGATCCTGGATAAGAACAACACTACCATCTACTCGATGTATCGTCCCGAACGTGTCTATGAGTCGTTCGACGCGATACCGGATATCGTCGTTAAATCCCTACTCTTCATCGAGAACAAAGAGATCCTCGACCAAACCTATCCGTACAAGAACCCCGCGGTTGAGTGGGATAGGTTCGGCTTGGCGATCCTCGAAAAGCTCAAGCAGATCATCAAACCTGACATCAACGCGCCCGGAGGAAGTACGATCGCGACCCAGCTTGAGAAGTACCGCCACTCGAAAGAGGGGCGCACCAAAGGGATCAAAGACAAGTTCCGACAGATGGCATCAGCGAGTTTACGCGCCTACATGTATGGGCGGAACACCTTAGAGACCCGCAAGACAATCACCCTCAACTACATCAACTCCATTCCGCTCGCCGCCCTTCGTGGATATGGCGAGGTCAACGGACTGGGAGACGGCATGTGGGCGTGGTTCGGTGCCGACTTTCAAGAGATCAACGCGAAGCTCGACGCATTGAGCCGAAAGCAAGACACCAGAGAGATCGCCGCGCACGCCGAGAGCTATAAGCAGATGTTAAGCCTCTTCATCGCGCACCGTCGGCCGAGTTTCTACCTCCTCGCCGGGCTATCCGAACTTAACTCGCTCACCAACACCTACATTGATCTTCTCGCAAAGGAGGGGGTGATATCGCCCAAGCTTCGCGATGCCGCCAAGGAGGTTCGGCTCACCCTTCGTCGCGCCGCGCCGAAGACAGCTCCCGTCTCATTCGTGCAACGAAAAGCCGCCAACGCGATTCGTACCCGACTCCTGCAACTCATGCAGTACCCACAGCTCTATGACCTTGATCAAGCGGATCTCACCGTACGCAGCACGATGGATAATGAGGCGAACGAGGGGGTAACCTCTGTGCTACGCCAGATCAAGGACGCTGAGAGCGTCAAGAAGTTTGGACTGAGCGGAGCGCGCAACCTTGATCGCGGAGATCCTTCAAAGGTTATTTACAGCCTCACGCTCTACGAGCGGGTCGGGAGCGCCAACGTTCTTCGGGTGCAAACTGATAACTTCGACAATCCGTTCAGCATCAATGAGGGCACACGCCTCGACCTTGGCTCAACAGCAAAGCTGAGAACGCTCACGACCTATCTCGACATTATTGGAGATCTCCACACTCAGTACTCGAAGATGCTCCCGGCGCAGATCCGCGCGGCGAACACGCGAGACCTCGATCCTATCTCGCAATTCGCTCTCTCGGAGTTCATTAAGAATCCGAAGATCTCGCTGCCACAACTTCTGACCGCCGCCCTCCAGCGCCGCTACTCCGCAAATCCCGGAGAGTCATTCTTCACCGGCGGTGGAATCCACACCTTCGTAAACTTCAAGAAGGAGGACAACGGAAAGAACCCAACTATTCAGGAGGCGCTCACCCACTCGATCAACCTTCCCTTCGTGCGACTGATGCGTGACCTCTCTCGATACTACGTCTATCACATGGGATTAAAGCTCAGCAGTTCGACGAAGAGCGCGACACAAGCTTCGAAGATTGCCGTCGCAGCAAACGCTACGACACGCGCCGCTACGGGCACCAGCGAGAACGGTCGCGCGGACCCCGTTCGCATGCACTTCTTAAGCAAATTCGCCGACCAAGAGGGAAGTTACTTCCTCAGAAAGTTCTACGAACGTTACAAAGGGGTCTCGGCGAGCGACCTTCTTCCGACCCTCGCGAAAGGTTCGAGGGCATCTCCCCGTCAAGCTGCAGTGATGTTCAGGTACGTGCGGCCTGAAGGCTCGCTTGAGGAGATGAATACCTTCATTCAACAAACAGCTCCTACCAAATCGGTCTCACCCGCGCTCGTTGAGAAATGGTACAATGAGTTCACACCAGGCAAATTCAACCTTCAAGACCAAGGGTTCCTCGCTCGCGTGCATCCCCTTGAGTTGTGGCTCGTCGCGTACCTCCAGGGACATCCGAAGGCCACCATCACAGAAGCAGTTCAGAACAGCAAAGAGGAACGGCAAATTGTCTACGAATGGCTCTTCAAGACCCCTTCAGTGCGAGCGCAAGATATCCGAATTCGAACCCTCATGGAGATGGAGTCCTTTGAGGAGATCCATAAACAGTGGAAGAAGGTCGGCTATCCATTTAACTCTATGGTTCCCTCCCTTGCCTCATCGATTGGCAGCTCGGGAGATCGCCCGATCGCGCTCGCAGAGCTCGTCGGCATTATCTTAAACGACGGCAAGAAACTTCCACTCGTGCGACTTAACGAACTCCACCTCGCAGCGGGCACACCGTACGAGACCAAGCTTATCCGCCAGGATCAGGGTACCTATGAACAGGTGCTCAGGCCTGAAGTGGCGCGAGCGTTGAAGCGCGCCATGGCGAACGTCGTTGAGTCGGGAACGGCTCGGCGTGTGTTCAAGACCTACACCCGTTCAGACGGCAAGGCGTACGTAATCGGTGGAAAGACCGGAACGGGGGACCATCGACATGAAACGTACGGCCCAGGGGGGCATGTAATCTCCTCACGGGTCGTTAACCGAACCGCGACCTTCGCATTCTATATCGGAGATCGATTCTTTGGCGTTATCTCGGCTCATGTTCCGGGAGAGGAGGCGGCTAAGTTCGACTTCACGAGCGCCCTTGCTGCGGAGCTCCTGAAGATCGTGAGAACCTCCCTTATCCCGATGATCGAGAGCTCGGGAGCTGGGCTCTCACCGTTCACCAACGAAGAGCCACTCGTTGTGGCCCCTGTAACGGCCTCTACGGACTCCAAGGAGAGCGATTCTGAGGATGGTGCGGTCACCTTTAAGGAGGCAGAAATACCCACTCAGGAGCTTCCAGAGGCCTCTGCAAACCTGCCTGCCGCCCCCAGCAACGGTCTTCAGAAAGGGGCGGCGCTGAGGCAGAAATTGCGACGTTCGATCGTCCTTCCCCCACCGGGATAAGGCGTTAGAAGCTTTACGTAATAAAAATCAGGGAAGTGTTAGCCTAATAGGCTAGAACTCTTGTCATTTACCCATCTCCATGGTACCCATTGTCGCCTATCCTGTATGCCCGGGTAGCTCAGTTGGTAGAGCAGCGGACTGAAAATCCGCGTGTCGCTGGTTCGATCCCGGCCTTGGGCACATTTTCTTCTTTCCCCCGCTTTTTAGTGCCAAAGACATCCGGAGGGCCTGTGTCCTCACGGGCCGGTAACGCACGAATGTTTCGGAGCGGGTTCCGGCCCGTCAGGAGACGGGCCCTCCGGTTCATCGCATTCCAAGGAAGGGCACCATCTACGCCGCACATCGATCCGGAGGGCCTGTGTCCTCACAGGCCGGTAACGCACGAACG
>Ga0214921_10005024_pt1 | contig 18983 bp, 20 predicted proteins | sample LL1505_MetaG_FD_177992 | JGI IMG/M metagenome (GOLD analysis project Ga0214921, IMG submission 177992) | Freshwater microbial communities from Lake Lanier, Atlanta, Georgia, United States - LL-1505 | ecosystem: Environmental > Aquatic > Freshwater > Lake | place: USA: Georgia | collected... | reverse complement strand
ACCGGCGCCCCGCCGATATTTATGCCCATCCACCGCCGGCTCCGGCCAGACATCACGCCACAGCGCCGGCCCATTCTCCAGCAGGCGCCCCGACCACGCCGCGTGGTCCGGCCATTGGTGCGAGCATGATTCAGCGTCTTCGGCGATTTCGCCGCAATGCATCATGCTCAGCCTTCCACCTGATGCACCACAAAACTGTGCATGGCGCCCGCATCATCACGGATGGAGACATATTCCCCCGGCACAAAGGCATGGTCGCCCAGGCGATACCCCGCCTCATCATCGCGCGTGGTGCTGGCATCATAATCAAACGCCCAGGTCGCGCCCCGCGCCCCGCCAGGCTTGTGAATAAGCTGGCCACGCCGATCCGCCTCCCCCGCCCAGAACCGCCGCACCACGCAATGCGGCCGGGTTTCCTTCCAGCGCAGCGGGTCGATATGCCCGCGCGCATCCAGCGGCGCGCGGAAGGAATAGCCGTGCCGGTCACTGCCCTCCGGGAATTCCGCGCAGCGGGCGAGATGCAGGGTGAGGTGTTGCAGCGTATCGGGCGATGTCATGGCGATGTCTCCTACCCACAGCATAGGCCCGCCCGGCAGCGCCGCTTTGCGCCATATCAAACTGCCCTCGCATGGGCCATAAAGCCACATGCGCACCGTGGAATTCGTCATCACCGTGCTGCTTTTGGAACTCACGCCAGGGCCCAACATGGCCTATCTCGCCGCCCTATCGCTCACCCGCGGCCGACGTGCCGCGCTGGCCGGGGTGGTGGGCGTGGCGCTGGGCCTCGTGACCCATGCGGCGCTCTCGGCGCTGGGGATCGGTGTGCTCGTCGCCGATTCCCCGCTGATTTACGAGGCGCTGCGCTGGGCCGGGGTGGCCTTCATGCTGTTTCTGGCCTGGGAGGGCTGGCAGGGCGCCAATGACGGCGTGCCCGAGGAGACAGCCACCTCCTCGGCCGGCCAATTGCTGCTGCGCGGCTTCATCACCAATGTGCTGAACCCGAAATCCATCATGTTCTTCGTCGCCGTGGTGCCAGGCTTTCTCACCGTGCAGAGCAACGCCACAGCACGGCTGGCCGCGCTGGGCGCCCTCTATGTCAGCATAGCAACCGCAGTGCACATCGCCATCGTGCTCTTGGCCGCCGAGCTGCGCCCCTGGCTGCTGGAGGGCCGGCGCAGCCTTTGGGTCCGCCGCGCCCTCTCGCTGCTGCTGGCCGGGGCCGCCGCCTGGTTGGCCTTCAGCACCAGCCGTTAATCAATGGCCACAACCAACTTGCCGAAATTCGCCCCATTGAGCATGCCCATAAAGGCCGCCGGCGCATTCTCCAGCCCCTGCACAATATCCTCGCGCGCGCGCATCCGCCCCGAGGCAATATGCCCCAGCATCTCAGCCCGGAATTGCGGATAGCGCCCCCAGCCGGTGTCGCTCACAATAAACCCCTGCACCCGCAGCCGCTTGCGCACCACAGGCCCAAGATTGGGCCCCGGCGGCGCGCCGGTGGCATCGGCACCCGGTGCCTCATTATACTGCGCCACCATGCCGCACATCACCATGCGGCCGAAATCGCGCAGCCGCGGCCAGACCGCCGCCTGCACCGCCCCGCCCACATTCTCCCAATAGACATCAATGCCCTCGGGGCAGGCCTCATCAAGCTGCACATTCAGGTCACCGCGATGGTCCAGGCAGCGATCAAACCCCAGCTCATTCTCCACAAAGGCGCATTTCGCCGCCCCGCCAGCAATGCCGATCACCTTGCAGCCGATGATCTTGCCCAATTGCCCCACCACCTGGCCCACCGCGCCCGAGGCGGCGCTGACCACCATGGTCTCGCCCTTCTTCGGCATGCCGATATCCTGCAGCCCCACCCAGGCGGTGAGCCCCGGCATCCCCAATAGCCCCAGATTCTGCGACAGCGGCACCTCGCCCGGCGCGACATGGCGCAGCCGCTCGGGCGCCACCACCGAATATCGCTGCCAGCCATAGCCGCCCAGCACCGTATCGCCGGCGGCAAACCCAGCGGCACGGCTGGCCACCACCTCGCCCACCGTCTGGCCCTCCATCACCGCGCCCAGTGCCACCGGCGCGGAATAGCTCTTCGCGTCGCTCATCCGCCCGCGCATATAGGGGTCGAGGCTAAGAAAACGGGCGCGCACCAGCACCTGGCCCTCGGCCGGTTGCGGCATCGCGGTTTCCACGAATTCGAAATCATCCGCCGTGGGCGCGCCCACCGGGCGGCGACGCAGCAAAATGGCTTGGTTCATCTCAGTCATGGCAGTTGTCCTCGGTTGATTTGCCGGGCAGGCTACGCCGCATGGAAACGCCCCGCTACAGCATAGATCACATTCATTACCGTACCCTCGACCCCGAGGCCGCCGCCGCCTTCTGGCGCGACGTCTTCGGCGCTACCGAGAAGGGCCGCGTCGTCAATAACGGCCGGCTTCGGGTGATGTTCGACCTCGGTGGCCTCGCCATCTTCGTCGAGGAAGTGCCTGCCGGCACGCCCGCCACCCCGCCCCCCGCCTTCCTCGGCCTTGAACATCTGGCGCTGTCGGTCACCGATATGGACGCCGCCGTCGCCGATCTGACGGCCAAGGGCGCCACCCTGGCCAAGCCGGTCAGCAGCCCCCGCCCGGGCATTCGCATCTGCTTCGTCAATGCCCCCGATGGCGCGCAGGTGGAGCTGGTCGAGCGCGGCTAAACCGCCGCCTCCAGCAAGCCATCCCGCCGCAGCCGCCGCATGAATTCCAGCGCCCCCTCGCCCAATTCGGCGGCGGTGGCGCCATCTGTCAATGGCTCCAACCACGCCGCCTCATGCGCGGCAAGGGCAATCTCCCCGCAGGTCCAATGCAGGCTGGCCTGGCCATCAGGGCCGATGGCCAGATGGTGGTGCATGCCATCCGCCAGCCGCATCGGCGCATCTTCGGTCAATTCGTCCAGAAACAACCCGCGCGCCGGCAATGGCTGCCGGTCATGCGCCAATTGGTCGAGCAGCAGCATCGACAACCGCTCCGCATGGCCGGCAGTGGTCAGGCCGCGCAGCTTCTCCGCCATCGCCTCCAGCAGCCCGGCCAGCGCCTCAGGCTCGGCCAGGCGCCAGGTGGGCACGGCCTGGCGCAGGGCCGTATTGGCCACCTCCTCGCTGTCGATGAGGCTGCGCAGCGCCTGCGCCCAACTCGGCTCCAGCAGGCCCACGGTGATATGCAGCGAGGGCTCGCCCGGCTCCGTCGCCGCGTCATGCATCACGCCGCGCGGGATATAAAGCGCGTCCCCAGGCTCCAGCATCACCAGATTCGGCGCGCCCTCGGGCGCCATATGCCCTGGCCAGGGGGTGCGGCGGGTCGGGTTTTCCAACGCCTGCCCATCCCACACCCGCCAGCGCTTGCGCCCGGAGACCTGCAGCACCAGCACATCATGCGTGTCGAAATGGGTGCGAAAACCCTGCGCCTGCGGCGGGGTGAGGTAGATATTTGTCTGGCAGCCATGCAGGAACAGCTTTTCCAGCCCCCGACAGAACCGCCCCAGCGGCGGATGCGTCTCATGGAACTGGCTGGCCACCAGCGAGGCGCCGGCATCAAAGCGGCGCAGCAGCCGTGGCAAATCCACCCTTCCATCCGGCAGGGTGAATTCATGTTCCGGCACGCCGGCACTGCCCTCGCGGCTGTCATCGGCCATGGCAATGCGCGGGCTGCGCGCGCCATCAGTGCGCAGATAGGCGTCAAGCACCGCTATGCTCAGCAGATCGGCATAGCGTGCCACGCCGCCGCCGGAGAAATGCCGCCAAGCCGTGCCCTCCCGCAGGGAAAGCACCTCCTCCAACGCCAAATCGCCAAAGGCGCGCGAAAAAGCCTCCTCCATGATGGAGGTCTCCGCCGCGTCGCGCGGGCCGAGAGATTCAAGCATGCGCGGCGCCTCCTGGCGCTATCAGTAGCCGCGGCGGCCGCGGCCTGGGCCGTCATTGGGGTCGCTATCGGTCACGCCGCGCCCACCGCGATAGCCACCCCGGCCGCGGCCGGGGCCATCATTGGGGTCGGAGTCAGTGGTGCCAGTGCCGCGATAGACGCGGGCGCCGCCGCGGCCATTGCCCGGGCCATCATTGGGGTCGGCATCGGTGAGGCCAGTGCCGCGATAGACGCGGGCGCCACCGCGGCCATTGCCCGGGCCATCATTGGGGTCGGCATCGGTGAGGCCAGTGCCGCGATAGACGCGGGCACCGCCGCGGCCATTGCCCGGGCCATCATTGGGGTCAGCGTCAGTCAGGCCTGTACCGCTTGGCTGGACATAGACAGGTTGCGCCGGCACGCAGGCTGCCGCTCCCAGCGTTACCGCACCGACCGCACCGAGCTTAACGACCAGCCGGCGGCGGCCAAGCTTCTCGTCATTGTCTTTGGTCATCGGTTTCCGATCCCTGAGTTGTTACAAAGTATACGCCGTCCGGCACCGAAATTTCAACACTTCTCATGCAACCGTCATTCACGGCGCGCGCCACACAGCCATCGCCCATGCCGGGCGCGACCTGCCAATGCAGCGCCCGGTATCAGCGACCGCGACCGCGACCCGGCCCATCATTGGGGTCACTATCGGTCACGGAGCGACCGCGGCCCGCCCCATCGCGAGGATCATTATCCGTCGCGCCGCGTCCGCCACGGCCGGCGCCTGCGCCATCATTCGGGTCACGATCCGTGGTGGCGCGTGCAGAACCTCGGCCGGCGCCGGCGCCATCACGCGGGTCATTGTCCGTGGCGCCACGGCCGCCACGGCCGCGGCCTGCGGCATCATTGGGGTCGTTATCGGTGGCGCGCTGAGCCTCAGCCTCGCCCGGTGCGGCAACCACGGCAGCGCCCATTCCGGCCACAGCCGCACCACGGCTGATCACCAAGCGGCGGGAGAGCAGGCGCCTTGCAATGTCATTGCTCGCCGGTGCGTCCTTGGACATGGAACAAAGCTTTCGTCGTTGTGATAAGCTGGAGGCTCAATGACATAGAAAACTTAATCAAGCGTTTTCTGCCAAACCCAGAGAGGCGATTGCTTAAAATTCTGCAATCCGAGATAGCTCCCTCGGCTCGTTCGGCCATCACTCTGACCTTGCCCAAGGCTGAACACTTAGCCATATGCTCACGCACCTAATACTAGCAGGAACACCATGTCCGAAACCGCCGCCACCGCTGCTCCCGCTGCAACGCCGCTCCTGCCGCCGCTCTACAGCGCGCTCGAGCCGCTGACGCCGCAGCGCCATTCCGACCTGCGCCTGCGTGATGCCGGCTACGCCTTCGCCGCCCGAATTTCTGCAATTCCTCTGGCTTTTGAGGAATTCTCCCCCGCCAGCCGGCATTACCCCATCGTCTTCACTGCCCAGGCGCCGCATATGCCGATGGTGATCATGAGCCTCGCGGCCGACGCCAATCCCCAGGTGGATGCCAATGGCGTCTGGCAGGCGGGCAAATATATTCCAGCCTATCTCCGCCGCTTCCCCTTCTTTCTGGTCCGCGTGGCCGAGGGCAGCGATGAACTGGCATTGTGCATGGACACTGCGGCGCCGCAGATCAGCACCACCGAGGGTGAGATATTGTTCGGCGCTGACGGCAAGTCCACGCCCATTCTGGACCAGGCCTTCGCTTTCAGCCGCAGCCTGGAGGCCGCAATGCAGAAAACCCGCGCGCTGACCGATTTATTGACCAGCCTGAACCTATTGCAGCCCACCGCCGTGCAGTTTGAGCAGAACGGCAAGCCCACCAAGATCGATGGCTTCCACGCCGTGCAGCGTGAAGCCTTCGCCGCCCTGCCGGCCGAAAAACTGGCCGAGCTGCGCGACAATGGCGCGCTGGAACTGATCTACGCCCATCTCGCCTCAATGGCCGCCCTGCCGGAACTGACCGCCCGCCTGGCCGCAGCGCCGCCCGCGCCCGCCCTCTGATCCACCCTCTTGCGGGTGGCCCTATAACGGACCACTTTAGTCCTCAAAGCATCAATTGAGGGTCGCAGAGCAACATGTTCATCGAAACCGAAGGCACGCCCAACCCCGCCACACTCAAATTCCTGCCGGGGCGGGACGTGATGGGCCCGCGCGGCACGGCCGATTTCATCTCGGCCGAGGTTGCGGTGCGCAGCCCCCTCGCCACCCGTATTTTTGCCCTCCCCGGCGTCGCCCGCGTCTTCCTGGGTGGCGAGTTCATCACAGTCACCAAGACCGATGACGCCGATTGGATGGCGCTGCGCCCCGCCGTGCTCTCGGCCGTGATGGCCCATTACGTCGCCGGCCTGCCGGTCCTCGAAGGCGAAGAGGATCTCGAGGCCGAAGACACCGACCCTGCCGACGCCGAAATCGTCGCCACCATCAAGGAATTGCTCGACACCCGCGTCCGCCCCGCCGTGGCTGGCGATGGCGGTGACATCGTCTTCCGCGGCTTCCGCGACGGCGTGGTCAAGCTGCTCATGCAGGGCGCCTGCTCTGGCTGCCCGTCCTCCCGCGCCACGCTGAAGCATGGCGTGGAAAACATGCTGCGCCATTACGTCCCCGAAGTGCTGAGCGTGGAGCAGGTGGAGGCGTAAAGCCCCTCCCCCCCGCGCCCTGGCGCTGCCCCTGGATCGTGTTTGAGGCTACCATCCCGGGTCAATAGCCCGCCGGCACCGGCTGCGGTTCTTGCCGGCAGGAAATCGCTGCCCTATGTGCCGCCCCCCCCGGTGCCGGAACCTGCCTGATGCGCCACTACCCCGCCTTTCTGAAACTCGATGGCCGCCAAGTGCTGCTGCTGGGCAGTGGCGAGGTGGCGGCGCGCAAGGCCGAGCCGCTCCGCCGCGCCGGCGCCATCATCCGCCAGGCCAATGCCTTCTCCCCAGACTTGCTCGACGGCATCGTCCTGGCCCTCGGCGCCGATGCCCCCGAGGCCGAACTGCACGCCCTCAGCGAGGCCGCCCAGGCCCGCGGCATCCCGGTCAATATCGTTGACCGCCCGGAGCTCTGCAGCTTCATCTCCCCCGCCATCATCGCGCGTGACGACATCACGGTGGCCATCTCCACCGGAGGCGCCGCCCCCGTGCTCGCCCGCATGATCCGACAAAATATCGAGGCGCTGCTGCCCCCGCTCATCGGCCGGGTGGCGGCGCTGGGCGCGCGCTTCCAGGCCGCCATCCGCGCCAGGCTACCAACCCTGCCAGCGCGCCGGGCCTTTTTGGAGCAAGCCTTCACCGGCGCCCCAGCCGAACTCGCCCTGGCCGGCCGCCAGGAAGAGGCCGAAGCCGCCTTCGCTGCCATGCTCGCCGCCAGCGACCAAAAACCCGCCGGCATGGTCCATCTCGTCGGCGCCGGCCCCGGCGCGGCCGACCTCCTGACGCTCCGCGCCCTGCGCCTGCTGGGCGAGGCCGATGTCATCGTCCATGACCGCCTGATCGGCGACGCGGTGCTCGACATGGCAAGGCGCGACGCCGAACGCATCTTCGTCGGCAAGGCCCGCGCCAATCACTGTATGAAGCAGCAGGACATCAACGCGCTGCTCATCCGCCTCGCCCGCGAGGGCAAGCGCGTGGTGCGCCTCAAGGGCGGTGACCCCTTCGTCTTCGGCCGCGGCGGCGAGGAGGCCGCCGCCCTCGCCCGCGCCGGCGTGCCCCATACGGTGGTGCCTGGCGTGACAGCAGCCCTGGCCTGCGCCGCCCAGGCCGGCATCCCCCTCACCCTGCGCGGCGTGGCGCGAAGCCTCACCTTCGTCACCGGCCATACCCAGGATGGCCGGCTCGATCTGGATTTCGCCGCCCTGGCCCGCCCCGGCCAAACCCTCGCAGTCTATATGGGCGTGGTCACCCTGCCGGCACTGCGCGAGGGCCTGGTGGCCGCCGGCCTGCCCGCCGATACCCCAGCCGCAATGATCGAGCGCGGCGGCACGCCGCAACAACGCGTGCTGCGCGGCAGCCTCGCCACCGTGGCGATCGAGGCCCCGGAATGGGCGAGTGGCGGCCCCGCCTTGCTCTTATTGGGTGAGGCGGTTGCGTTGACCGCGGGAGAGCGGGCGTTGGCCTATGCCGCGTAAGCCGGCGCTTCTGGCGGGGGGCTGACGGGGGAAAACAAGATCGAGGGGCTTTGCCCCTCGAGCACCCCAGCAGGAAACTCAGTTTCCTGCACCTTCGTTAGATTATTGATATAAGAAATTATTCAAAGGTCCGGGAAAACCGTCGACATATACGTCGACCCTGGTGGGTGAGCGCGAGAGGGCAAAGCTCTTTCGCCCGCCATCAGCAATTTTCACCAGCCGGCTAATGATGCCGCCACACCACATCCTCCGGCGCCGCCTCACGCGGGTCCGTCTGCAGCCACTCCCCATTGCCCATCGAGCGGCCGGTAAACGCCAAAATAAACCCCCAATGCGACACCACAACAGTATGCGCCCAATCCTCGCGCGCGGCGATTTCGCTGCGAAAACCATGCGCCCGGGTGATCACCGCATGCTCCGGCTCCTCCGTCCCCGGCCACCAGATATCCTCAATGCCGTCAAACGCCACATGCGGGAATTCCTGTGCGACGATGCTGATCGGCCGGCCGACATCGCAGGTGAAGGCATAACGCTCCCGCACCTGCGGCGTGACATGAATGGGCAGGCCCAGCCGCTCGGCCAGCGGCGCCGCAGTTTGCAGCGCCCGCGTATAGGGCGAGGCAATGATGCGGCGAATATCCTGCCGCCCGCCCAGCACCTCAGCCGCATCCGCAGCCTGCTGGTGGCCCAGTTCGGTCAGCCGGGGGTCGATAATGCCCGGGTCGATCCTGGTGCGGCTGAAATGCAGGTTGAATTCACTCTGGCCATGGCGCAGCAGGATCATCCGCTCATCCTCGATTTGCTCCCCGCCGCGATACAGGGGCCGCGGCAATCGGTCCATAGATGGAGATTCCGTCATGGAAACATTGCGCCACTGACATCTGGTCATTGTAGCCGAAGCCACCGCACCCTAATTAGGGCGCTCAGGAGTCATCATCGCCATGCAAGGCAGCTTCCCCTTCGATCTCATCCTTTTCGGCATGGTGGCCGCCTTCCTCGTGCTGCGCCTGCGCAGCGTGCTGGGCAAACGCCAGGGCTTTGAACGCCCGCCGGCCGAGGCCCGCCCCACCGCCCCTGTCGCCATGGGCCGAGAAGCCCCGCGCGCCGCACCGGCCGCCGCCCCCATCGTCAGCGGCATCGCCGCGCAAGCCATCAGCCGGATCGGCGCCATCGACACCAGCTTCGAGCCCGCAGCCTTCCTCGGCGGTGCCGAAGGCGCTTTCCGCATGATCGTCACCGCCTTCGCCGCCGGCGACAGGCAGACCCTCCGCGGCCTGCTCAGCGATGACACCTATGCCGGCTTCGAACAGGCCATCACCGCCCGCGAAAATGCCGGCGAGACCCAGCGCACCGAAATCCGCGCCATCAACACCGTCACCATCGATGCCGCCGAGCTGCGCGGCGCACAGGCCGACATCACCGTGCGCTTCGTCACCGACCAGGTGAATATGACAACGGCCAAAAGCGGCGAGGTGGTCAGCGGCTCCGATGCGATCACCGAACTCACCGATCTATGGACCTTCCAGCGCGATGTCTCCGACAAGGACCCGACCTGGCGCCTGGTGGCGACCCGCAGCCTCTAAGCTGCCAGCCGCGCTGGCGCTGCTCTGCCTGCAGGCATGCACCCAAGCCCCCCAGCGCAACACCGCCCTGGATGCCTTGCCGGGCTGGCACGCCGATGCGGTGCATGAGGCCCTGCCGGCGCTGCGCCGAAGCTGCGCCCGATGGTCCACCATGGCACCCGATGCCACCCTGGGCGGCCCGCCCGGCCCCGGCCGGCGGGTGGCCGATTGGGCCCCGGCCTGCCGCGCCATCGCCGCCCTACCGGACGCGGTCGAGCCCCGCGCGCTGCGCCAGACCCTCGCCACCCATTTCGAGGCCATCGATCAGGGCACCGGCACCCTGACCGGCTATTTCGAGCCCGTCCTGCGCGGCAACACCCAGCGCAGCCCCCGCCACGCCACACCACTCCACGCCCTGCCGCCCGGCCCCGGCCCGCACCCCTCCCGCGCCGCCATCGAAGCCGGCGCGCTGCGCAATCGCGGCCTTGAACTGGTCTGGGTGGATGACGCGGTGGATGCCTTCTTCCTGCACATCCAGGGCAGCGGCCGGGTGGTGCTGGCCGATGGAACCGTGCTGCGCCTGGGCTATGCCGGGCAGAATGGCCAGCCATATTTCGCCATTGGCCGCCTGCTGATCCAGCGCGGCGAGATCGACCGCGCGGCGATGAGCATGCAGGCCATTCAGGCCTGGTTGCGCCAGGCCAGCCCCGCTGCGGCGGCCGAGGTGATGCAGGCCAACCCATCCTACATCTTCTTCCGCCCGCTGGAGGGGCTGGCGCCGGATGAGGGCCCGTTGGGCTCCTTCGGCGTGCCCCTCACCCCGCAGCGCTCTGTGGCGGTGGATGTGGAGCACGTGCCCCAGGGCGCGCCGGTGTTTCTGGCTGGAGAGGGTCATTCGCCCCCACGTCTGGCGGTGGCGCAGGACACGGGCGGCGCCATTCGCGGCCCCGCCCGGGCCGATTTGTTCTGGGGCTGGGGCGATGAGGCCGGCGCCAGGGCCGGTGGGCTCAATCAGCCCACCCGCATGTTTGTGCTCGTCCCGCGGCGGCGATAGCCCCCGCGGCCGGAGCCTCAGGCCACCGCCGCAGCGGCAGCAGCCTGCATCCGCTTGCCGCGCTTGTGGCGGGCGATCATGCCGCGCAGCAGCGACTTGATGGCGTTTTCATCCAGGTCAGGGTGCCGGGCCAGAACCTCGGCTTCGTGCTTCTTGGAGGCGATCAGCAGGTCGTTCACCACGCCCTCGCCCCGTGGGGTCATCTGAATGCGCACCACGCGGCGGTCGCGCGCATCAGGCAGGCGCTTGACCAGGCCGTCACGCACCATCCGGTCGAGCAACTTGGTCATTGTGGGCTGCTGAAGCAGGCAGGCATCGGCTAGGCCGCTCACCGTCTCGCCCGGGCTGCCGGAGAGGGTGGCCAGCACCCGCCACACCGGCACGGCCACGCCCGCGCGGCGCAGCACGCTGTGAAATTCCGCGGAAACGACGTGCGATGCCCGCGCCAGCAGGTACAGCAAATAATCGTCGATGAAGCGCACTGAGGTCGTGGAAATTTGATTCATGGCCCGAAACCTTTGCTGGTGGAGTGTGCAGACGGCGAGAGTTTTCTGAAAGAATGTGTCAACGAAACCAATGATACCCAAAACAAAGCTTCATTCCAGGGCCTATATTGGTGAGTTTCGGAGGAGAAAAGACGATCAATTGTATTCATTTGAAGCTTATTCGGAGGGTGAACTCGGGGTGTGGCGGCCCGGTTTGGGAGCTGGGGGCAAACCTTCACGAAATTAGCGACAAGTCACAATAACTTTGCTGCGATGAATATATTTTCTATGGCATAGAACCTAAAACTCTCACCGGGACTACGCAGATTACGGCTCGAGCAGCCTACCTCACCATGCAATGATTGCAGGCTCCAAGACACGCCTTGCCAGCGCCGATGACCAACGATTAAGTTTATGATACAAAACGGAAAGGCACGACAACATGCTCATCGACCGGATGGAGCCGCATTGGCTGGCCGCATTTGCAACCGTCTTGCAGCAATGCAAACCCACACCCGGAGAGGTGGTGTGTTTGCTGATGGAAACACAGTCCCGAGCAATAAATGTTGATCTGGCAGAACTCGCCGCGCTGCAGGCCGGCTTGCGGCCCTTCCGCTGCGTCCTGCCCAGCCCCGCCGTCACCACGCCGGTGCCCTTGCGCTCCACCGGGGCGTCTCGCGCGCTGCAAGGCCACCCGGCGGCAATGGCGGCGCTCAAGGCCTCCAGCCTCGTGCTGGACCTGACGCTGGAGGGCCTGATGCATGCCCCCGAAACCCCAGATATCCTCAAATCCGGCGCCCGCATCATGGTCGTCAGCAACGAACACCCCGAGGCCCTGGCCCGCCTCGTTCCCCTGCCCGGCGACGACCTCCCGGTGAAAGCCGCAGTCAAACGCCTGCGCGCCGCCCAATCCATGCACGTCACCTCCGCCGCCGGAACCGATCTGCAGGTCACCATGACCGGCGCCACCACCGCCGGCGTCTGGGGCTGGACCGACCGCCCAGGCACGCTCGCGCATTGGCCCGGCGGCGTGGTGGTCAGCTTCCCCGCCGCCAACACCGTCCATGGCCGCCTGGTGCTCGATGCCGGCGACATCAACCTCACCTTCAAGCGCTACCTCACCGCCCCGGTGGCACTGACAATCGAGAATGATCACATCGTGCAAATCGAAGGCTGCGGCGCCGATGCCGCCATGATGCGCCGCACCCTCTCGGCCTTCGACCGCAACGCCTATGCCGTCAGCCATGTCGGCTGGGGCCTCAACCGGCGGGCGCGCTACGAGGCGCTGAGCATGTATGGCCAGCGCGACACCCAAGGCACCGAGCTGCGCTGCGTCGCCGGCAATTTTCTGTTCAGCACCGGCGCGAATGAATTCGCCGGCCGCTTCACCGAAGGCCATTTCGACCTCCCCGTCTTCAACACCACCATCGCGCTGGATGGCGAGGTGGTGGTGCGCGAAGGGGTGGTGCTGTGAGCGCCTTCCTCACCTTCGGCGCCGGCGCGCCCCTGGTCTGCCTGCACGGCATCGGCGGCGCCGCACATTTGTGGGCAGCCACCGCCGCCGGCCTGCCCGGCCGCAACATCCTGGCCTGGAACCAGCCCGGCTATGGCGGCACCGCCCTGATCGACCCGCTCACCTTCCCCAGTTTGGCCGATACCCTGGCCGCCCAGCTCGACGCCCCGCAGGTCGATCTCCTAGGCCATTCCATGGGCGGCATGATCGCCATGGAATTCGCCCTCCGCCACCCCGCGCGCGTCCGCCGCCTCATCCTCTACGCCACCACCCCAGCCTTTGGCGGGCGCGACCCCGCCTTCGCCCAGGCCTTCCTCGCCGCCCGCCTCGGCCCGCTCGACGCCGGAAAAACCATGGCCGAATGCGCCGCCGCCCTGGCCGGCGGCATGTGCGGCCCAGGCGCTGACCCCACCGCCGAACCCGCCATCATCGCCGCCATGGCCAAGGTGCCCGAAGCCAGCTACCGCGCCACCCTCGCCTGCCTCACCAGTTTCGACCGCCGGGCAGACATCGCAAGCATCACCGCCCCCACCCTCTGCCTGGCCGGCGAATTGGACAAAGCCGCCCCCGCCCGCACCATGGCCCGCATGGCCGAAACCATGCCCAGCGCACGCTATGCCGTGGTGCCTGGCGCCGGCCACATGCTGCACATGGAGCAGCCGGCGAATTTCCAGGCGGCGCTGCGCGATGTCCTGGGCTGACCACGCCCCCACGCTGACATATGAAAATTCATCTTCTATAAAGCCGTCATATTGCAGCGAGGCCAAGATGGATCACCCGCTCCCCACCACCACCCTCGACGCGCCGATCTTCGACCCGCGCGCCTTCCGCCTCACCCCCTTCGAGGCCGATCTCACCACCCGCGCCCGCGAATTCGGCGCCCGCATCCTCGCCCCGCGCGCCGCCAAATGGGACCGCGAGGCCGCTTTCCCCATCGACAATTACCGCGACATGCACGCCGAAGGCTGGCTCGGTGTCTGCATCCCGCGCGAGGAGGGCGGCCTGGGCGCTGATTTCCGCGCCTATTGCCTCGCCGCCGCCGAACTCGGCCGCCATTGCGGCGCCACCGCGCTGACCTGGAACATGCATGTCTGCTCCACCCTCTGGACCGGCCTGCTCACCGATGACCTGCAAATGGACCCCGCCACCCGCGCCCAACACCAGTCCCGCCGCGCCCTCCATTACCGCCGCATCCTCCAGGATGGCGCGATCTACTCCCAGCCCTTCTCCGAAGGTGGCGCCGCCGCCGCCGGCGCCGCCGCTTTCGGCACCACAGCCAAGCGCGTCGAAGGCGGTTTCCTCGTCAATGGCAAAAAGATCTTCGCCTCCCTCTCCGGCCACGCCCAGCAATACGGCATCCTCTGCACCGATGTGACCGACGGCACCGCGTCGCGCCGCAACACCCTCTACCTCGCCATCCCCGCCGATGCCCCCGGCGTCTCCGTCGCCGGCGAATGGGACCCCTTGGGCATGCGCGGCACCGTCAGCCGCAACCTGCTCTTCCAGGATGTTTTCGTGCCCAGCACCGCCTCGCTGATGCCCGATGGCCTCTACTTCCAGGCCGCCATGCGCTGGCCGCACATGTTCCTCACCCTCAGCCCCACCTATATGGGCTTGGCGCAGGCCGCATTCGATTTCACCCTCCGCTACCTGCGCGGCGAGCAACCCATGCCGGGGTCCCCGCCCGGCGAAGCCGGACGGGGTGGGGGCACCCCCCCCGTCAAGCGCCGCATGTATCCCACCAAGCAGATCGCGGTGGCCGAAATGCGCGTCATGCTCGAACAGACCAAGGCGCTGTGGTTCCAGGCGATTTCCGAAGCCGGCCCCGACCCTTCAAAGGACTCCATGCTGCGCGCCCTCGCAGCGCAAAACACCGTCATGGAAAATGCCAATGCCATCGCCACCAAAGCCGTGCGCACCTGCGGCGGCCAGGCCATGCTGAAAACCCTGCCTCTGGAACGCATCTACCGCGACAGCCGCTGCGGTTCCCTCATGCTACCCTGGACTGCGGAACTCTGCATCGACCGCATCGGCAGGGATTCACTCTATGAGCGTGGCGAAACCGATGAATGAAGGCGCATAACGGCGGAACAATGAATACTGCCAAGATCATCGCCTTCCCCCAGCGCCCCAAACGCCAGTCCCAGCCCCGCCCGGAGGCGCTGCCGGCCGAGGCCACGCTCTGGTCCGTCTTCGCCGAGCGTTGCGAACGCAACCCCCGCAAGCGCGCCGTGCGCGACGCTGATGGCTCGATGACCTATGCCGAGCTGCTCGCCCTCTCAGCCCAACTCAGCCGCATTTTCCTGCGCGAGGCCGAGCGCCAACCCGGCCGCCGCATGATCGGTATGCTGGGCCAGAACAGCGCCATTCACCTCGCCACCCTGCTCGGCTGCGCCCGCGCCGGCCTCGCCATGGTGCCCCTCAACTGGCGCCTGGCCGAGGAAGAATGGTGCTGGCAGGCCCGCGACGCCGGGCTCTGCGCCGTGGTGGAGGGCTTCGGCCACCGCATGGCGGCGGATTTCATGGCCGCCGAAGGCATCACCGCCATCGGCCAATCCACCATCCGCCTGCTCCCGCGTGAGCCGGTGATCGGCACCGAACTCGGCCGCGCAGCACTTCCCGCGCTGGTCGGCTATACCTCGGGCACCACCGGCCGCCCCAAAGGCGCCATCCTGACCCAGGCCGCCCTGCTGGCCAATGCCACCAATGCCCAGGCGCTCTTCGAGCTCACCCCCGATGACCGGGTGCTGACCATCCTGCCCATGTTCCATGTCGGCGGCCTCAATATCCAAACCCTGCCCGCATTGCTGGCCGGCGCCGAGATCATCCTGCAACAGAAATTCGACGCCGATGAATTCTTCGACGCCCTGGCCCAGCACCGCCCCACCCTGACGCTATTGGTGCCCGCAGTGATGGCCGCCCTCATCGCCCATCCGCGCTGGAACAGCGCCGACCTCTCCTGCCTGCGCGCCGCCGGTGCCGGCTCCTCCATCGTGCCCCTGCCACTGATCGAGGCTTTTCACGCCCGCGGCGTGCCCATCCAACAGGTCTATGGCAGCACCGAAACCGCGCCCATCACCATCGCCCAAAGCCGCGCCGAGGCCCTGGCCGCCCCCGGCTCCATCGGCCGCCCGGCGACACTCAGCGAGGCCCGGCTCGGCCCCTTGGGCGAAATTCAGGTCAAGGGCCCCAACATCATGCAGGGCTACCTCAACAACCCCGAGGCCACGGCAGATAGCTTTGCCGATGGCTGGTTCCGCACCGGCGATATCGGCCGGGTGGATGCCGATGGCCGCTGGTGGTTCACCGATCGCCTCACGCATATCATCATCTCAGGCGGCGAAAATATCTCCCCCGCCGAGGTCGAGCGCGTGCTCGCCACCGCCCCCGGCGTGCTGGAATGCGCCGTCATCGGCAAGCCCGACGCAAAATGGGGCGAGGTGCCGCTCGCCGTGGTGGTTCCAGGCGAAGGCTTTGACCTGCATCACGTCCTCGACGTCTTCGAAGGCCAATTGGCCCGCTTCAAACAACCGCGCGAGGTGGCCGTGGTCGCCGCCCTGCCGCGCAACGCGCTGGGCAAGCTGGATCTGCCCGCCCTGCGCGCCCTGGTCCTGCGCGACCGATAGGCCGCAAACCTACCCCGCCAAAGCGCTGATCGCCCGCGCATCGGCGGACCATGCGCCCACCCTGGTGCAAGCCAGCGCCCCGGCGGCATTGGCCCGGCGCAGCACCGCCGGCCAATCCAGCCCCGCCAGCAACCCCGCCGCCAGCGCGCCGCACCAGGCATCGCCAGCCCCCACCGTATCCGCCACCGCCACCTGAAAACCCGGGCCATGCAGCGCCAGCCCAGGCCCCGCCAATTCCGCCCCCGCCTCACCCAAGGTGCGCGCCACCATGCAGCCCAGCGCTGCATGCAGCGAAGCCGCATCAGCCCCGCAACCATGCAGCCCAGCGAGAAACGCCGCCTCCGGCTCATTCACCACCAAAATATCCGGCAAACCCGGCAGCGCCGCCGCGGGTGCCAGGTTCAGCACCACCCGCATCCCCGCCGCTCGGGCGCGGGCAATCAGCGCCGCATTCTCCGCCACCGGCACCTCCATCTGCAGCAGCACAATGCCGCCGGGCGCCACCGGCACAGCCCCCGCCCGCGCCAGACGATTGGCACCGGAGGAGACGGCAATCTGGTTGCGCCCCTGCCCATCCACCATCACCGCCGCCATGGCCGTGGGCGCAGAAACCTCTTCCAAACCGCTGATATCAACCCCGGCTTCCGCCAGAACCGCCCGCAGCATCGCGCCATGCGCATCCGCCCCCACGGCGCCGCAAAACCGCGTCACCGCCCCGGCCCGCGCCGCGGCAATCGCCTGGTTCAGCCCCTTGCCGCCAGGAATAGCCGCCCCCGCCTCGCCCAACACCGTCTCCCCCGGTGCAGGAAGCTGCGGCAGCGAAAACACAAAATCCGCATTGGCCGAACCAAACACCACAAGGCTCATGGCCGCAGCAGCCCCTCCGCCATGGCCCGCGCATACAGCGCCTCGATCATCACCGCGAAAGGCCCGCCCAGATCAATCGCCGGCTGCATCCGCTTCAGACTGCGGCCGCGGGTGAGCCCCACCTCAGCCCAGGCCGGCGCGCCGCAATGCACCTGCTGGGCAAAACCCTGCAGCCGGTCACAGCCCATGGCGAAGCGGGCATCGGCCGTCTCCTGCGCCTCAAATTCCCGCCACAGCGCCTGACATTTTTCGGCCAAATCCGGCGCCAACCGGCCAAAAATAGCCTCCGCCGCCCTCTCCTCCCGCGCCGCCTGGGTCAGCAACCCGGCCTCGTCAAAGGCAAAAGTATCGCCCGCCTCAATCTCCACCACATCATGCAGCGCAATCATGCTCAGCACCCGGGCCATATCCGGCCGCGGCGTCACCTCGCCCTCAAGCAGCACGGCAATCAGCGCCACATGCCAGGCATGCTCGGCCGAATTTTCCAGCCGCCCCTCGCTGCGCGCCGCGCGGTGCACATGCTTCAGCCGGTCAGTCAGCGCGATGAAATCCAGCAGCGCGCCCAGCCGCTCATTCACGGCCCAGCGTCTCCATCAATTCGCGCCATTCGCGCTTGGAAAGCCCGCTGCCCGCCTGCTCCACCACCTCGCCCGCCAGCATACGACGCACAATCGACAGCATTTGCGACGACATCGTCACCGCCCCCATGCGGTAATCGGCAAAGGCCTCATAGCAATGCGGCACCCAGGCCTGCACCGTCTTCAGCATCGCCTCGGCATAGACGCGGATTTCGTATTGCGCATGCGCATCCGCCCGCAGCGACAGAAAATGCAGCAAATTGTGCAAATCCGTCTTCCAGTACCACTGGGTATAGGTGTTCAGCGTCAGGTTCATCCGCGCCAATTCGCGCGCTAGGCCCGAGCGCGAGGTATCCAGCGGCTGCCCGGCCTCATCCTCATTTAGCATTTCCAGATAATGATCATAGGTCTGCATCGCATCATCGCGCAGCAGCCGCAGCACCCGCTCGGCCTCCGCCCCCTCCAGCACCGCGCCCCGGCCCTGACGATTATCGCTGCTCTGCGCCGCCAATTGGTCCGGCTGCGGCACATAAAATTCCCGGTCCAGCACCGAATACCGCGCCGAATATTCATTCACATTCGCCGTGCGATGCCGAATCCATTGCCGCGCAATAAAAATCGGCAATTTAATGTGATACTTGATCTCGCACATCTCAAACGGCGTCGAATGCCGGTGCCGCATCAAATAGCGGATCAACCCGCGATCCTCATTCGCCGCCTTGGTGCCCCGGCCGTAACTCACCCGGGCGGACTGCACCACCGCCGCATCATCGCCCATGTAATCCACCACGCGGATGAAACCATGGTCGAGCACCGGAATCGCCTGGGCCAGCATGGCCTCCAGCGCCGGCACCACCGGCCGGGCCGTGGGCATGCGGTGGGCAGCGGCCTCAGCCACTTCGGCAATTTGTTCGGGGGTTAGTGCCATTCGTGAAACTCCATCGCTTCTGCGATACGGCCCCCCTCGCAACCGGGCAAGTGGTGCGCTATATAAACCCCGTTACTTCGGTGACTATGGCGATAAACGGTACGTGGAATAAGCGTTGCGGACCCGGGGGCAGTGCCCGGCGTCTCCATTTTATGAATGAGGTTTGTGCTGGTTCTGAATGGCCAGGGCATTCTGAAGGAGAGACTAAGGGTCCGCAGGGGGCTTTGGTCGCTCGGTTTGGGGACGAAACAGTCTCGACGCGCGCGGTAAAGACGTGCCTTTTGCCCGGCATTGTACCGCCGTCATCGGGCTAAATCACAAGTGCCAATGATAACGTTCGCGAGAACGTGGC
>Ga0214921_10005023_pt1 | contig 18987 bp, 21 predicted proteins | sample LL1505_MetaG_FD_177992 | JGI IMG/M metagenome (GOLD analysis project Ga0214921, IMG submission 177992) | Freshwater microbial communities from Lake Lanier, Atlanta, Georgia, United States - LL-1505 | ecosystem: Environmental > Aquatic > Freshwater > Lake | place: USA: Georgia | collected... | reverse complement strand
CGTTGCACTGGTTAAATTAAATAATTAGACTAAGTATGTAGAACTTGTTGTAGAGTGTTTGCGGACGCGGGTTCGATTCCCGCCGACTCCACCATTATTAGTAGTAGCATTACCTAGCAACAGCAACTAACCCCTTATAGAATAAACACTTAAGGGGTTTTTTGTTGTCTATTGGCAACGGTGGGAAACGCTAGTTTTAAATAAATATGGGGGCATATTTGGGGGCATATTAGAATAAACAGGACATTCAACCATAATTTATGCCCCCAAATGCTCACAGACTCCCTTTGCAAATCAGCCACCTGCCCTTCAGATAAGCCACACAAGCGCTTTTCCGATTCTGGGGGCATGTACCTCGAAGTTACCTTGGCCGGGGGCAAATACTGGCGCTTAAAGTACCGGCTAGCCAATAAGGAGAAAAGGCTCGCACTAGGGGTGTATCCAGCAACATCACTAAAAATGGCGAGACTAAAGCGAGATGAGGCAAAAGTACTGATCGGCCAGGGACAAGACCCAAGCGCAGTCCAAAAAATGCAGAAACAGTCAAGACAACAACCTACGAGTACTACTTTCAAAGAAATTGCATTGGATTGGCATAAAACTAAATCATCGGGCTGGAGTGAAAGCCATGCTGAAAAAACTATGCGGCAAATGGAGAGGGATCTTTTCCCTCTAATAGGAAATCGTCCAGTTAGAGCAATTACTGGGAATGAGATTCTCTTTGCGCTAAAAAAGGTTGAGGAGCGCGGAGCTGTTGAAACAGCAGATAGGGGGCTAATGATTTGTCGTCAAATCTGGGAATATGTCGCACTAGATGGAATACCAGATATAACACGCGGCATAAAAGCAAAGCTCAAGCCTTATAGAGGCAAACATTTCCAGGCCATCATCGAACCAGTTGAATTTGGGAAACTACTCTTGGCTATCGACCAATACAAAGGTGGCATTGTAGTTAAAACTGCACTTCAACTTGCTCCTATCCTATTTCAACGGCCCGGCAACTTACGAGCAATGAAATGGGACCAGATTGATTTTAAAAGTGCACTATGGACGATACCAGCGGCAAATATGAAGGGCACTAAAGACCGAAAGGAAAATGGTGATCCGCACCTTGTTCCACTTCCAACTCAAGTAGTAAAGTTATTGAGAGAACTTAAACCTTTTGTTGGCACCAGTGAATTTGTATTCCGCGGAGAGCGCCAAGCCTCAAAGCCTATTAGCGATAACAGCGTTAGGGCAGCGCTTTATTCATTAGGATTTGGGAAGAGTCAGAGCTGGCATGGCTTTAGGGCGAGCGGGCGAACTATGCTTGCTGAGCAACTTAACGAGAATGTAGAGCATCTTGAAGCCCAACTTGCTCATGCAGTAAAAGATACAAATGGTACTTCATATAACCGCGCAGTTTTTATCAAGCAAAGGCGCGCCATCATGCAAAGATGGGCAGACTATCTTGATGGTATTAAGAGGAAGGCTACAAAACCAATAAGGAGCAGTGGTGGCAACAAAAAAACAAAAAAATACTAACCCTAGCGTACCTGAAAGCAAGGTTATTTCACCAACCTGGCGTGTGTGGAAGAGAACAACGGCAACAATGATGGAGGGCATACTCCTCAGTCTTAATGTATGCCCTTCTGCATATATGCCCGGCAATGGAATTAATAAATTGATTGATGAGTGCTACTGGGAAAGGCTGCAGATTACCATGGACGCACTTCCATTTGGCGGTTGGGTTTTAGATAAAGGTGGCAGCTTTCCTTATAGCAGCGGGCTAGTGACTGTAGATTTAAAAAAGTTTGTATCCTGGGTGTGCGATGAAGCAGAGTGGGAAAATCTACCATCAGAATTTGTGGCACTTCAACCAAAGATAAAGTTTGGAGCTCCACAACTAAATGAAGTTTATAAAGATTCACGGGCTTCAAAGGAATGGTCTGAAGAAGAACTCGAAGCGCTTCTTAGGAAATCCGAAGCGGGTAAATCCAATGCAGACTTAGCAAGAGCATATGATCTAGATCGCTCGCGAATAAGCCAGTTATTAAAAAAAGCAAGGTCGTTAACTGGACCGTCCCTCAATGATCCATTTAGCCGTAATAAAGTAAAAAAATGGTGAGGCCCTCATTGGTCTCTCACCATTAGCACCGAACCAACCTAAGTAATTCATAGGCATACAAAGTCTTCACTGCATCAGTTGATGGTGAGGCCCTAATCCTCCGACTATTTCCCAATAAATCGCCAACTGGTGGTGGTTTAGAAAATAAGGAAATAGTTATGAGAACACAAGCAGCAGCAGAAGTAGCAAGTCTACCGACTGACGGAATGAGTCGCTTTTCACAGTTCAAGCAATTTCTTCCATTTAGCAAAGAGAAATTTCGACAGCTATGCAAGCTCGGTAAAGCGCCAACCCCAATTCGCATGGGAGTGCGTTGCACCTTCTATCGAAATCAAGAATTGCACCGATTCTTATCAGACCCACTGAACTATCAGGCCGATCAATCCTCCGGGCCATCTAAATTTATATAAGGAATTCAATATGAGCAATATTTCAAAAGCAACAATTTCATCTCAAATCAGTAGCCTTAGACTGCCAGATAACTACTCGGCGAATGTAGGGGGTATCAAACTTCCACCGAAGCCTGTATTTGGCAAGCTAAGCAAACATCGATTTTCTAGAGTACACCCAGGCAAAGATTTCCAATTCCCATGCCTGGCTGTTGAGGATAAGGACGGCGGCGAAAGCTATGTCGTTGCCCCTCATATTCAACCCCATCTTGGTAAGAATGTTGTACAAAAGATTGTTCGCTTATCGGTGGATAGTACCGGCCTGCCAAAACTTATTTTTCAACCAATGACTGACCAATCTGGACGTCAGAATCATTGGCACACCACCCTGAATAGAGCTATTAGTCTCGCGGAAGAAAATTGGGTGCGGGTTGAGGCGAATATGGATGCAGGTCAATATAGCATTGTTATCTCTCAAGATGATTTAGGGGAGCCGCAGTGGCCTGAGCAAACAATGGATGAATTAATTCAGGAGGTCTTCGGTAACAATATCATCGCCTCGGAAGATCATCCCTATATTCGTCAAATTCAAGGACGAATCTAATATGAAACCTTTGGACATTGAGAATGCTCATTTCGTTCTGATTGACTTTGAATTCCGCCCTCGCGGCGGAATTGAGGGCAACCCTGTAGAAGTGATTTGTATGGTGGCGCTAGATATGAGCACAAACCAATATGTACGTTACTGGGCAGATGATCTGTATGCAATTAAGGCTCCACCCTTCCAAACTTCCGATAACACAGTCTTCGTGGCTTACTTTGCTAGCGCAGAACTTTCGTGCTTTGAAGTTTTGGGGTGGGCTGCACCAGATAACGTCTTAGATTTGTATGCTGAGTTTAGAAACCTAACCAATGGGCTAGTACTCCCTGATGGGAGGTCTTTACTGGGCGCTTTAAAGTACTTTGGCATCATTGGTGTCAATTCACAGATTAAAGACGATATGCGTGCTCTAGCGTTGCGTGGTGGGCCATACGAGTATGCTGAGAGGGTCGGTCTCTTGGATTATTGCCAAACAGACGTGGATGCATTACACCCCCTGCTATTAGCAATGAAACCGTATATTGATTTTCCAAGGGCATTACTTCGAGGGCAATACAACACGGCTCTTGCAAAGATGGAATCCTTGGGAAGTCCGATTGATTACCCTACTTATAAGGGCCTTTGTCAGCATTGGGAGGCAATCAAGACTGAGCTTATTAAAGAGATCGATGCAGACTATGGTGTTTATGAAAACGGCACCTTTAAAGAAGGCTTATTTAAGGAATACCTCCAAGCCAAAGGCATACGCTGGCCAAGGCTTGATTCAGGAAAGCTAAAGTTAGACGATGAGACATTTAAAACAATGTCAAAGCTTCACCCGGTTATTCAGCCTTTAAGAAGCCTGCGTGATAGCTTATCCAAACTCAGACTGAATGCATTGCAGGTGGGCGAGGATGGTAGAAATCGTTGCCTACTTTCCCCATTTAGCTCATCAACCAGTCGAAACCAGCCATCAACAAACAAATTTGTATTTGGATTAGCAAAATGGGCGCGCGGTTTAATTCAGCCCAGGCCCGGAATGGCCATTGCTTATATAGACTGGTCACAACAAGAATTTGGGATCGCCGCCGCCCTCTCGAATGACGCCAATATGAAAGCTGCATATCAAAGTGGCGACCCTTACCTAGCGTTTGCTAAACAGGCTGGTGCGGTCCCGCAAACAGCAACCAAACAATCTCACCCTAGTGAGCGAGATCAGTACAAGCAATGTGTTCTAGCGACGCAGTATGGAATGGGGGCCGAGGCACTAGCAGCAAGGCTAAAACAACCAACACTTCGGGCAAAACAATTACTGACAATGCATCACAAGGTCTACAAGCAATTTTGGGGTTGGTCTGACAACCTCTACAACCTCACAATTAATCGAAATCGGCTAAATACTGTATTTGGCTGGCAGTTGATTATCCCTGATGACCTCAACCCGCGGAGCGTGCGGAACTTCCCTATGCAGGCAAATGCAGCAGAAATGCTTAGGATAGCCTGCATCTTGATGGTTAAAAATGGCATCCAACTGTGCGCACCAATCCATGACGCGGTTTTGATAGAGGCTACCGAAGACACCATTGAAGAGCAAGCAAAAATAGCACAGCAATGCATGGAGGAGGCCAGTCAAATTGTTCTTGAAAACTTCAAATTAACCAGTGACGTCGATATCATCCGGCACCCAGGAAGATTTCTTGATGAATCTGCCAAGCCATTTTGGAATACTGTCATGACAATTTACGAAAAAGTTAAAGCCGAGTCGGTTGAAAAACTTAACGCCAACATGTCAGAACATTTAACACCTGTCCAATCTTATATTTCTTATTAAAGATACATATATGAATATCCCATTTAAAAATACCCCCCCTAAATTCATCATTGATCTAGATAAAGAATTGGGAAGAGATGCACCATCACCAACCCTAATTCCCACTACACCGATTCAACGAACCTCCAAGCTATTTCTAAAAGGTCCCATACCATTTGATTGGCTAAGGAAAGCAAATGCACTAGGTGGCAGTACAGGCATCGTAGCTACTGGTTTGTGGCTTTATGTTGGACTGAATGGTTCCAAAAGATTTAAGGTTGATAGCAAACTTGACCAATTCGCAGGAGTTACTAGGCAAACTCGCCAACACGCACTTCAAAAACTTAAATATGCGGGCTTAATAAATCTGACAGAACATCATGGAGCCTACCCATTTATTGAAGTGATTGTTGATGTCCAAAAATAAGGGTTTGCATAGGTGCAGTGATTAAATAAAAATTGCTCACCTAAAGACCCCCTAATTACGATGCAAATATTTGTACAGGACTTTACAAATGCCCCTACCTAGCGTGATAAACGGCGCCAAACAGTGCGAAGTTCTGTCAAAGAGAACCAGACTTCGCTGCCAAAATCCAGCCGCGTATGGATGTAGGGCATGCAGAATGCATGGTGCACATGAATCTAGAAAGTCGCCGCAAGGTGCAAGCCATCCTCAGTATAAAAATGGTAACGAAACAAAAGGGTCTAGGCTAGAAAGAAGTCGCAAGAGTGCCATGTTTTTGTATTTGAGGGATATCGGAGACACTATTAACCTGTTTACTGGCCCAAAAACTAGAGGGAGGCGACCCAATCAGTATATAAAGCTAGACCTCAGCGACCCCGAGCAAATGAAGCTAGCTATCGTCTTAAGCATGCGCAAGGAGAAGAAATGATCACCCGGATGGGACCCGCATAAAAGAATGGGGCCTACCCCGAGGTAACTGGTAGCTTATAACTGTCTCTAGTCAAACCCCATTACCGCCACTCAAATCAAGTCCTTTTGGGCTATCTCACCGTCTCAAATCGACCCAAAACAGACCTTGGCAGAACATGACCTCGACAGCACGATTCGAACGTTCGACCTACGCCTTAGAAGAATTCGTGGCTGCTGGAATGTCTATGTATTTCAATGGCTTTTACGCTAAATTTGGGACTGTGCAATAAACTATGCAATGCGATTTTCGAGAATAATTACATTTATCGAGCACCTCCTTATGGGCGAATAAATGAAGTCTCATAACTCATAAACTATTAAGTTAGACGAATTTGCCAAATTACACGCTTTTCTTTAACCTGCTACTATAAAGTTTATGAAACGGTTGGCTTTATTCCTAATGGTACTAATAGTGCCAATGCAGTTTGCTTGGGCAAATATTGCCTGCTATAGCCATACCGAAGTGAAGAATACGCATTTTGTGCACGTCGATGCTCATCATAAAGATTGTGTTGCGCACTCCCACAGCCACAGTCACAACTTTATTGAGCATGAAGTAGGTAGCGCTAATGGCGATCAGCATTCTGCGCATTGCGATGCATGCCACGCCCACTTCTCAACGGTAGTTCAGAACAACTACACCTGGCCTGTTCATCAACAGTCATATTCCTACACCTCTTTCAATCATTCCTTTTTGACGCTAGTATCCCCAGAGGCCCCTTACCGGCCTAAATGGCTCTAATACCCTCGTTTTTTATTTGAAATCTAATTTCAACGAGTTAATTCGTTGGGTTAGTTCATTGGTGTGCTGTTTGACACAAAAACTGAAGGTTTTAGAACATGGATCCATTGCGAAACCATAGATATAGATACACCGCTTGCTGCTTCCTTGCCATAGTAGGATTGCTACCCTTAGCCGCCTTTTCCAAAGAGGCTAATAAGAGTCCTACTCCGCCTGCGCCATTAAAGCTACTCTTTGACGAGGCATGGCAACGCCAGCCCGAAGCGCGCGCATACAGCACGCGGCTCGAGTCGCTTCAGGCACGGGAACGCGTCTCGCAAAGCCTCTTACCTAGGCCCTTAACCTTGGAAGTGGCTGGCAAAGCCGAGCGCTCGGGCACAAATTCAAACTTTGGGGCCGGAGGTACAGGGGAATACATCGTCGGATTTGCGATTCCCTTGTGGCTTATTGGTGAGCGTTCCAGCGCGATGGCGCTATCGGATGCCGAGTTGCAACGACTAATCAAACAGCAGGCAAGTACTCAGCTGCGTTTAGCGGCGCGAATCAGAACTCTATTTTGGGAGTTTGAGCTTGCCAAAATTAATGGTGCGTTAGCAGAGAATCGCCTTCAAAACGCAAAGGCACTAAGCCAGGATGTGTATAGGCGCTTTAAAGCAGGCGATCTGTCAAAAGCGGATTTTATGCAGGCAGAAAGTGCGGTGGCAAATTCAGAAGCTGCATTAGCAGAAAGCCAAGCTAACTTGATTCTAGCCAAGCAAAATTTACGATCCGTCATTGGACGCGACATCACACCCGATTTACTGAAACCAGCACAGCAATATGCAGAAACATTGCCCTTGCTACCTAAAAACTTTGTCGATCTAGATCAATCCCATCCAGTCATACAAGATTTAATTGCGCAAGTTGAGGTGGCCTCAAAAGCAACGGCATTGGCTCAGGCACAAACTCGCCAAAACCCTGAATTACAGCTATATACCTCTAGTGGTCGGCCTGAAGTGGGTGTACCAACCCAGCAATCCGTTTTACTGGGTCTCAAAATTCCATTTGGGTCGAGCGATCGGGTTCAAGCCCAACGCTTTGCCAGCCGCGCCAATCAAATTGAATCTGAAGAGCGCCTTGCATTTGAACGCGACCGTGTATTGGCTGAATTAGATGCTTCAAAAGCGCAAGTGGAGAGCGCTCAGATTCGACTTACAGCAGCTAAACGCCGCGCGCAACTCAGTACTGAAACGCGCGTCTTTTTTGATAAGTCCTTTAAGTTTGGTGAAACTGACTTGCCTACCCGATTGCGAATCGAGCTTGAGGCTATGGATGCCATCAAGCAAGCAGCCCAGGCTGAAATCACCTACCTTGCCTCGGTGTCTGCATTACGCCAAGCCCTTGGCCTACTTCCCGAATAGGAAATGAATATGAATCGTAAATACCTAAGCACAGTGATAAAGCAACGTCTTCTTGCCTTCACTTTTCTAATGGCCGGAATTGTTGCAGTCGCAAGCGCCCATGAAGGGCATAGCCACGATAAAGAAATTAAGCCACAAAGTAATGTGGCCGCGGCTCCGACCCTGACTGCGGTCTCCGAAAACTATGAACTTGTAGCCATTGTTCAAGGGAGGCAAATGACCGTCTATTTAGATCAGTTTGAATCCAATGCTCCCGTAATAGATGCGGATCTTGATTTTGATTTTTCAGGAACGGTTGTGAAGGCAACGCGTAATGTTGATGGCACTTACTCGGTAGCTCTTCCCAAAAATGTGGATCTTAAAAGTACCATGCCAGTCACCATAACGATCCTTGCAGCCGCTGGGCCTGATTTATTAAGCGGTGATTTAGTCATTCCTAAATTAGAAATACATTCAAGCTGGTCCACTGTTTGGGTGGTGGCGTTAGTCGCAGCCTGCCTCATCGCACTTCTTCTGATTTGGCTCGCCTATAAACGAAATCCGTCTATTTTGATTCAACTAAAACAAAAACTGCCTGCTTCTTTGCGGAGGTTCATTAAATGAAACGACACTCTCACTTTCTATTCATTGCGGCCCTGACCGGATTTTGTTTGCACGCTCTGGCCGGCCCAGGAGAGCCTGGTCATAGTCATGGCGAGGGAGAAACACCATTTCAAGGAGCCAATGCGCCCAAGCGTTTTGCCGATGGCAGCGTCTATCTACCCAAAATAGCGCAGCGACAATTAGGTATTCGGACTGCGCTGGTGCAAGTCGGTGAATTTCTGCGCACCATCGAACTCAGCGGCAAGGTCATTCACAATCCAAACTATGGCGGTAAGGTGCAAGCGATGGTTGCGGGTCGCATTACTCCGCCGCCAAAGGGATTTCCTGTGCCGGGCCAATTGGTTAAACAAGGTGACTTGTTAGCCTACGTTACCCCAGAAATCGGTCCCGCCAATACCCGGTCCTTGGCAGAAAGTCGTTTGAAGCGACTGCAAGCGCTCTCTGACACCGTTCCCAGAAAAGTGCTGGAGGAGGCGCAAGCTGCAGTTGCCAATGAAGAGCTTCGCGCTCCTGTATCTGGCATGGTAGCTACAACCGGGGTTGTTAGCGGGCAAGTCGTCGAGGCGCGACAACTCGTCTTTGAAATAGTAAACCCCAACAAATTCATGGTGGAGGCAGTCGCTTATGACCCTGCTGTAGTGGATAGCATTGGCTCCGCCAATTTAAGTGTTGGTGATCAACGTATTCCCCTCAAACTTCAGGGAGCGGCAAAACGCCTGCGGGAACAGGCTCTTCCGATTACGTTTTTAGCCGATGATGAGCAGCTGTCCCAACTGGCCATAGGACAGGTTGTGCGGGTTTATGTGCAAACGAATCAGCTAGTGAAAGGCGTGCGGATTCCAGCCAGTGCGGTAGTGCGCGATGGCTCAAACCAGCCGGTTGTTTGGGTCAAAGAAGAGCCTCAGCTTTACCGCTCCGTTACTGTCACACCAGCGCCCTTGGATGGAAGCCATTCCTTGGTCCAGGGCCTTCAAGAAAATGATCGGGTGGTATCTAAATCCGCATCGCTCTTGAATCAAATACGCTAGGTTAGCTATGTTTAAGTTCATTCTTGATTTCAGCCTTAAAAATCGGCTCCTCGTTATTTTAAGTGGTCTTATATTGACGGTCTACGGGGTTTACTCCCTTTCCAAAGCGCCTGTGGATGTCTTTCCTAATCTCAACAAACCCAATGTGACCATCATGACGGAAGCAGGGGGCATGGCCAGTGAAGAGGTAGAGCAATTAATCTCAGCGCCGCTTGAGGTGGTGATGAACGGACTTCCCGGCGTTGAGACAGTTCGCTCGGTATCTTCGCCGGGTTTATCCATCATCTATGTCACCTTTAATTGGTCAACCGATCTGTACCGTGCAAGGCAAATGGTTGCCGAGCGACTTGCCAGCGCAGAAGCATTTTTGCCGGCCAATGTTGATCCCAAAATGGGGCCCATTAGTTCGCTGATGGGTGAGATTTTACAGATCGCCATCCCGCTGGATGCAGACAAAATTTCACCGATGGAGGTTCGAGAATACGCGGATTGGCTATTACGCCCACGCCTGATGGCTATTCCGGGAGTTTCTCAGGTAATTAATATTGGCGGCGAAGTACGCCAGTATCAGGTGCTGCCCGATACGCGCAGAATGGCAGAACTGGGGGTGTCGCCGGAGCAGCTCCGTAATGCCCTCCTTGGTTTTTCAGCTAATACGTCAGGTGGTTTTTTAGACGTAAACGGTCGAGAGTATTTAATTCGTAACATTGGTAGAACGAACCGACTGGAAGATTTGCAGAATTTAGCCGTTGGTAGCCGCTCCGGCCAATCCATTCTATTGCGTCAATTTGCTACGGTCCGCTTCGGCGCTCAAGTAAAAAGAGGTGATGCTGGATTGAATGGATTACCTGCAGTGATTTTAGGAATTCAAAAACAGCCGACTGCGGATACCTTAGTGGTAACTCGGGAAATTGAAAACGCCTTAAACGATATTGCTAAAAATCTCCCAGCCGGAATGGAAAAGCCGCAAATTACCTTTAGGCAAGCGAATTTTATTGAAGCATCCATCACGACACTGAAATACAAATTAATTCTGGCCTCTTTTTGCGTGGGCATCATTTTGTACGCTTTTTTAGGCTCTGTACGCCCCGCACTCATTGCGCTTACCTCGATCCCGCTATCGATTTTTATTACTGAGATCGTATTCGAGCTTTTTGACCAGTCCATCAACACCATGACACTCGGGGGTATTGCGATCGCCATAGGCGGACTAGTCGATGATGCTGTGGTTGATGTCGAAAATATTATCCGGCGCCTTAGCCTACGTTTTAAGAGCGATGCAGCTGATAAGCCATCGTTGCTAGAGACTGTACGCTCCGCATCAATCGAAGTGCGTTCCGGCATTATTTACGCCACTTTAATCACGATCATCGTTTTCGTGCCGCTATTTGCCTTGCCGGGAATTGAGGGGCGCTTCTTTGTGCCTTTGGCAATCGCCTTTATTGTTTCTATTTTGGGGTCGCTCTTTGTATCGATCACCATTACCCCCGTACTGGCTTATTACTTGCTGCCGGGTTTGGCAAACCAAGGCCAACATGAATCAAGACTGGTGCGTTTTTTGAAAAAGTATTACACACAGTCGCTAACCTTGGCTTTATTAAAGCCAAAACGGATTATTCAGATCGCTGTTGGCCTTGTGGCTATAGCAGTACTAAGCGTACCTTTTTTCCCAACTTCATTTTTACCGCCATTTAATGAGGGGAGCTTGGTGCTGTCCATGCGACTGAATCCAGGGACGACACTGGCAGAAACGTCGCAAATAGGCACTGCTGCCGAAAATCTCATTAAGCAGGTTCCCGAAGTAAGTCATGTGGGACGACGCAGTGGTCGTGCGGAGTTGGACGAGCATGCTGAGGGGGTTTACTCTAGTGATATTGATGTTGGCCTAATTCCGATCTCAGAATGGCATCGCAGTCTGGAGGAAATAACCCAAGATATTCGTCAGAAACTAGCTGTGTTGCCAGTCTCGCTAGCAGTTGGGCAGCCCATCTCGCACCGCATTGATCACATGCTCTCAGGCGTTCGAACACAAATTGCCATTCGGATTGTGGGTGAGAACCTCGATGTATTGCGAGCAGAAGCAGAAAGTTTGCGTGAAAAACTCAGTACGGTTCGTGGCATTGCAGATTTGGAAATCGAAAAGCAGGTCTTAGCGCCACAAATTCAGATCGCAGTTCAGTATGACCGCGCATCCCAATATGGCCTCTCTCCTGCACAGGTAAACCGAACCTTGCAAAACCTGATTGATGGGGAGCGCGTATCGCAAGTGATTGAGGGAAATAAGCGCTTTGCTTTAGTTATTCGGCTACCGGAGGCAGATCGTAGCCTAGAGAGTCTGCAACGCATGCTGATTAGCACGCCAATGGGATCCATTCCCCTGAGCCAAATAGCGACAATTGAAGAAGCAGACGGCCCAAATCAAATTAGCCGCGATGCTGGTAAACGGCGGATACTCATTTCAACTAATACGGCCAATCGCGCACTGTCCGACGTAGTTGCGGACATCCGTCAAGAGATTGCTAGCTTAGACCTTCCGCCGGGTTATTTTGTTACGCTAGGCGGGCAATTTACGGCGCAAGAAGAGGCCAGTAAATTGATTGGCTTATTGTCCCTTGCTTCATTGGCACTGATCTTTGGCATTCTGTATAGCCGCTACCGCTCAATCAGTATTTGTGCGATTGTGATGACCAATATTCCATTGGCGATGGTGGGCGGTGTATTTGGATTGTGGTTATCCGGACAGCCTTTATCGATTGCTTCTTTGGTGGGATTTGTAGCGCTTGCGGGAATTTCCATCCGAAACGACATTCTGAAGGTAAGCCACTATTTGAATTTAATGCTGTTTGAAGGGGAACAATTTTCCAAGGAGATGATTATTCGAGGCTCTTTAGAGCGCCTATCGCCGGTTCTTATGACAGCCTCCGTTACTGCCTTTGCATTACTTCCCCTATTATTTGAAGCTTCCCAACCCGGTACTGAGATCTTGCACCCGGTTGCCGTTGTCATTTTCTTTGGGCTCGTTAGCTCAACCTTGCTCGATGCCTTTTTGACGCCAATCTTGTTTCATCGCTTTGGCAAAAAAGAGGCTGAATTATTAGTACAAAATACAAATCGTGACATCAATTTTTAATTAAGAAATGGAAACCCTATGAAAATCAATCGCTTAATTTCAACATTCATTATTACTGCAGGATTTATTACTTCAGCATGGGCTGGTCCAAATCATGATCTAACACCCAAGCACGGCGGAATTGTTGCCGAATCTCGTGACGTTACTTTAGAACTAGTTGTTCGTGGAGATCAAGTGAATCTATACATCAGCGATCATGGCAAAGTACCTAATATGAAAGAGCTCAAAGGAAAATTAACTATCCTGAGTGGCTCCGTTAAAACCGAACATAATTTTGTACCAGCAGATCAATTCCTTACGGCAACGGGCATAACTAATTTAGCAAAAGGCAGTGTTTTAGTAGCCACTATTACGGGTTACCAGGGCAAAACATTGACTGCACGTTTTGCTTATAAGTGATAGGGTCGTCTTTATTGAGGCTCACAGTTGAAATGCGGCTGCAATGAATAAAATGAAAATGACTTGAATATGATGCGTTTTTTTGGATTCGTTGCACTACTTTTTATTGCCAATCTGAGCTTGGCACAGCAGGCTACCCCGCCTGGCTATACTGCGACTCCTGCTAGTGTCGACGGCATTGGTAAGCGCTACATGGGCCGTGAAATTTCTGGGGTTATGGGCTGGCAAGGTGCGGCCTGGCTTGAGAGGGATAAGCGGGAGCGCGAAGAGCGGACGGATTTACTACTGGATGCCCTAGCATTGAAACCAGGAATGGTTGTTGCTGATATTGGTGCAGGTACTGGCTATCTATCGCGTCGTATGGCTCCGCTGGTTGTACCAGGCGGCAAAATCATAGCCCTTGATTTACAACCTGAAATGGTCAATATGCTTCAAGCGGCAGTAAATCGATCTGGACTAAAACAAATCGAAGTCAAGCAGGGTTCGGTTGACAATATCAAATTGCCAAAAAACTCAATTGATATGGCCATCATGGTCGATGTCTATCATGAGCTTGCCTATCCATATGAAGTAATGGTCAGCATTCTTGAGGCTCTAAAGCCCCGTGGTCGGCTTGTCTTCGTTGAGTACAAAGCCGAAGATATACGGGTACCCATTAAGCCGTTACATAAGATGAGCGAAGCGCAAATTAAGCGGGAGGCAGGCGTTTTTCCACTGGACTGGGAGCGCACAGTGAGCACACTGCCATGGCAGCATGTCGTGGTATTTCGTAAACGGGATTAAATTTGCTGCAATAGCTATAAGAACGCCATAGGTACTGCATCTTTTGTATTTCTTTAGATTTTGGCCTGCCCAGCACGATTCGAACGTTCGACCTACGCCTTAGAAGAATTCGTGGCTGTTAAAAAGTCTATATATTTCAACGGATTATAACTTAAAAACAGCACTGTGTAACAAACTGTGCAATGGCTTGGTAGTTTGACTCTATATATGAGTGGCGCTGCTATCGGCCCAAAACAGCCCATCAAAGACCTCCCGTATAAGTCTTCTCTTCCTTAGGCTTAACTAGAGCAAGAATCCCTACAAGCAGCAATGCCGCAATAACTTCAGCCACAACAAATCCCAAGACATCATTAGGAGCGATTCCCACAAAGGTATTGGTTAAGCTCCTAGCCACAGCTACTGCTGGATTACTAAAGAAGGTAGATGAAGTAAACCAATAGCCTGCTGTCACTGTTAATGCAACTAACATGGGAACTTTATCTTTGGTTTGCTTGTCGCCAATATAAATTACTGAGAGCAAGACGAGCGTTGATACCAATTCACTTACCCATATCCCCAATCCTGTTCTAGCTTTTGTTGATTCTTGAATAACGGGCAAGCTGAACATGATGTGTGTAAGCCAAACACCAGCAATAGCCCCTGTGAACTGGCAAGCCCAATAACCCAACATCTTTTTTAGATCTAGATGGCCTAGCTTCCAAAACATCAATGTGACAACCGGATTAAAGTGAGCGCCCGAGATAGGCCCCAATAAAACAATTAAAGCGTAGAGCCCTGCCCCAGTAGCAATACTGTTTCCAAGTAGTGCCACTGCGGCGTTGCCCGCCCCCAATGATTCACCCATAAAGCCAGACCCCGCCACTATTGCTAATAGCAGGGCTGTGCCTACAAACTCACTGATATAACTTCTCATACTTGAGTGTGAATTGCCTTCAAGCTCATTGAATCCAGTTTCTCTAAAGGCATAGACGCTAATATATCTAGGCGCCTTTTAAGGCCATTCATGACATCGTTAAATGCTTTACGCTTTTCCAATTCTGTACCCTGAACTTGTGATGGATCAGGAAATCCCCAGTGCGCTGTAGCAGGCTGTCCAGGCCAAAATGGGCATTGCTCACCGGCCGCATTGTCACAAACAGTAATAATAAAATCCATCTTGGGTGCATCGGGCTGACCATACACATCCCAGCTTTTTGACTTTAAAAGAGTCTGATCCATTCCTAATTCTGCAGCAATGTCAGCGGCAATCGGATTTACGCTTGTACCCGGAGTAGAACCCGCAGAAAAACCTTTGAATTTTCCACTTGGATGAGTAGATGCCAATGCTTCACCAATAATTGAGCGCGCAGAGTTATGGGTGCACAAAAAAAGAATGTTGTATGACTTCATAGCGATTTAACCTTTTTGGAGGATTTAACAGGTGAACAGGACTTACCGCCGCAACAGTTATCCAATAAGAACTCACTGAGGTTTTGGACCAATTGAGCATTGGGGCGATAGATTAGATTGCGACTTTGACGCTCTACCGAAATTAAGTTAGCTTGATAGAGTTCTTTTAAATGAAAACTCAAGGTCGCATTAGGAATGCCTAGCTTTTCAATGATTTGGCTCGGTGTCAAACCAACATCGCCCCGCTGAACAATCAAACGGAAAACATTTAAGCGAGACTCTTGTCCAAGAGCTTCAAATGCACTTACGGCTTCTGTATTTTTCATAATTCGATGATAATAGAATTATTGTGACAGTTCAATGAAATCTAGTTTTTATAGATGTTTTGAGCTATTTCACCGATTTTGATTAACATTCATTCATGACCGACCTTCTTAATATCGACAAAGCACTCTTTCACAAGCCTGATCTTGAAAAGCTACGAACTGTAGCCCCATTAAGTCATCCACCAAAGATATTGCTGTTATATGGCTCTCTTAGGGAAAGGTCCTTTAGTCGCCTTTTAGCAGAAGAAGCTGAAAGATTATTGAGAGAAATGGGCTGTGAAACACGGTTCTTTAATCCCCATGGGTTGCCCCAAGTAGATGATGCCCCCGAAACACATCCTAAAGTTGCAGAACTAAGAGAACTGGTAGAGTGGTCTGAAGGCATGGTTTGGAGCAGTCCCGAGCGCCATGGCGCAATGACAGGACTGATGAAGTCTCAAATTGATTGGATACCTTTAATTATTGGCGCAGTAAGGCCTAGTCAAGGTAAGACCCTGGCTTTATTACAAGTGAACGGTGGTTCGCAATCTTTTAATGCTGTTAATCAAATGCGTATTCTGGGAAGATGGATGCGGATGATCACCATTCCCAATCAATCCTCTGTACCCAAAGCATTTTTAGAGTTTGATGACAACAATCGAATGAAACCATCAGCCAATTACGATCGTGTAGTTGATGTGATGGAGGAGTTGGTCAAATTTACTTTATTAACCCGTTCCGTTTCAGCTTATTTGACAGACCGCTATAGCGAGCGAAAAGAGAGTGCTGAAGAATTATCTAAAAGGGTTAATCAAAGATCTATTTAATTAGCCTATAGCCATAAACGACGCCTCATTTTGGCTTTAATTTTTTTGCCGATATCTTGACTTGAGCGCGCACTCTTCGCCTAAAAAGAAAATGTCTCTAGACGATTAAACAAACCATTCAGCAATTTAGAATGAAAATTGATGTCTGTGGAATATGTTTTGTCGGGAAAACCGACATTTCAAACTATCCAACGATTTAGCACTTCTCTTTCTTTTTACTTTGTGATGTCATACACGGCTTACCACCACAACAATTCTCTAATAAGAAATTGCAAAGCTTGTCGATCCGATCTGCAGCGGGTCGATAAATTAAATTGCGACCCTTTCGCTCAACCAATATCAGTTTTGCATTGGAAAGCTCTTTCAAATGAAAACTTAATGTTCCATTAGGAATGCCCAACTTTTCACTAATTTCACTGGGAGTTAAACCCACATCGCCGCGCTGCACAATGAGGCGAAAGGTATTTAAACGGGTTTCTTGTCCGAGAGCTAAAAAGACATTGACTGCATCAATGTTATTCATCTTTTACCTTAAATCTAATTTATTAATTATGCCACCCCTTGAAAATTCAACGACTTAATGAGTTTGGCAAGGGTTTTGGTTTCGTTTAAACACTAAAAAGTTAATGGTTAACCCTTTCGGTATATGTACTAATAGTTTTAAGATTATCAAAATATTATAAGGATTATGTACCGCCCTTACCGCTACTTAAAAGGAGTTTATATGTCCATTAAGAACCAGCAACAACAGGAATTGAAGTTAATTGATGAAGCACTTAAGATTGGTCCGCAATCTGATCGCCGTCGCTTCTTTGTCTCTGCCGCTGCTTTTGGCGCAGCCTCCGCTGTAGCCCCTTTATTTGCGAATGCCCAATCTGCTCCTGGAGCTGGTGCTGCTTCTGCTGCACGTAAAGCCTTGCTCAAAGATGACTCCCGATTACTAAACATTGGCGCCACGGTCCGCAGTGGTAATTATTGGGACTTTAGTACTTACATTACGCCTGTAGAAGAATTTTATGTTCGTAATCATTACCCCACTCCGATGGTGGAGCAAAAGCCTATTTTAGATCCTAAGAACTGGAAGATGAGGGTGCACGGCAATGCCGTTGATCGCTCAATCGAAATTACATACGACGATCTCATCAAGATGCCATCCAGAACCATTATTGCAACCATGGAGTGCCACGGTAATGGACGTAGCCTCTTCTGGGAACAGCAAGACCAGATGAAGGTAGCTGGTGGAAACTGGGTGCTTGGCGCTATTGGTCAGGCCGAATGGCAATATGTATCGTTAAACCAAATATTTGGCATGGTCGGTCTCAGGAAGGACGCGAAATCTGCACTTTTCAGATCTGGTGTTGATGGCAATGATATGGAAAGACCGATTCAAGTTGCAGATATTTTATCGCGTCAAAACGATATCGGAATTTGCTACAAGATGAATGGTAATGCCTTGACAGCTGACCATGGAGCACCAGTACGACTAATAGTTCCTGGTTTTGGAGGAACTGCCTCGATCAAGTGGTTAACGGATATTAAGATTGATAACTTCAATCATTGGGTACGCCTAAATACAAAGGGTGAAGCCTACATCGGGCCTGATTACCCAGTTCCGAAAATTTTAGCTACCGATGAGTTTATTGGCGTCACCCCAGAGGATGTCAAAGGTCCAATGGTGACCTGGATGCCAATTAAGTCGTTAATCACGGTGCCGTTGGTCTTGGAGAAATCTCCGTCCATTCCAGCAAACTATCCTCTCAAGCGCGGTGAATTACCAAAGCTCGCTGCAGGAAAGCAAATGATTAAGGGCTATGCCTGGGCACCCCAATACGGCATTAAGCACGTGGAATACCGTGTCGATGGAGGGCCATGGCAGAAAGCCTCAATTATGCAGCCCAATCTGGGTCGCTACACTTGGGTTCGCTTTGACTTCCCATGGAATGCAACAGCAGGCAACCATGTGATTGAGACGCGGGGTGTGGATATGAAGGGTAATACTCAACCCGAAACTGTGCCGTTTAATCAGTTAGGCATGGCCAATGGTGCAATTCCGAAATTCCGTGTCCAAGTTGTTTAATTAACTGAGGCAAAAGTGTCTTAGATATTTTGTCTAAGACACTTTTTTATTTACTTGCAATGAAAACTCAATTCCTTGTCCTCATGAGCTTTTCTTTAATCGCCTTTTCAAGTATGACAAGCGCCCAAGGAAGCTCCCCTTCACTCCCCACAAATGCTAGCCCACAAATTATTGACGGAGCAAAGCTTTATCAAAGTAATTGTTCAGTATGCCATGGCGTCAATGGGCGAGATGCGGTAGCATTTCCAAGACCGATTTGGGGTCAAGGTCAGGATATCAAAAAGTTTTTGACCGCCAAAGGCTTGTTTGACTATCTACAAATGCTCATGCCCTTTGATGACCCGAACAAGATCAATGATCAACAGAAAACTGCGATTACTGCATTTATGCTCCTTCAGAATGGTAATGTGCCTGCCACAACATCATTGCCGCTGGGCGGCGATGGGACACCAATCAAGTAAGAATTTCGCACTCGGCGTCATTG
>Ga0214921_10005022_pt1 | contig 18989 bp, 19 predicted proteins | sample LL1505_MetaG_FD_177992 | JGI IMG/M metagenome (GOLD analysis project Ga0214921, IMG submission 177992) | Freshwater microbial communities from Lake Lanier, Atlanta, Georgia, United States - LL-1505 | ecosystem: Environmental > Aquatic > Freshwater > Lake | place: USA: Georgia | collected... | reverse complement strand
TTATAGGATGCTCTGCCCTTAGCGTTAAGTCCACCCTTAGGATTCTTACCTTCTTTACGTTGCCATGCAGCACTCATTTTTTACCCCGATACTTTGCTGTTTTCTTTGCTATGTTTTTGGGTTGTTTAACAAACTGTTTGCCCTTTGCATTACCTGCAGCCTTAGCCTTATTAGTTGCTGCTTTTTCTGCTGGAGTTAAAGCATCCCATGCTGCAGAGGGTAAATATCTTTTTTTACCTTTAGATGGTTTGCCGTCAGAAGTTTTCCACTTTTCTTCAGTCCATTTTTTAAGAGACTTTTGAGATTTAGCAAGTGCCATTACTTGTAACCTCCGCCTGCTTTTTTATATTGAACTGCAAGTAATTGTGCTTTACGGGCTGACCATTCTCCTGGGTCTCCACCCTTAGAACCAGCCTTAATTTTTTTAAACAAAGCGGCACGCATGCCAGGCTTGGTATAGTTACCAGCAGCATTTACTTTAGACTTTGTTTTCTTTTTCATTATTTACCTTTAACTCTTTTTAGTCTAGGGTTTTTCTTTTTAGCAGCAGGGGAAGCCTTGCGGACAGCCGAAGCAAGAATCGCACTTGCACTCTCCTTGCTGATTCCCTGCTTCTTCGCAATTCCCGCAGCAACTTTCTTGAACCCTGGATGCTTCTGTTTCATTAACGTTGGCGTCCTTTAACATATTTACCGTTCTTATCAATTTGGTCGGATGAAGTGCCCTTCTTCCCCTTGATGATTGCGTTGATTGCTTCAACAACTTGGCGGTCTTGATTATTGCCAGATGCAACTGCAGCACGTTTTGTTGCTGCTTCATTGGCTGGACCACGGTTTTGATAATCAATTTGTGCGCCAAGGGATGTGCCAATTGCAGTAGGAACATCTCTGGCTTCACGCATAGCGTTGCCTACATAGCCACCAATTCTTTGGAGTGGACTTTTACGGGTAGCCATATTACTTCTTCTTACCCATTTTCTTCATAGCCATTTTCTTCATACCCATTTTGGTTTCCATTGCTTTTTCTTTTTTGGATTCCATCTTTTCGCCCATCTTGTAAGCAGCCTTTTTTGCAGCAGCCTTGCCTTTTGCTGTGTATGGGAACTTCTTATTTCCTACTTTTGGCATTATATTTGTCCTATCTCTTTCATAACCTCGGCTACTTTGGTATTTATCTTTTCTGCTTTAGGCATAGTTTCCGAGTTGTATGCTGTGCCTAAAATCTCTGATGCTTCATGTGCCTGTTGAATATCTCTCATGGTAGTTCCTGCTGGACGCATACCTTGGTCTCTTGCATCTCTATAAGCCTGTAGTTCTGCATTCCATTTCTTATCTGGAATATCTCTTTTGGCATCTCCAGCATTTACCTGAAGACCCATTACTTTGCATCCAAAACAATCATCTAATGGTTCTGGATGTTCTTCCCAGTGATACGCCATCAATCCCCCTAGATTGCTGTGAAGTTTGCTTCCGTTACTCCAACTCCGCCTGCAATTAATGCAGCCTTAGTTGCCTCATTTACTGTGTGGTTATATCCACCACGATAAAACTCATCGTAATCATCAAGAGAACTATCAATTGGATAGCGAACTTGTGTGTATGTTCCACCACTTTTAGCAATGGAAATTCCTCTATTGTCTTTATAGAAAAAATGTAAGCGGTGTCTACCAATGGGTCCTTCTCGGACTATTGGTGTCTTGAATACATAATTTGCCATTGTTCTCCCTTAATGAACTTACTGATTGGCACTGCCACGTATTCGCCGTAGAAACAGTGCCAACCCGTCAATCAACTAAGAAGCGATTGAAGAACCAGACTCAATGCGATATAGAGCCTCTTCACGGTAGCGAGCAAAGCCAAGTACGCCGTACCAACCCATTGGGCGATGACGCATCAACTTGTCAACTACTGGTCCGATAACTACATGTGGCTCTTCAGCAACTGCCTCAGCCAATGCTTGCTGTCCAGCAATAATTGTGCGGTAGTTACGTGCTGAAGAAGCACCATCAGTTGCATTGTAAAGACGTGCAGATTCTACGAAGTATGCACCTTCGTATGTTCCGATTTCTCCTGCCCAGATGCGGTCTTGTGCAGAACCGTATTGGTTAGGAAGAAGCCATCCTGCAGAACCTGTCTCAGCACGAAGGTCGTGTGAAACTTCTGGGTGGATACCAGCCCAGTATAGGCTGCCCTTGCGAGCAATAGACTTGTTAGCACGTAACTTAGCAACAGCCTTACGGATGTTTGCTGAAGATAGTGTTGCTGCTGCAGTGATTGTTGCAGTAGATGTTGCTGTTGAACCTGAGTAGATTACGTTTGTACCTTGGCGAAGAGTATTCATCGCAACCTGGTCAATAGAATCTGCAAGGTTAAACGCAATGATGTTAGCAATTGCTGGGTCAACATCTGCGAGTGAGAACAACTCAAGTGCACGAGTTACAAGTACTGAGTTACCATACTCTGAAAGAGTAATGGTTACAGATGTTGGTGTAGACATTGCTACTGCATCTGGGTCAGTATCTTCTGTTAGTGCTGAAGTTGCTGCTGAAAGGTCAACATAACGTTGTAGAACAACTGTTGAACCTGGGATTGCTTGTTTTGCGGGACGCTTATCTGCGACAGAACGAATTAGGGGTTCTGCACGGAGAGCGAACTCAAGAAGACGGTCATACGCCTTCTGGACTAGACCTGCACCACCAGCGGTACCTCCAAGAGAGGAAGAGCCTGTGGATACGTAGGAGTTAGCCATTTTTTCACCTCCAAGTGAATTAGGAAACTATGATTATTAGTTTGAGTTCAGGAGTGCAATTAACTCTTCCGCACTTTGTGCGTTATCGAGTCTTGCATTTAAATCCTGTGCTCGTTCAGGGGTCATAGCATTCTGAGTAATTACGTCTTGTTGACGTAGTGCTGCAAGGTTTATATCTGTTTGCTCTTTGTTCTGACCATTGTCAGATACCTGCAATCCAAATAGGTCTGCGTTATCATCGAGCCAATTATTAACTGACTCCTCGTTAACATCATCCAAATCCTTGAGGATTAGTCTTACTGCTTTTGCGTTGACGCCCTTCTTTTCTAGGACTTCTTTGACGGTTCTCTCACGCTGCACCTTGGATAAACTCTCAAGTTGCTCAGTAAGTTCTTTGATACGTTTCTCATCAGCACGCTTGGCTTTGCGTAACTTCTTTAACAAGTCACCGCCATCGTTTGAGTAAGTGTCTGTATCATCGATGTCGTCATCTTCATCGTCCCAGTTTATGTTGTTGCTCATAGCAACCACCCTTTCTATTCGTTGATTAGTCGCAAGCCACAGTTCAGTTCGGGGAAACTGGCTGGCTCTTGCTCCCAGACTTATACGCTGCGTGGGGCTGGTAGGTCCACGTCAGGAATTTTTAGTATTGTCCTGCTGATGAAGTTCTGTTTAGGTAACCAGATGCATAAGCACCCTTAGAAGCACCAGATGCACCAAGGAATCTGTTCTGCTCACGGGCTGCTAAATCGGCTAACTTACGCTGCTCAGAGGCTAAGCCCTTTAGGTAGGCTCCTTCTGCTTCTGCTTGTGTATATCCAGCGCCTTCAAGTTCGCCAAGTTTCATAGCAGTTGGTAGAGCAGAGGCAACTTTTGCATAACCTGTATTTGCTGCTGCTTCAGTTACTCCAAGTGCTGCTAATTCTTCGGCATTAAGAACATTAGTAACAAGTCCTTGACGAGATGCAGCAGAACCAATCTGTGCTGCTTGAACCTTAGTCGTCAATCTTGTTTCTGTTTCCTTAGGGTCTAAGAAGTATGAAACTAAATCTTTATCAGTTACTGATGGGTAATATGTCTGGAAAGTTTTAAGAATTTCTGGACGGTTATTAACCTCTTCAACTGCCATCTGAATTCTTTTCTTTACCTCAGTAGGTGCAATATCTGCGCCAATAAATGTAGCAAGTTTTGCCTGTTGGTTTTCTCTTGATGAACCAAGAACACCGCTAATACCGTAAGCGGCAAAGGCTTCTTGCATTTGATTCTCTAATTGTAAGTAAACATCTTCACTGTAGACATTCTTACCTGCAGCACGGCGTGCTTCATTACCAGCAAAACGTGTTTGGTATTCTTTTGTGTTGCGAAGTTTTAAAGTTGCTTCTGCAGATGGAGTGCCAGTAAGGATTAAGTCTTTAACTGTTTTAGCCAAATCACCTAGACCATATTTAGTAAACTCTGATTCAAGAATTGCATAAGCAGAACCACGTTCTAATCTTAGACGCTCTGCCTCTTGTGCTGCCTGTAAATCTGCTGCATATCTAGTGGCTGCAGCCCCAGCATTTGCTGCTGCTAGTACTGCTGCATTTGCTGCGGCTGCTGCGGTTGCTGCAGCATTAGCATCATTAGTAGATATCCATGTATTAACAAATGCACTTAATTCTTCAGCGCTATTAAAATTATATGTTTGACCAGTATTAGGGTCAGTCCAACTATATGTTTTAAATCCTTCAATAGGATTAGTAGTAGTTGCAGTAGTTGTAGTTGGAGTACTAGTTACACTAGTGCCAGTAAATCCAGAGGCTGCATTAATACCAGCAAGGGTAGTTGCATTTACACCAGAACCAGCAGCAAATGGGTTAGAACCACCAGTAACACCACCAGCATATGTATTAGTAGATGTTTTAGTTGGAGTTATTACGGGAACAACAATCTTCTGACCAATACTAATCTTGTTAAGATTTGTAATATTTGGGTTAGCAGCAGCAATGGCTGCAACGCTAGTTTTATTAGCAGCAGCAATTGCAGATAATGTATCGCCCTTTTTAACGGGAACTATTTTTTCAGCCATTGTTATCCCTGCAATCCAAAGTCACGTAAAATTGATAGCGCAAAATTACCGACCTTCTCGTGGGCTTCATCTGTGTATTGCCAATCTGGGTGCTGCATAGCAGCCATATCCATTTCCCAGAGTGTCTTTAGTTCCCCTTTATCATTGAACATATTCTTCTGGAACCAGGGGTCCTTCATTGTCATATTAGCCTTTTGTAGTTTTGTGCCAATACGAGTAACGTATGGTTGATATACATCAGATACTGTCAATCCTTGACGCATCAAGTTTCTAACAGATTCAGGCTGACCAATCATTGCCTTTGTTTCAATTTCTTTTTTAATAGCAGCAAGACTATCGCCCATATCTAGTCGCTTCATCCAGCCAGTAATATCTTGCTGAGTAAAATCTTTTTCTAATTCAAATCCTTGCTTAACTGCATAAGTTTTAATATCTTCAATGTTCTCAGCAATGTTACCTGTTGGCTTTAGAGGATTAAACTTAATCTTTGTATTTAAAAAACGAGCAATATAGACTGTGTTCTTCTCATTGGCTGAGTCATATAGTTCTTTAGCCCAAGTATTAAGTTCAGCCTCAGTATATGCAATGCCTTTAGTTGTGAGTTGTGCTGCAAGACCTGCTTTAGCAGTATCAAGACCACGGGCATAATCAGTATTCTGAGTAGCCTCTTTTACTTTCTTTGCATAGTCTGGGTCAGTAGGACTAATCTCTTTGATTAATGCTTCGTATTGACGCTTAGAAAAACCACGAGCCTGAATGGTCTGACTATTCTTGATATACCACTGAGTGCTAGTAAGTTCCTTAGCAAACTGGTCTGCTGTCTTTTTCTTATTTACCGCATCAGTTAGAAATTGCTTTAACTCTGGGTCACTAATAAAGATAGTGTCAATATAGCCATATAGTTCTTTGGCTTTGGCTAAAATTTCTTCAAAAGTTAATTTTGGAGCCATTAATTAACACCTATCGTTCTCTTGAATATATCGTAGTAACTAAGGATTTGGTTAGCCTTAGCCTCATCCTTTTCAGCAATCTGTTCAATTAAATACTGTTCTGTATCAAGACCAGTTTTAGTTGTGCGTGACTTCATATCACCTTCAATGTCCCTAGTTGTGCTAATGACATTTGGATTCTTTCCCTGTTCCTTCTGGAGCAAAGGACGAAGTTCAGCCAATTCTTTTTCATCTGGCTCACGACCCATTAACTTCTTATAAATAGCAATAATGTTTTTATCTGCTTCAGTTCTACCCATGACAACAGCATCTGTGTATGTCTTGGTAGTGCTTCCAGCGCCACGAGTAGCAGTAAGGAACTCATCCATAGTTTCAAATTCCTTGATACCATAGAACTGATAGTTCTTTAATTGCTTAATTGTAAAGTCAGATGCTGCCCTATCTAAAGCGCCAGTAATTAACTTATCAGCCTGACTAGCAGGAATTTTATTACTAGTTAAATATCCAGATTGATACAGTTTATTAATTAAACCTTGCTTGCTTCCATATTGCTTTACTAGTTGAGCCTCGTATTTATCACGGGCTACATCCGAAGTCTCAAGGGCTACACCCTTTTCAAATCCAGTTTGCTTTGGATGGGTCTTTGGCTTATCTGGTTCTACATAGATATAACCTTGATTAACAACTGGGTCACCTTTTGGATTAAGAGTGTTAGGTGCTGTCCATTGCATAATTGGACCACCAGGGGCTTCGCTGATTTTTGCAGTTGATAACAAATTTGCTACAGCCTGCTCGTCAGTAAATGCGGTTTTACCTGTTGAACCAGTAGCGGTTGACTTAACCTTTGGGTTTCTAATCTCTGCAGCCTCAGCACGAAGTTGTGCTGCAAGTGCTGGATTGTTTGTATCCTCTGCTAACTGAGCATCAGCCTCTTTAGCCTTTGCTTTAGATTCTCTATCTTTTGCTTCATCGGTTGTCTTATTAGAACTCTTTACAGAAGATAATTCTGACTTAGCAGAGTTTAATTCGCCATCAGTTTTCTTATACTCTTTATCAAAGGAATCAAACTTCTTTTTTGCAACAATATAGGCTGCCTGTCCTGGACTAGAAGCACGCATAGTAGCAAGTGCATCAGCACGGTCACGACCTATTTTTGCAAGGAGGGCACTAAGCCCATCAACTTTATTCTGTAAGTCTTTAGTACTTGCCACGCTTATACCGCCGCTCTATAAGTATCTCGTGAGTAATACTTTAATATTGAATTAAAGATTGCTCTTGCTGCTTCTTTAACTGCTGGGTCTTCTGACGCCAATTGATTGATGATATTCTCAACACGAGCACGATAGTCCCGCTTAAGTGATGAGGCATTATAAAGACTACGGACTTGGTCGCTCTTAGCAAAACTCATAAAGTCTTCCATAGCCTGAACCGCTGTCTTCATCTTAAGTCTGACACCATCATTGATGTTAGTTGTTGGGTCTGAAACCATTTGCTTTAGGCTATTAAGCATTGATTCTTCTGTAGCAATTTCGTTACCGCCACCAGTAATAGCACCAAGTAGTAGTGGATTAGACGCTAACAAACCTTTACGAGCCTGTGTTGCAGTCTCGATAATTCTCTTACGCTCTGAGATGTAGGTCTGACTAGCAAGGGAATTTTTTTCCCAAGAAGCAATGTCATAATATGCTTGCTTATCTTCAGCAACTTGGACATCTCTAAAGTATGTTTCTAAATCTTTATCCTTTAGAAGGTCTGCTGCTTGTAACCAGTTATAGATACCAGCATTGAAATCACCAGTATGTGGACCAAAAATATATGCTGCTTCACCATAAGCGCCAATTAACTTCTTGTTCTCAATAGCCCAGTTACGCATTTGTGTAGTCTTTGAGATAAGAACCTTAGTCTGCTTCTCATCACGGGCTACTGTATAAACAATCTTGCCTGGGTATTGACCAGTAAAGATGCTTAAAGATAACTCATATGGGTCTTGAACATCGCTGCCATACTTCTTGTTAACAGCCTCATAAATATCCCAGAACTCATTACGTAATCCAGTAATACCTACATCAAGTAGATAGTCTGGAACATCCTTGCTTTCTTGCAATGATGCTGTTACTGGAGAGATAAGACCAAGGATAGAACGTAATGCAATTACGTTATGAGCAGATGTGCGAATAGCATTTAAGTATTCATACTTCTCTTGGTCACTAGCAGTAGGCTGTAGGCTTAATCCGTGTGCTGCATTGTATGCAACAGCCTGTTGAGCAGCAGTTACTTCTTGCCTACTCTTCTCATTAAGAGGAAGAATATTCCACAGTTTTAACAGTGAACCAGGAATTAAAGCACGAACAACATCTACGTTATCGCCTAGGTTTCCTAGTGCAAAGTTATCAAAATCTTGTGCTGCCTTTTCTGCGCCAGGGATAGGAACTTGACTTACTAGGTTCTTCATACCAATAACGCTAAGCGCTGCAATAGGACCGCTAAGTAAAGGCAAACCAGAATCAGGTGAGAATGATGGGTTTACGTTACTTAACTTAAATGTAAAGTCATTAAACATTGGTTGCTTGTATTGGCTTTCACCAGTAAGAGCCTTGATGCTTGTGTCAGTTGCCTTAAAGATAATGTTATCCATAGGCATCATGATGTATGGTTGACCATTCTGGTCTTCATGGAACATACCACTTGAAGATAATCCAAGGTGAGCAAGACGCATACGGTATAGAACTGTAGGAGATACATCCTTTAGGCGGTATACACGGCGCCAGAAGTCTTCGGTTGCACGGTAGAAACGACCAACTGTTCTTACTTCTACTGCAAAGTTAGAGCGAATAGATGGGTTATCTGCAAACTTTAATACTGTATCTGCAGCATCATTAAGTGCAATCTCAGTAAAGTGTTTAGCAGACTGCTCTTCAACTAAGTTATTAAGACGAATCTGTGCCTTATCACCCTTCCATTTGGTTGGGTTTTCGGCAATCATTTTGGCTCTTAACTCACGAGCATAGGCTGCTTGAATACCTGAATACTCTTTACGAAGCCTTAGATATGTAGTCATAACTGCTGGTTGACGTAGCAAACCATTGACTTGCTTATCCATTGCTTCCATCATCGTATTACCAAGACGCTTAAATGCACTATCAAATGTAGTTAAGTCAGGGAATTCAATACGAGTTTGGATTAAACCAGATGGTTGATATCCCTTTGTTAGTTCATCAAACTGCTTAAAGTCAATCATCTGTGCAGCCTTTTGCCACTTGCTGCCAATCTTCCACTTACGCATACCCTCTGCTTGTTGCGCTTTTTCTTTAGCAACTAGGGCATTGTAGTTAGATTTGATTGCATCATATAGACCTTCGTTATAACCCTTAGGTCCACCATGGAAGTTATCTCGCATATCCATGAGCATGCGCTCTAAATGGACACGAGCAATATCAAAATCTGTTTTACCTTCTTGGCGCATAAACACTGAATCACCAAAGAAACTATTAAACTTCTTAACAGCGTCTATGTTTTGCTCAGTTATTTCCCATTTACCTTCAAAAGATTTTGTATTTACTTTAACTCTAGGAGATGTTCCAGTGTGATAAACAATATAATCTGCTTCTATTTCATCAAGAACTTTATAATATAAAGTATCAACACCTGGCATATCACCAACAATAAATTTTGCACCTGCTTCTTTCGCAGATTTAATTTGTGCAATTGTTTCTTCACGAAGAGGTTGATTAGCAAGTTTACCGTTTCTTGCTAACATAATTGTTTTTCCAGTTAAATCACCAGTTGCTGGTCCTAATTGCAATAATGATGTTTCTGTTGATGTTTTGCCTACGGCGTTTGGATTGGCTGAAACAATTTCTTTTTGTCTAACAATATTTTCCAACTCAACAATTGCGGCATCGGCATCGTTTCGCATAGCAACATCTTTGGCATCGCCAAGCGGTGTTCCTTTACCAGCATTTCCGCCAGATATAGATTTTGTGCCAACATTAAAACCAGTCTTTTTCATACCAAGGTAGGTATACATATCGTCCATAGCCTTGGAGAAGTTTTCTGGTGTCTTTAAAGCACCATGATTAAAGAACGCAATAGCAGGGGCTACTCTGTAGTCATCTGCAATTTTTAAGCCTCTACCATGCTGGCGTGGTGTAGCAAAACGGATATACCAGTTGTCATAGTGAGCAAGGGTTACATACTCTGGGTTAGCATCACGAAGTTTCTCTACTGCATACTCTTCGTATTTAGTGCCAGACTTTAATCCTTCATTCTTAACAAGTTCATCAATTTCTTTTTCAGAAAGATTCTTGCCTTCATACTTCTTACGTGCCATCTTACGACCAACAGCGTTAAGAGCATTAGATAGTTCGCTAAGGTTAATCTGATTGTTTCTAATAACTTCATCAAAGGATGAACCTAAAGAACTTCTTGCTGCAACTGAACTAGCCATTGTATTCAGGACGTCTGGATTGTAAATCATTGCTTCATTCCAGTGCTGCATTGCTTCATCGCCAAGTTTTTCTGGCAAGAAAATCTTTACACGGTCTGCAATAGCCTGGTTAATTACAAGATGTTGAACCTCAGCAGGTGAAACACCAGCCTGTTCTGCAAGTTGTTCAATAATTTTATTACGTTCATCAATACCAAGGTACTCAGATGATGGACCTTTGCCAAATAGTTTACGTAATACGCTACCAACTGGACCTTCTGCTGCGCTACTACCAGTATAAGCAGCACTAGCACGACCAGTTTTGCGTCCTTGTCCCTTAGCAAAGTTTAATAAATCTCTACCAGGTGCAGTAAGTGCATACATAAAGCCTTCATCAATGGCTGAACGAATACCCAAACGTGGAAAAAGAGTAAATACAGACCAGAAATCTGTAAAGTCTTTAGCAAATTTAGATTTAGTTGCACCTTGTGCAGCCTTAATAAGGCTTTGCTTTGACTTTAATTCATTTGCCTTAAGTGCAATCTCTTCCAAAGGAAGCGGACCTACACCTCTTGCAATCTGTGATGGTTGAATTGCTCCAGAACCCTCAAGTAATGCTGTGTCATTTTCATATTTAACTGTATTTTTAGAAAGAAGTCCAGCAAACTGGTCATCAACTTCAGTTCTTACTGTAGTTGTAAAGCCAGCACGTCCATTGTGAGTCTTCTTTAAATACTCTTTCATGATTGCTTCATCAGTAATACCAGCACGCTGCATAATTGCTGCGTAAAGGTTTCGCATTACTACAATCTGCTCATCTTCAGTAGATGCTAAAAACTTTTGTGCTACAAAATCTGCCATATCACGGTCAAGAACTAAACGAGCATAGTTGCGAACTGTTTCAATTGTTTTAATAGCATCATCGCCAGTTAGCACTGCTTGTCCTGCTGGGTTGCGGGCTGCCATCTTGCCTGCCCACTTACCAAAGGCGTCTACTTTATTTCTAAATCCCTTGATATCTTTTTCTTGTTTTGTAAATTCTACAATCTGTGGGTTTACAGCCTCATCAGACTTACGTCCTGCGGTTGCAAGAATATCCCACGCATCAGAACCTTTTGCTTGCAGTTCTTCAGCACCACGCTTTACGTTAAAGAAGTTATCGGCCTTAACAAAGGCTTTATCAAAGGTAGCCTCTAGGAAAGACTCAAGACCACGAGTAAGACGGCGTTCTGCACGAGCAGTAACCACACCATTACGGCGATAAGTCATACCATCTAGGCGACCTGAAAGTAATAGATGCACATTTTCTGCTTGAGAGAAAACATCTTCTGCTTTTTCCGCATTAAACATTTTCTTCTTAGCAAAAAAATCTAGTGCTTCATCATTGTTGTAGCCAGGAAAACGTCTTCCAATTTCACGGCGAACAATTGCTTTCTCTGCTTCATTTCTAGTAGAAGCAAGACGCTCAATCTCTGGACCAAACTGCTCATCCCAAAGTTTAATAACACCTTTATCTTTAAATACTTGAGATACACCAGCAGCAACATCATCGCCAGCCTTAGTTACAAGTTCTGCCAACTGTGTTCCACGAGTTGCAGCCTTGCTAGTTCCACCAGTAATCCAAGTAAGTGGGTCAATAGCAAGTTGGTAGATAAAGTCAATTACACCTGATACATTCTTAGTAGTGCCATCAATATAATCACCAGTAAGACCACCATTTTTAGGTGGCTTTCTATCAAAAATTCTAGCAATATCACGACCAGGGCTAAACTGTGCATACTTTGCAGCATCCATTACCTGCTTAAATGCATCTGGATTATTAAATGCTTCTTCAACTGCAGCAGTAATCTCTGGAGTTAAATCTCCATATGATTCAAGAATTTCCCCAGGCTTTTTACCTTCAAGTAATCCCTTTGCTACATAAATTTTTGCTTTACCAAATGTATTTTCAGCCTCAGCAATTGCTTTGTTATCATATAAATCTTTGCCATCCCAAGCATCATGCCAAACACGATAATCAAAAATGCTTTCGCCTTGTGCAACCTGACGAGCAACCTTATATGGCTCATTAATAACACGGTTATATGCGCCAGCAACCTTAAACAATCCAATAAGTGGGCTTGCAAGTAGTTTGCCAGTAAATTTTAACGCACCTAAAGCACGGTCACCAAAATCTGGTGGCTGTTGCATGTATTCAGCCTCGCCAAAAAATGATTTTAAACCTTCTTTAGCATTAGGGTCAAGGGCTTCAAACTCTTTACGAGCATCCGCAGATGACATCTGTGTGAGTTCTCTGTTCTTTTTTACAGCCCAAGACATTTGTTCAACTTGGTTCTGTTCTTTGCCAGTTAGGTTTGCCCTAGTTGCTGCTTGATAAAGCGTAGGTGACGCTTCAGCGACAATGGGTTTTAAAACTCTCACTAATCGCTCCTAAATAAACTTTGAAAGAATAAGTTCTACTTCGCCTGTATCATCAAACATTGCTACTTTTGCAATAGTATCTCTAGGATTTGATTTGTAACGTGGCAAATCCATCATTGCTTCTGAGCCAACTCCTGGTCCAGCATCAATGCCAGCAGTTCCTGGTTCTTCTGGAAACATAGTTGGTGCATCAAGAGGCACAACATTCATACCACCCATTGAAGGAAAAGGATTTCCTTGCATAGGTTCTTTTACTTGGTTGTTGTAAGTTTCTTGTCCCTGTCCGTAGGGTAGTCCTGGGATGTAGGTTGCTGCCTGAGTGGGTGACCCGTCAGTGCGTTGACTAAGACTTCCAGGACCAGATACTGGTGCTGGGTTATTAGGTTGTTGGTATCCACCTTTGCCTGCCATTTAATCCTCATCCTCTTCTGTTTCTTCCGTAGAAAATGTTTCATTGTTATATTCTTGAGCGCATTGAATCATTCCATATGCGTTCCAAGGCGTCATAGCCTCGCTTACCTCTGTATGTAAATATCTTGTTCCCCCATAGTCTGCCCACTCAGATATTAAAATCCAGTTGACACAAACAAATTGTTCGTTGGTTTCTTGTTCAATTAAAAAACGCATTGCATCTTCTATTTTTTCTTGGAATTTGCTACTCATGCGTATTGTGTCCTGACAACAACTGGCAACGCTGTATGAATATCCCACTTAGCAGCAATCTCAATTGCTGTAGTTACAGCAACTTCCGCATCTTCTGGTGAAAAAGGTAGACCTCCATGGCAATAACTCTCCATAACGCCAAGGGCAATGTCACCACCAGAGCCAGAGAAGTAAATACCATTAACATCACGGTCCCAAGAGTAATCCTCAAACACAGGATAAATAACCCCACGAACAACAACAATAAATGACGAATCGTGTTCGGCAGCATCCCCATCTTCTTTCATGTCATAGCCTGCATCAATAAATGCTTGACGCATTTTTGGAATAAATTTTTGAGTCATGAACTTATCTAAGTTCTCATTTACTGTTGGCTTTGGTGGTTTCCAGCCAAACTGTAAAATGTTAGAGCCACGGCTAGAACCAGAACCAGCAATTAAGATTCCATTGTTTTCAATAATCTTATGAGTAGCAAGGTCCATAGGACGACCATTATCGTCAGATGAACGAGAGTCACATCCGATAACAGCCCAGCCATCACCCTGTATTGCAGCAAGTGTTGTCATCGTCCCCTCTTTGCTTATCTACGTATGGATGTTCTTGCGCTTGCGCTTGCCTTACCGCCAGATGTTAATGACGCTAATAGTGTTTGAATGTCTGGTCTACCTGCGCCACCTTGTGGAGGAAGAGCGCCTCCTGCTGGTGCGGCGGGAGCAGGGGACATTTGCTCAACCTGAGGTGCACCAACAGGAGGTTGTTCTGGAGTGAAGACCTCGTTAATAGCGTCTTCAATAGTTACACCCTTTTGACGTGCCTTGATTACATCTGCAATTTGTTTCACCAAACCAGTTGGGTCTTGTCCCTGTGTAATCATCTGAGGAATTGCTTGAGCAGTTGCCTGTAGTGCGCCAACCAAAGTGTTACGCATTTCTTCTACTTCAATTTTTTCTTGTTCCATTGTTACGTTAATTCCAAATGGAAGTTCACGCATAGCCATATCACGGCTAATCAACTTACCGCCAAGGGCTTGTAGCATGAAGATAAGTCCTTGTGCTGGGTTAAGTCCCGCCAACATTCCATAGCGAACATCGGCTGAATAATCTTTCTTAATATCCTTTGATGGTAGATACTCAAGGCTAAACGGTGAGCCAGCATCTACACCACGAATTGTCTTTTCAAAATTAAAAAACTTCTCATCAATCATAAAGCAAAGAGAAAGAACTTCCTTTAGAGAGGAAGCAAAGATTGCTTGAGCAGATTTAACCTGTGTATCAAAACCACCCATAAGCGCTTGAACGCCTTGTCCTGTGATAATTGATGCATCAATGTTTCCAGTACGTCCCTCTGGATAACGTGTACCAGTACGAAGTTCTGATTGTAGAATTGATTGTTCTGTAAATGCTCCAGGTGGAATATTAAGGTCCACACGGCGCACACCTGCTGGAGAGTTGGTGCGGATAATCGCATCTCCACCAAGTTGTAGTTCCTGCACATCGCTTGGAACAACGATTGGTGCTTGTACAGATTTCTCTGCTGCTTCCATCGCAAGTAATGCGAACCTGTTACGAAGCAGTTGGATACCTAATACATCATCAAATTGTCCACGCATCTCGCCATCAACAGATGGACGTTTTGCTACAACAACCATCATCTTGCCAATTGGATTAGGCGCAGATGATAGAACTAGGTTGTGACGTTCTGGCATATAAATTAAAGATTGGTCTTTATCGTAATAACGAACAATCTCAACTTGAGCATGCAAGTCTTGCTTGTATCCTCTTTCGCCAAGAAGTTGTCCTTCAAACTCTGGGAACTGTGCAACCAGTTCTGCAAGTGGAAGGGTATAGCGTTTAGCAAAGGCAATACAACGCCCATAGCGGTCAAACTCTGGGTAAGCCCCGATTGGACTTTCTATGCGTATGCGAGGTAAGCCTGCTTCTTCGTCTAATTCAATTATGAAAGGGACGAAACCGAATGTGATGTACCAGTCTGCACCTGTGTACATCTGTACTTGAAAATCAGAATGTATGAAATAGTTAGAAGCAATACGAGTTCTCTTATCAGCAAACTGGCGTGCACGGTCACTGACTTGATTTGCTGCCGAACAGTTAACTGCTGGTAGTGGAGCCATAACTTCTGATAAGTCTTTGGCGACAATGTCAATAAAGTTCGCAACGACATTTGCATCTACACCTTCTGGAAAAAATTCAGGATAAACTTGAGAGATTTGTCCCTTGCGAACAGCAAGAACATCTTGATGTCTGCGGTCACGGTCTGCTGCACGCATGCGTAAGGAATCAATCCGTGCTGCAATCTGGTCAATGCTTAAAGCCATTGTTTTTCCTATCCATAAGTTTCAGCCCACTGCTCTTGGAAGGCTTCGTCTAAATTAACAACGTATCTTTGTTCTCTTTGTGCTCTAGTTACCCAACGATTATTTGCAAACTTTGTTAGGTTACTTGTCTGCTGCATAAACTCTCTAGCACGAAGAACCGCAAACCATAAAGCCATAACACAGTCAGTCTTACCCCTTGTGTTTGCTTTCCAGGTTATTAGTTGTTGAACTAAAGCCTTAAGCCCCTCTGAGTCCGTGGTTGATGGAAGTTCAATAATGTTGTTGTTTTGAAACTTTCCATCTCGCATGGTGCCAAATAGTGTTGACATAGATGCCACACCGAAATTTGTGTCCCACTTATTTTTACCAGTAAAGTGTGCTTCTAGCCTTACGCCGTAGGTTGCGAGCCATTGGCGCAAGTCCTCATCTAATGAGTAAGCCTTCTGGTGAGCGTTGATTTCCACACGAAATTCTTGTGGCTTATATTTGCCAACAAGTTCTTCAATAGTGTTTCGAATTTTTTGAGGATTCGGTTCGCTCATGTTTATGCAATCAAGCACATAAATTTTGCCATCTGCTCTGTTGTAAGTTAAAACTACAAAAGCAGCATTACCTGCCATAGCAGGGTCAAAGCCAATTACTGTATAACCTTCAACCGCAGTCGGATGTCCCACCGCCCCTTGCTTCAAGGGACCACGTCTCCTAGTACCCTTGATACATGCTTGAATCAAGGCGGGCGGGAAGATGGAATCTTCTTCGACATCCTCCTGCTGATATACCAATGCCCAAGTTGATGGAGTTACTTCGCCTCTGCGCCGTTGTAAAGTTTTGCCATCCCACTTTGAATACAAACCATTTTCATCTGGCGTATCTTCATCGCCATCCCAAGGTGCATCAGACTTAGCCCAAAGTGTTACCCACTTTTCAGGGTCTTCGTCATACTCTAAAACTGCTGGCATACCCATGTAGGTGAAGGGACACCTACCCCCAGACCAATACTTAGGTTCACGTAACTCTCTATAAAAATCTGTAGCAGCAATTCGAGTGCCAACAATAAGAAGTTTTCCGTTCTTACCTAGACGGGTAATAACTTCCTTCTGTAGCCAGTCAATTTGCTTTTCGTACTCATGGGCGTTAGCCGTGGTAATGCAGTCATCCAAAATGATGAGGTCAGCACGGGCACCGTAAATCTGTCCACCCATACCAAGTGCTTGGATGGTGGGGTCCTTTTCGGAAGAGTTTCTCGCATCACTCCCAAGATAGACAGTATCAACTCGCCAAGTGTCAGAGTCTGCTTTCCATCCACCTTCAGGTCCATAGGTTGTTTGTAACTTCAACCATCTTGGGTGGGAGAGACGTTGCTTGATTGCGTACACGAATTCTCGTGCTTTGAGTAAGGTCTTACTGACCACGATAATGCGGACATTGGGATTGAGAGCAATGCGATAAGTCGAGTAGTTGACGGTAATGACCGTGCTCTTAGCATGCTCAGGTGGCACGTTAATTAGAAGACGAGATTGTTGTCCTTGCTCGTACTTCATAGAAGGGTGAAGCCAGGAAGGTTCCCTACCCTCTAGTAGGTCAATCCAATCTTGGTGATGTGGAAAAACCTTTTGGTCCAAAAAGATTTGGGAGAACTGGGGAAAGGAGATTTCGTCCTTAGCAATTCCTAGCGCTTTCACAGATTTGTTCTTGGCGTCTTCTTTTGCCTCTGTTAGAGCGGCGGCAAATTTTTTGTCCCGAAGCATCCAAATTCTAACCGTGTCAGGTTTTTTGCCACAGAGTTCCATAGCCTTGTGAGGACTATGTCCTTCAGCCACAAGGGCTAAAACCTTAGCCTTGGCATCAGCCATAGCCTCAGTTCTGGGGTTATTAACCCCTTTTTGAAAAGTCACAGAACTGTCCCATCCTCTATCTGTAATTGTTAATTACACAGTTTGTAACAGACAGTAGATACAGTCTGTAACAAAAGCCTTCGAGGCTTTTTAGTTAATTGGGCAGAAACCTGCCCCTATATAGTATTAATCCGTTCAACCAGCCATTCCGAACGGTGCAAAGGAATATATTTTTTTCCTTTGCCCAAAGCAGCCCAAAAATGGGTATAAATTAGGACATATAGTACTACTGTAACGGGTGCACTGTTGTACCAGAAAATAGTTTAGGTAGATACTACTACGCTATTAGAAGCAAATTAAACAGTCTAGGGTCGATGAATCGACCGCTATCCTGTTTAATGCTGTCGCTCTGTACTGTACAGACTGGAGCGCTACGGGCTACAGTCTTCACGGCGCTACCAGACAGCGCCCCAGTACAGGCTAACTATTTTGTTCTATTAAAAAATAGTTTCAGCCTTGGCAGTGAGTCATCCAGGCTGTCTCAGGACTAGCGTGTCTAAAGCCACGCTGTGTCTGATGAGCCATCAGGATTTAGTTTTTCTTGCTATGGCTCTGTCATTGTATCGGGCTTTTCCAGCCCGTCAAGCCTGCCTAATCCCAGCGCTCAGCCCGTCAGCGTTTCACGCAGCCGTGCTACTGGCTGTATAACTCTTGCTGAATTTTTGCAGGCAAAAATTACATCAAGACTTAAATTAGCCTTGTGCTTGACTGCCCGTAAAAGACCCGATGGCTGGAGCGAGCCACAGCCGTGGTACTCACTACTAACAAAGGATATAAAATGAAAAAAGATGAGTTCGTACCAAACGGTATCAACATCACCAACCAATGCTATAACTGCATGTTGATTGATGATGTATGCACCGACTGCCAAGATTCACGGGACGCCCGTGATACAAACAATGCTTGGCAGATTGTAGATGAGGGTAATCTTCAGTATCCTCATCCAATCTCAATCCAATCGGTTGAGCCTTCTGCCCACGATTGGATTGGTGCCTACACCCTCCAAGATGACGGAACCATACGAGAGGAGTTTCTAGAACAAACTACACTCCTCTCAGACCGCATCTTCGACCTTGATGTTGAGATTCCCCCTCGCTACACAATCTGTGTGCAGTGCCACTATCAAGTCCATGTCCAAGTGGCTTGTCCAAATTGTGAGACAGTATCTAACTAAGTAACAACGGGATTGCCCCCAGCACCCTGTGCCTTGGGGGCAACCCGCCCACAACAACTAAAGGAGACAGAAATGAACGCAGTAACAATCACAGGTAACATCAAAAATGTACAACTTCGTGGCAAGTCAGAGCGTAAAGTTTTGACAGGCAACTTAGTGCAAACAGGAATCATTAATGAGTGGGGCAAGGTAGGTTGTATCGCAACAATGCCATTGGTATTCCTAGATGAGGAAGTTGCCAAGCAAGCGCAAGCGCTTCCAAAAGATGATAACGGAGCATCAGAAACAGTTAAGATTTCAGGACGAATC
>Ga0214921_10005021_pt1 | contig 18991 bp, 11 predicted proteins | sample LL1505_MetaG_FD_177992 | JGI IMG/M metagenome (GOLD analysis project Ga0214921, IMG submission 177992) | Freshwater microbial communities from Lake Lanier, Atlanta, Georgia, United States - LL-1505 | ecosystem: Environmental > Aquatic > Freshwater > Lake | place: USA: Georgia | collected... | reverse complement strand
TTTATTACAAAATCAATATTTTTTTACAAAACAACAAATTAATAAATATAATGAAATTAAACAAGACATAAACGATAATAATAATAGATTAAAATTACATCAATTAATGATGGGTAAAGGAAAAACATCAGTAATAACGCCTCTTATAGCTCTTTTTATTAAATTAGAAAAAATAAAAATTCCTACAATTATAACAACACCAAATCTTGTAAAACAAACAAAGAAATATTTGTACATAATGAAAATGTTATTAAATTATGATTTTAATGTTTTTAGTGATAACGAATACAAGAAAAGATGGATTGAAAATATAGACATAACACTATTAAATGGCAATAAACCAAATATAGATTTTTCAAATGAAATTAATATAATTGATGAATTTGATACACATCATAATTATTTACAGTCTAATTTTAATTATGTAAGCTCCTCCATATTATATATTTCCAATGATATTTATAGATATATATTTGATTTTGTTTATAATAAAATACACAATACTTACTATTTTAATATTTCTGACACAGTTTTAGGAGAAATCAGTAAGACAATATTTACTGAAACATTAAATAATGTTTATTCACAAATCACAAATATGATTTATAATAAAGACTATGGGTTTTATACAAAAGATTTAAATAATAAAATATGTATACCATATATTAGAAAAGATACACCATCAGTAGGTTCAAATTTTTCAAATGTTATTTTAAGATTAATGTTGACATTCAATATATATATTAGAAATTTTAATATAAATCTCGAAGAAATAGATTTTGAAATATTAGCAAAAAATAATTCAATTGTTAAAAAAATAGAGATATTTGATGATATCAAAGATTTCTATGATTTATTAGAAAAAATTGATTTGGGAATAATAGATAAAAATAATCTCTATATTTATATAAAAAATAATTATGAAAAAAAAGATGTTAAAAAAAAAATAGAGATCACAATAAATTATTTATACGAAATTAATCTAGAGAATATTAAAAATACAAAAGAACAAATTAATGTATCCTTTCAAGATATAATATATAATAATAATAATTTTCAAGTTGGATATACAGGTACAACTTATTTACATCTCAATAATTACGAAGAAACAGACATTAATGTTTTTAAAGAAAAAATACCTGATTATGACGAGTCATTAGAGATATTATTGGCATTAAATCAATATGGTAAAAAAACAGCTGTGCCAACAATTTATTATATTAATAAAAATAGTACTAATGATCAATTTATTAATAAAATTATTGAGATATTACAAAAAGAAGGCAATATACCAAGAGGTTTAGTTGATTTAGCAAATGCATTCATAGATTATAATAATAGAGATATTGCAAGTAATTTAAAAAATAAATTACCAAACAATAAGATAATATATATATCAAGTGATAATAGAAATTTAGAATATAGTGATAATAATGATAAAGATTTTATGGGTATTGATTTAAATAATTTTTATTATTATGATCAAGGTCATACTATTGGAACTGATATTGTTCAACCTCCATCAGGTGATGTTGTTATTTTAATAAACAAGGATACAAAATTATCTGATTTTACACAAGGTATATTTAGATTTAGAAAGATTAATAGAGGAACAATTATACATATATTATATGTATATGAAAATGAAAATGAAGTAAAAGAAATTCAAAATATTCTAAATATAGAAGCTTTATTAAGGATAAATGAGGATAAATTTAATAAAAATCAAGAATTAGGATTAAAATATCAGTTAATAAAAGCAGTGTCGCGAAAAAAAGAAAAAGATTATACAGAATCATATTTAAAACCTGCTTATATTAATGATAAAGAATTAAAAGAAATATGTTCAATTAATATAAAAGGAATAACAAGATTAAAAAAATATTACAAAGACATATATGATAGATTTTTTGAAAAAGATAATATAGATAAATTATATGAATTAATATTTAATACAGGAAAACAACAAGAAACACAACAAGAAATGGAACAAGAACAGGAACAGGAACAGCAATCGGACAAACAAAAAAATTATGAAAACCAATATAATCTTATAAACCTAGATAATTTTTTAAGTAATTATAAATATAATATAAGATATCCAGAACATTATAATTGTAATATATGTGATATATTAAATTTTGTTAAATTTTTTAATATTGATAATGATATTAAAATTAATAATAAAGATGTATATGTAAGTTATAATTTATTACAAAAAAATAAAAAAGATTTTGACAACAATACATTATGTTTTGTCGAATTTGAGGATAAAATAATAATAGAAGTTATTATTATAGCATTTCCTTATTATTTTGATATATTGCCAATATATGATTATAATGGTAAATTATTAAATCCAAAAATGATAAATAAAACAAAATCAGTAAAATTACAAATAGATCCTGTTTTTGTTGAAATATTAGGATTACAAAAATATTATATTATAGGTGAAGAACATAAAAAAATAGAAAATATAGATGTATATATTAAACAAATAACTCCAAATGTATTATCATTGTTATTAGTACATTTATCGTATAAACAAGAATTTGAATTATTACAAAATAAAAATATAATAAGATTTAATGAATATATTTTTAATAATAAAATGTTAGAATTAGCTATAGAAAATTTTAATACAAATAATTTGTTTACTAAAACTGATATAAATTCAAATCTACAAGAAAAATTAAATGAAGTAAAAGACAATTATAATAATATATTCGATACATATAATGAAAATATAAGAAAAAAAATATATGATAAACTATTAAATAGGTTTGCTTATTTTTATACAGATGACAAATATAATGAGATAAAAGGATTTTTATTTGTAGATTTATTAATGCAATATGTAATAATATTAAATAATATAAAACCAAATAATAATATTTTACATAATAATAAAAATACAATTAGAAAAAAATATATAAATATTTATAATTATATAAATCAAAAATTAGTCAATTTTGATTTTAATATTAAATTAGAGAAAACAACCGAAAAATATGAATATAAATCACATTTATTAACATTTACACAATCATTTTATAATAGTATTTTTTATATTAATTTTTTAAATGAAATATTTAATTTTGATAAAAATAATTTAATTAATAGATTTGATAAAAATATAACAGAATTACTTTATCTAATAAATGAATCACAATCTAAATATAATATTAATGATATAATAAAAATTATATTAAATTTACAAAATGAATTAGATATAATAAAACATAATGATTTAAAAACAAAGTTTAATATTATTTTATCTAAATATTATTTATTAACTAACACACTTATAGAACCAACAGAAAAACAATATTATTTATCGGATACAATATATAAAAAAATATATAATTCTTATGAATTATGTGTTGTATTTAATAATAATTTGTTAATTGATTACATAAGTTTATTAAGAAAAGAAGATTTATTAAGAATGGAAAAGCAAGAATTAAATCAAATATTACAAAATTCTTCTTATAAAAAAATAATATCAATTATAAAATTACTGACAGATAATTTAGACAAAATATTTGTATTAACTGAAACAGAAGAACAATTTTTATCAAGTATATCAGGAGGTAATAATGATATATATAAACAAAAATATATTAAATATAAGTTAAAATATTTGAACTTAAAAAAATATATACAAAATAATAAAATAAATAGTTATATACAATAAAAAAATTTATTTTATAATAACATCCTTCAAAAATTCATTATTAATACATTGATACAGATCTGAAATATTATACATATCTTTGGAACATGATTTTGATTCAATTTGACACTTGGGATTTTGTCAACCAAATGTATCTGCGAGATAGATATAACGGTTAGAAAAGTAGATATAAATTTATATCTAATTTTCTAAGGTTTAAAAAATGATCTTCTTTACCATATCCATGTAATTTATATAATTTATATAATTTATGAAGAGAAGTAATAAACACAATTTTAAATTATAAAAAAGAATATTATTTTATATTTTATAATCAACTACTATAATTTATTTTATAGTATTATTTAATATATATTATGTTACTTTTTTTTAAATTTATTAAGTATCATTGTATTATACCTGTTTCACTTAAATTCATTATATGTTGATATGTAATTTAGATGTTACATAAAATTATTTTTTAGAAAATTAATTTTTCAGAAAAATGTCATCATTATTATCATAACTTTCTTTATTTGAATCTGTATTTATCTGATTATAATATTCTTTTCTTTTCATAATTTTTCTTTCTGAATTTGATAATTTTACAACATGATTCTCGTCAGTATCTATTAATTTAATATCTGATAATGTTTTATCATATGATTCAGATAAACTAGTTGTAATAGATTCTAATTTTTGTTGTTCTATTTTATTAAGAAATTTATCTATTTTTTTATATGTTGTTTTTGATAAATTATGAAAAAATAATAATGTTCCCGAACTTTTTTTAATAGTATTTAATTCTGGATTTTCTTTAAATATAATATGTTTAATTTTTTTGATATGATTTTTATCTTTGATTGCTTCTATTTTTGATAAAAGTTTTTTAATATCATCTATGTTATACTCATTAGATGAATAGTGTGTATTCATGTATATATTAAGTTTTAAAATTAAATTTTAATTTATAGCACGATTATATATATCTATTATATATGGCAAATGATGATGATAAACTTATGACAATAAATTATACATATCCTGATGTAAATGATGATGATTTACAATATAAAATATACAAAAAAAGAGAATTTTATTATCACAAAATTCCTGAACGTCCTGATATAAAAAATTATAATGATATGAAAGATTATCGTGATACTATTTGTGCTGGTGACGTGCAATTATTTGATTATCAATCTTTACTTGCAAATATAATTAATCCAGATACTCCATATAAAGGTATGATTGTTTTTCATGGTTTAGGTACTGGTAAATGTGTAACTCCTGATACTAAAGTTATAGTAAAAGAAAATTATGAAGAAATAAAATTAAATATTGATGTTTTATGGATAGATTATGCTAAAAAAATAGTAAAAGATGATGATAATGCAGAATGGGCTATTCCAGCAAAAGATATATACACATTAAGTTATACCGGTAAATATATTGAATATAAAAAGATTAATAAATTATACAGAGAAAAAGTTAATACATTCATAAAAAAATATAAATTAAAAGATGATACAATAATAAAATCTAGTGATACACATAAATTTCTTACTGATAATAATATATGGTCTAACACATTAAATTCTGGTGATTATATGTATAAATATGAACGAAATGAAATAAAACGTGTCCAAATTGAAAGTATAGAAATTATGAAATATAATGGTTATATTTATGATTTAGAGATTGATATGTATCATAATTATATTGCAAATGACATTATTACACACAATACTTGTGCAGGTGTTGCTATTGCTGAAAAATTTAAACCATTAGTTCAAAAATATAATACTAAAATTATAGTATTAGTTCCTGGTCCACTCATTAAAGAAAGTTGGAAAAATCATATTATTAAATGTACTGGAGAAACATATCTTAAAAAAATAGATAAAAGTCAATATATTGATCATCAAGAATTAGATAGATTAAAAAAAAATGCATTAGCTCAGGCTATGCAATATTATAAATTTATGTCATATAAAAGTTTTCATAAACGTGTATTAGGTGAACGTATAATAGAAAAGAGAGAAGGTACAAAAGTAACATATAGAAAAACAGAAGAAGGAGAATTTGAACGTGATGTAGCAGTTGATAGAATTCATAATTTAAATAATACAGTAATTATTATTGATGAAGCACATAATTTAACTGGTAATGCATATGGTGAAGCATTACAATATATTATTAAAAATTCTGTAAATTTAAAAATAGTATTAATGAGTGCTACCCCTATGAAAAATTTAGCATCAGATATAGTTGACTTAGTTAATTTTCTTCGACCAGATGAATATCAAATAGAACGGGATAAGATTTTTACAAGTGATAAAGGTTTTGAAATGAAAATTAAACAAGGTGGTTTAGAATATTTTAAAAAAATGGCTAATGGATATATATCACATGTTAGAGGTTCAGACCCTCTTGTTTTTGCTAAAAAAATAGAAAAAGGTAATATACCAGATGGATTATTATTTACACGAGTTACACAATGTAAAATGAGTGCTTTTCAACAATCATTATATGATAAAACAAAAATTGAGGCTGAAGAAGATGCACTTGATCGGAAAGCAGCAGCAGTCGCAAATTTTGTATTTCCATGTTTATCATCAGATAAAAAAACATTAGAAATAGTATCAGGCAATGAAGGAATTTTATTATTAAAAAATCAATTAAAAAGTTTTCCAGATTTGTTAAATAAAAAAATAGCTATCGATTTAATTAAAAATGAAAAAGAAACAGATTTAATTGGATTAACATCTGATGGACAAACTGTTACCGGAAGAATATTAAAAAAAGAATATTTAAAAATGTTTTCAACTAAGTTTTATAAAGCATTAAAAAAAATAAATAGATTAACATGTCATAAAAAAGGTGCAAAAACTGCATTTATATATTCTAATCTTGTAAAAGTAGGTATTGATATTTTTGCACAAGTATTATTACAAAATGGTTATATCGAATATCAAGAAGATATTGCTTCATATCAAATATCAGGAGATACTATTTGTTATTATTGTGGTATAACGCATAAACATCATGGAACTATAAATAATACTCAATCAGATAATAAAAATGATTCAGCATCATCAACTGAATATAAAAAATCTAAAATAGAACCACATACATTTTATCCAGCAACTTTTATAACAGTTACTGGTAAGGGTGGTGATGATACTGCTGATGTAATTCCAGAAGAAAAGAAAAAAATAATAGATGATGTATTTAATAATTATGAAAATAAAGAAGGTAAATTCTTAAAATTAATTTTAGGTTCAAAAGTAATGAACGAAGGTGTATCATTATTTAATACTGCTGAAGTACATATTCTTGATGTGTATTATAATTTTGGAAGAGTAGATCAAGTTATTGGACGTTCAATTAGATGGTGTTCTCATTATAAACAGATGACAGAACAAAACCCATTTCCAAAAGTTAATGTCTATAAATATGTTATAACTTTAGATAAAAATAGAGGATTATCAAGTGAAGAAGAATTATATAGAAAAGCAGAACAAAAATACTTATTAATTAAAAAAATGGAACGTGCTATGAAAGAAATAGCAATTGATTGTCCACTTAATTTACAAGCAAACATATTCAAAGAAGAGATAAAAGAATTTGATAAATGTGGAGAAAAGGGACAACAGGATTGTCCACAAATATGTGATTTTACAAAATGTGATTTTAAATGTGATAATATGAAATTAAATACAGAATATTATGATCCAGAACGCAAAATGTATAAAAAAATTAATAAAGATAATTTAGATGTTACAACTTTTTCAACCGGATTTGCTAAATCAGAAATAGAATATTGTAAAAAGAAAATTAAAGAAATGTATATAATCGGTTTTATGTATACACTTGGTGATATTTTATCTTATGTTAAACAATCATATAATGAAGATAGACGTGATTTATTTGATGAATTTTTTGTATTTAAAGCATTAAATGATTTGATTCCAACAACAGAAAATGAAATTAATAGTTATGTAGATACAATATTTGATAAAGATAATCGTACTGGATATTTAATTTTTGTTGATAAATATTATATATTTCAACCATTTGACCAAAATGAAGATGTTCCAATTTATTATAGAACAAAATATATGAAACCAATTACACAAGCATTAAGTTTATTTAGTTATATCAAAAATACTGATATTTATAAAAATTATAAAGATAAAAAATTATTAGAATCAGATATAACAGATGATACAACAAAAGATGAAACCGGTTATGATTTTGATTCAATTATAGAATATTATGATAATCGTGAAGAAAATAAATTTGTGGGTATTATTGAAAAAGATTTGTCACGTAAAAAAGCAGTAAGTGGTGATGATAATGAACATAAAATAAGTGATGTCTTTAAAATTCGTGAAAAGAGAGCAAAAATATTAGATAAAAAACGTGGGACGGGTATACCATCATTGAAAGGTGCAGTATGTACTACTCGTGAAAAAGATTATATACGTAAAGTTATTCGCGAATTAAAAATTGATACAAAAGAAAAAACAAGACAAACTCTATGTGATATTATTAAAGAACGTATGTTAACATTAGAAAAATATTCAACTGGCGATGAGCGCAAAACTTATATTATGATTCCATCTAATCATCCTATTTATAAATTTCCATATAATCTTGAAGATCGTGTTGAATTTATTAAAAAGAATATTAAAGATATACATAGTAAAATAAATTTTGAGACTAAAAAGAATAAATTAAAAGATGATAAATTTACAATATCTATTATAATTAAAGAAGATGATATTTTAAAACAAAATATTAATGAGTTAGAAACTATATTTAATAAATGGAATGCAGTAAAAGATGGAAAAGAATATAAAATTCTTTTAGAATAAATAAAAATTGATAAATAAATTTATTATTATAATATAATTAAGTTAAAATTATATTATATAATATATACATGAATAATCCATATATTACTACATATCTTACCACTACTGTCCGTATACTTCCACGTGAAATGGATAATAATATACGTAAATATATAAAATCTAGTCTTGAAAAAGAACATGTTGATAAATGTTTTGATGATTGTGGTTATATTATTAAAGTTCATGAAATTGAAATAATAAGTGATGGTGAAATTATTCCAGAAGACCCAATGTGTTGTGCTCGTTATGATGTTAAATTTTTATGCACGATATGTCGTCCAGTTAACAATACATTTTTAATTGCAAAAGTAATTAATATGTATGAAAAACTTATTATATTATCATATGGTCCATTACAAATTATCATTAATACATTAAATAATATTAATAAAAATATTTTTGTTTTTAATCAAAATATTTCTAGATGGACAGCAAAAAAGAAAACAGATGAAAAAAATAGTAAAGATAATAATTTACAAAAATATATTGTACTTAAAAGTGAAATTTATGTAAAAGTTAAAATTCTTAGTAAAAAAATTATAAATAAATCTAAACAAATATTATGTCTTGGTTTCATGGAAGATATTGCAACAGATGATGAAATTAAACAAAGTATTACAGATATTTATGAACCACATAAATATGATTCTATTGATGATTTTATTACAGTAGAAAAAGAAATACAAAATGCATTATATGCAAATATGAAAATTGATACTGATACTACATCCGATGATAATGAAAATGATTTATAAAATTTACTAAAAAATGATTTATGAATATATTATTTATTTAAATTATAAGAAATTAATAATGTTTTGTTCTAATTGTAACAAATCAAATCACGAATATAAAGATTGCAAAGAACCTATTACTAGTTGGGGTATTATATTAGTTAATTTATCGAATTTATCTAATTTAAAAAATACTATAAAACATGAAAATAATATAAATATTCGTAATCGTATATCAAATATATCTCCACAAAATTATAAAGATTTAGAATATTTAAGTAAATATATGAATGATATAAAATTCTTATTAATTCAACGTCGTCATTCAATTGCATATATGGATTTTTTACGTGGTAAATATAAAATAGATAACATTGACCAAATTAATTCATTATTTCAATATATGAATCCTCTAGAAATAAAAGCATTAAAAGAAAAAGATTTTATAGATTTATGGAAAGAAATGTGGAATAATGATCCAATAAAAATAAATAATACAAAAGAATATAATAATTGTTTAAATAAATTTATGTTATTAAAAAATAGTACTGATTTAGATTTAAATTTAGATTTTTTTATAAATAATGTAACTCCTCTATATAAAACAAATGAATGGGGTTTTCCAAAAGGAAGAAAAAATCACAATGAGTCACCAATTGATTGTGCTATACGAGAATTTGGTGAAGAAACTGGTATCGATTTATCTAAAATAAATGTTATACGAAATATATCACCGATAGAAGAAAATTTAACTGGAACAAATGGATTACCATATAGACATATTTATTATATTGCAGAAACAACTTTACAAAATATACATAATGTAGAAAATAATAATGAAATAGGTAATATCGGTTTTTTTAATTACAATGATGCAAAGGAATTAATTAGAGATTATCATGTTGATAAAAAATATGTATTACAATGTATTTATATGTATTATTTAGAGATGCTTCTTGAAATACATGAATAAAAAATTTATTATTTTATTTTTTTTTATTATTTTTCATTTATTATTTACTTAATATATATAATAATATATATAATAATATTATATGGATTATAATAAATCTGATTATATAAATTTATTTAATTTAATAAAAACTCATAAATATGATGAATTAAAAAAATATCTAGAAAATTTAGATCCATCTATTGATTTAAATTTACGCGATGAATATAACGAATATTTATTATCTTATGCTATATTATACAATAATTTAGATTTAGTCAAATTAATAATTAAAAAAGGAGGAAAAATAGATATTACAGATAATGAAAATCGGTCAATCTTATATAATTGTATAAAATATGGTTATGAAGATATCATTGATTATTTATTAAATATAAATAAAGATAATATTGGTATAAATATATTAGATATTAAAGACAAAACTAATAAAATACCATTACATTATTCTATTCAAAAAAAAAATATCAAAATTATTGATAAATTATGTGATGCTAATTCAAATCCAAATATATTAGATAATCATGGTTATAATTCTTTACATCAATCAATTTTTACACGTGATTATGATATTGTAAAATTAATATTAAAATATATAGCATCAATTGATATACGAACAAATACTGGGGAATCCGCATTACATCTTGCTGTAAATCTTAAATTAACAAAAATTGCAGAATTATTAATAGATAATAATATAAATTTAAATATCCAAGATTTTTCACATGAATTTACAGCAGCTCATTATATTGCAACAACAAATCAATATGAATTATTACAATTATTAATTAAAAAAAATTGTAATTTAAATATTCAAGATATTTTTGGTAATACACCGTTACATTATGCATTTATTGAAGAAAATTATAATATAGTTTATCAATTAATTGATTTATCAAATATAAATTTTAATCTTTGGAATATTGATGGTAAATTACCATTACATATATTTTTAGAAAATTATGATGAACGTTATGAAGATATTCTTGAAAAAATTATTGAAAAATCAAATTTATCTTTACGTGATAATAATGGAAATAATTGTATATATTATATTGTAAATCTTAATTTATGGCGTAAATACAAAGATGTATTAGTTAAAAAAAAAATAGATTTATTTAACAAAAATAGAAATAATGTAATGCTTTTTGATATGATAAAAGAAAAAGATAGAGATGATTTTTTAGAACTTGTTGTTCAATCTTATTTATATAGATTAAAATCAAAACCAAATATGTGGGGTATAGAATGGGAAAATATATGCAGTGGTGTAAATACTAATTATAATGATAAAATATCAAAAAAATTACAAAATATAACAGATAAAGATATATTAGATAATGAATGTAAAAAAATTATTAAGAAAAATATATTAGATTTAATGAAACAAATAGAAACTGGAGAAAAACAATGTAAAATAGCATCTTATCCATTAACAAAGGAAAAGATATGTATAGAAATAACTGAAGGTCAACCACTTGGTTTTTGTACATTTACTGGTAATACTATAGATGTATTACTTGGATTATTATATTTATTAGATAAATATAAAGATACTTGTTCAACTATATCATCTGATTTTGTAGAAAATAAAGGAATTTATGAATTTTATAAATCAATTGGTATTTTAATGAGTTCAAGATCAGAATTTTTAAATTTTGAAATTGTATGGATAAATTTTAAATTATATTTAATTGATGATTTTTTTAATAAATTAAAAAAATGTAGAGAACGTAATGTAAATTTTATTATTATTCCTCTTGGAATAGAACTACAAAATGGTTCTCATGCAAATTATTTAATTTATGATATAAAAAATAATATTATAGAAAGATTTGAACCACATGGTTCAACAACACCACCGGGATTAAATTATAATCCTGATTTATTAGATAAAATATTACATAATAGATTTAAAGAAATTGATGAAAATATTAATTATTTAAGACCTAAAGATTATTTGCCTAAAATTGGATTTCAATTATTAGATATATATGAAACAAAAAAGAAAAAAATAGGTGATCCTGGTGGATTCTGTGCATTATGGGCTATTTGGTATGTTGATATGAGATTAACATATCGTACATTATCTCCTGAAAAATTAGTTAAAAAATTAGTTAAAAGTATTAGAACAAATAATATATCCATTAAAAATATGATACGTAATTATGCAATACATGTTATTAAATTACGAGATGATATATTACAACATGCAGGTTTAGATATTAATAATTGGTTAAATGATGAATATTCAAATGAAGAATTAGATAAAGTTATTGAAAAAATTAAAGAAATTATTTATAATATAACTAAATAATATTTATATATTTTTAATACATTTTTTATATACTAGTAATGGTACAATTATAATTAATATTATTATTATAAATATTATAGTATTTATTATATTATTATTTGTTTTATTATTATTTATGTTATTAACATATATATCATTGAATTCTTTTATTGTTAATTCTTTTTTATTTAAAGTTTGATTTACAATATTATGTAAATTAAATAACCAATACACTAAATTATCTTTAGATGATAAAATTTTATTTGTTAATGGATATTCATGTAAATGTCCTTTATAATGTATTCTACATTTTTCACATGGCAAATAATCACCAATCATATTAAAAAATGTTTCATATTTATTCATATCTTCTGTAGTTGGTTCATCTGGATATGACAATGTTAAATAATGCATATATTTCCATAAATGTTGCCCCCACAATGTTGGATTTATATTAATCATTAATATATATATATTATATTTTTATAATTTATAAAATATAAAGGAAATAAATAAAAATTTATAATTTTAATTTAATTATATTATCATATGGATCAATTAATTCGAGTGTTAATTGTTTATTATTCATATATTTAGTTATATCATTTAATTTATTAATCTTATGACCAGAAATTTTATTCAATAAATATACATTTTTTTCAATATCCACATATTTATTATCTAATTTTTCTATTTTTTCTATATAAATTAATTTCTTCTTATTATATATTTTATCATAATTAATTGTACATATATCTTTAATATTATTAACTAAAAATTCTTCAGATAATTCTTTAAATGTTATATTAAATAATGTAACAGAATCAAAATTATCTTTATGATTTAAAAATAACAAATCAAAATTATATTTATTTAAATCTATATTTATTTTTTCAATGTTATTATTATATTTTTTTTTTATTTCAATATTAATATTTTTTAAATTACAATATAATAATATATATGTTTGATATGGTATAAATATTTTATATTTATCAATAAAAATTTTATCATTTATTAATAATTTATTATTAATTTTAGTAATATAATCATTTTTTAATATTTTTTTATATTTATTTTGATTAATATTATTTTTTATTAATAATGGAATATAATAGAAATTATTCGAATTAATAATATAATTTTTAATAATATCATATATTATTTCAAATGGTATTATCTCTATAAATTTTTCTTTATTTTGTGAAACTATTAATCCGATATATTTATTTTGATATAATACACAAGTTCCACTAATTCCTGAACTTAAAATATCTTCTATATTATTATTAGTTGTACTTTTAAAATTAAATAGATACATTGGAATAGATGGATATATGTAACTTTTTAAATTTGTATTTTCTATTTTTTCATATATTAATTCATAAAATTTATTGTTCATATTCAAATATGCATTATTATTTTCTATAAAATCTGTATTATTTTGTAATAATATACACTTTTCTTCAATAAACTTTTTAAATTCAACTAAAAATTTATAAATGTCGTTATTACAAGTTTTATCATCTTTTGTAAAAATACATATATCATAAAAATCTATATTTAATAATTCTGTATATTTAATCCTATTAACATATATTATATTATTTGTTGTTACTATATGACTTAATGTAAGTATATAATTATCAATTATTATACCTTTACCATCATTATTACCGTTTATTATAATATCACAAAAATATGTATTATCTATTTGATATGTTATATTTTCTTTTTTATCATAAATGTGTAAGATGTTAATTAGATAATTAAGTATACTATCCATTTTATTAAAATGTATATATAATAAATGTTATTAATATATATGTTTTCATAGATAATATAATATTCAAATTTTTTTAGATAGATATTACCATTATTTTATAAGTATTGTTTAATATTTATATTGTTTCTTTTTATATATTTTTATACAAAAAATAGATCTCAGAAAATTTGGCATACCTTCGATATTAAATAGTCATTATAATAATATATTTTATAGATTTATTTTACATGTTCTATATATGTATCTAAAATAAAAATAAAAAAAGACACTAAAAATAAATGTTATAATCTAAAAGAATTAAGAGATAATGGAACTATTAAAAAATATTAGATGATATAATATTTACAATACAATATAATATATATATTATTTAAATTTTTATATATTACTATATTATGTATAATATTTCATCATATCATAATTATTATAATAAATATTTAAAGTATAAGAAAAAATATTTATTATTAAAAAATAATAAAATTTATGGAGGTTCGCTAAATGAAACATTGATTGAGATTGATAAAGGTATACGTATATTAAAAACGATTAATCCAAATCAATATTATCATCAATTACAAAAAAGAGATGGGATATGTCAAATAAGAGCTGCAAATAATTTTCTTGGTTATAATGCATATAATAGTGAATCTATATTATCATATTTATCAATTATATATAATAATTTTCAAAAAATATATGATATAATTGTGTGTATTAATACTCATAGAAAAAACTCTGAAGATACAGCTGGTAAGTGTATTAATTTATCTTCAAATTTCTTAATGTTATATGATTGGATAAAAACTATGAAAAATATATATGATACTCCGGGAATGACAGATGAAACAAAAATTATTAGTATGTTTTCAAATGATGAAGATGGAATTTATATGTTAAAAGATAATAACGAAGAACATAATTTTTTAACACATGAAATAATGTTTTTATTAATGTTTAGATTAATTGATGGTGAATTATATTTTTGTCCAATTGGAAATTTAGTGAATACAACAAATGAAATTTCATTATTTGAAATATATCAAACATTGTTTCCTGATGAAAAAGGACAAAATCCAATAAATGTAATTCATGTAGGTGATACTTTTAGAAATCATGCATATGTATTTCATATAGAAGAAAAACAAAAATATATAACTAAAATTGATTCATTAATGAGTAACTTTGAAGAAAGTGATGCGGATATTAATATAATACAACCAAAAATAAAAAAAACTATTGCTGTTGTATTTAATGAATTAACATATACATTTTATATAAAAAAGGAGTTTATAAAAATAACTAATGTAACACAAAAATATTTAGAGATATATGACACATATTTTTTATCAAGTTTAGATTTTTGTAAAGAGTATGTAGATATATATAAAGATGATGGTGATCCGATGGATTTTGATTAAAATATAATAAATCTAATCTAATACACATAGAATCAAATTCTAAATTATTCATACATAATATTAATTTATTATCTTGTATAAAAATATATGATTCAAAATATATCATACTATTTATAATTTCTAATTTTATAATATATGTCATATTTTCATTAAATAATATTGTATTATATGTATCATCTTTTATTTTTTTATTTAATTTAAATTTATATTCTTTTTTACATTCTATAATTCTATCAATAATATATGAATTTTTAAATAATTTTGTATTTTATACTATCTATATTTTTTATGAGTATTCTAATAATTTTTTTATCTAAAGATGACAAAATATATTCATTTTTAATAATAATAGATTTTATAGATTTATTTTTCATGTTTTATATATGTATCTAAAATAAAAATAAATAAAGAAATAAAGAAATAAAGAAACTATTAAACAGCACTAAATAAAAATTGAATAATAATTACTTAAATATAAAATTATATATAAATATATTATCATAAACGAATGAATAATAAATTGACACTTGAAATTATTAGTGAATATATCAACAAAAATCTGTGTAATTTTTCAAATAATGAAGAAATTATCATCATTGAAAAAAATGTAAAATCTAATAAAGATAATGTATATGTAGAAAAAATCAATTTTATTGATAAGATTAATATGTGTAGTATTGGTGATGATATTGAATTAGATATTAAATTTTTTCATAATACATCTTTTATTGAATATTTATCAAATTTTTATGTTTTAAAAACTTATAGTGATGAAAATAATATTTATTCATTTTATACTTCTATTTTATCAATTTTTGATAATACTTTTATAAATAAAACAGATGAAGAAAAACAAAAATTTATTGATTATCTAATAGTACATATTAAAAGTGATATATCACAAGATGGATTTCGACAACATGGATATTCCACATTAAAATGGACAAAAAAACAATTATTAGATTTAATTAAAAATAATAAATTTACTGATAATTTATTCCGAGTTGTATGTGATATATTACATATTAATATGTTTTATATTGATTATGATGACAATAATAAGATAAAATATGTTGGTAGTGATTTTATTGTATTTAAAAATATAATTTTACTATTAAAAATTAATAATATATTTTATCCAATTTATAATAAAAATTCAAATTCAAAATTTTTTGATTTTAAATCAAATGATTTTATTAAATCTATATTATTAAATTCTGAATGTTTAAGTCTAATTTTTTGTGATAAATTTACATGTGTTGGTCGTAATTTTAATATTAAATTAGATAAGTCTTTCGAAAATTTAAATAATAGTAATAAAGACGATGAACACAAAAATAAAGATACTCCAGAACAATTAACTATAAATGGTTTTGAAGAAGATTGTGAAACAGATACAAAAACTACAACAAAAAATAATAATACGTCATATAAAATAAATTATAATGATGAAATTAATGAAAATTTAAGTCTTATTGAACTACAAAAAAAAGCAAAAGAACTAAATATCGAAATATTTACATATAATAATAATGTTCGAAAACTCAAAAATAAACGTGATTTATGTAATGATATATTAAATAAAAATTGAAAATATAAAATAATTAAAATGTAAATCATTGATTTATTTAATAATATTTAATCATAATATAATTAGTATCAAGATGTTTACATCTACCTGCCGAGTTTGTTGTTCATCAATTTCGACACGTACTGACCAGTCTGCTAATCCAAATTTTAGGTGTAAGCCGTGTAATACCAGGATTAGTAAGGAGAAGCAACAAGTTTCTTTTGATAAGAAGTTTGGACCAAAGATTATTCACAGTTGGTTATCAAATACTATTTTCTCTTCTTTGTTTTCATCTAAGTGGACTATGAACGATATCCGTTGTGATAAGTGTTATACGCGTTTTTATTCTCAGAATTTGTCTGATTATTGCCCCAAGTGTAGTTATCAAATTGTAACAGATATGACATGTACTAAGTGTAATAAGATTGAGAAGATAACACCTGTATCATTTAAGAAGCATGATAATATGTGTATCAGTTGTTACAATTCTGTACAACGACTATTTAAGTGTACATATTGTAAGAATACATTTGTGGATACTCATAATACTTTTAATACATTTAATGATTCAGTTTGTGTTGATTGTCGTAAGTCGTCTTATTCTTTTAAGAATAAGTTGTTATTAAATTATGCAAAGAATCATAATAAAATAATTGATACTATTCTAGATATTCATGATAAATATACAATTAATGTAAATTATATTGTATCATATATTCGCACAAATTGTGATAGTGATATGGAAACGAGTGGATATTATAGTGATCCAGATTATGATAACTTTGTGTATAAGACGTATACACAACAATTTCCATTGCTCAAGATGTTTGAGTTTACAGATGATTATCTCAAGAATCCAGACTTTATCAAGTATTATCAATATGATAGAAATACTATTCAAACTGGCAAGGAATTAGATGATAATTATTATATTTTTAGTGTTAAGATTAAGAGTGTTGAAACTAATATTGATGTTTAATATTATTTTTTTTTATTTTATATGTTTAATAAAAATATAAAATATATTATATAGATTTATGAATACACAAAAATATATAATTTATGAAAATGATTTAAAATTTAGAAAATTTCGTAATTTAGATAAAACACGTATTGATTGGACACAAAACAATATTTCACATCTTTATGATATAAATCATGATACATTAGAATATAGAGTATTAGAAAGCGAACGAACAAATAATAGCGAAATTGATTTACGTCATTTAGATTTAACTATAATACCACAAATTATTAATACTACAAAATTTAATAATTTACATTATCTTTTTTTATCTAATAATAAATTACAAGGTAGTTTTAATTTTTATGGATTACTTAATTTACAAAGTTTAGATTTAGATTATAATAATATTACAAATATTACTTTACCTACTAATTTGTTAGAATTATCTATTAATAATAATAAATTAACTGAATTAAAGTGTAATGATAAATTAATTAGACTAAAGGCATCACATAATATATTAACAACTATTACTTTAAATAATAATTTAGAAATATTAGAAGTTGATAATAATAAATTTATACAATTAAATATAGATAATTTATCAAAATTACATAGATTTATTATTTTTTCTAATCCATTAATTAATTTT